>Ga0209061_1001996_pt1 | contig 28915 bp, 21 predicted proteins | sample Coa_R1_10_FD_187157 | JGI IMG/M metagenome (GOLD analysis project Ga0209061, IMG submission 187157) | Surface soil microbial communities from Centralia Pennsylvania, which are recovering from an underground coalmine fire - Coalmine... | ecosystem: Environmental > Terrestrial > Soil >... | reverse complement strand
GAGCGGCCCTCAGGGAGCGGCCCTCAGGGAGCGGCCCTCAGGGAGCGGCCCTCAGGGAGCGGCCCTCAGGGAGCGGCCCTCAGGGAGCGGCCCTCAGGGCCCCGGCGGCCCGCCGTCCCCGGCTGGCCCCTCATCCGGCGGCCGGGCTGCCAGCGACCTCGGCCGCGAGGACGGCGCCGAGTTCCCAGCACGCCTCCAGATCATCCTTGCCCGGCGGCCCGGTCACGCAGACCGGCGGCCTGAGCCGCCGCCAGCCCATCCCGGTCGCGATCGCCTCGACGCCGCGGACCGCGCCGGCCGTGTCGCTGGCCCCGTGCACGTACAGCCCGTAGGGGCGCCGGCGCGTGGCCTCCAGGCAGGGGTAGTACACGCCGTCGAAGAAGTGCTTGAGCGCCCCCGACATGTAGCCGATGTTGCACGGCGTGCCCAGGAGGAAGCCATCCGCGGCGAGCACGTCGGCGGCGCCGGCGGCGAGGGCCGGGACCAGGACCACCTCCACGCCCCCGACCTCGTCGGTGCTCGCCCCCTCGCGCGCCGCCTCCAGCATCGCCTGCATCGACGGCGACGGCGTGTGGTGAACGATCAGCAGCCGGGCCATGCGCCCGGAGCATAACCGCCGCGCGGCCCGGCCGGGCATCCCGCCCGGCCGCTTACTTGCCAGGCCACGCCCGGATTCCTAGACTGAACATTCAGTCAGCATTGAATGACTGATCAGTCAATTATGCGGGAGAGTCCGTCATGGCACAGCGCCGGCCCGCCGGCCTCGCCGAGTTCATCGCCGAGCAGGAGCGCCTGTTCATCCGCCGCCAGCCCCGTTCCGCCGAGCTGGCCGCGCGCGCCCGCGCGGCGCTCGCCGGCGGGGTCACGTCCAGCTGGCAGATCACCCGTCCGCAGCCGGTCTGGCTGAGCCGCGGCGCCGGGTCCAGGCTCTGGGACGTCGACGGCAACGAGTACGTGGACCTGCACGGCGGCTACGGGGTGGCGCTGGCCGGCCACGCCCACCCGGCGGTCGTGGACGCGATCCGGCGGCAGATCGCCCGGGGGACCCACTTCGCCCAGCCGACGCCCGACGCCCTCGCGGTCGCGGCCGAGCTGGCCCGCCGGTTCGGCCTGCCGCTGTGGCGGTTCGCGAACTCGGGCACCGAGGCGACCATGGACGCGGTCCACCTGATGCGCTCGATCACCGGCCGCGACCTGATCATCAAGGTGGAGGGCTGCTACCACGGTCACCACGACTCGGTCCAGGTGTCGGTCTACCCCGAGCCGGACGAGATGGGGCCTGCGGACGCCCCGGCGAGCGCCCCGGCGAGCACCGGGATCCCGCGCGCGCTCACCGACCTCACCCTGGTCGTCGGCTTCAACGACCTCGCGGCCGCCGAGCGCGCGCTGGCCGAGCATCGCGGCCGGGTCGCCGGGATGATCATCGAGCCGATCATGATGAACGCCGGGATCATCCTGCCCGAGCCCGGCTACCTGGCGGCGCTTCGCGACCTGCTCCACGCTCACGGCGCGCTGCTCGCCTTCGACGAGGTCAAGACCGGGCTCACCGCGGGCCCGGCCGGGGCGGCCGGGCTGACCGGCGTGACGCCCGATATCATCTGCCTGGCCAAGGCGATCGGCGGCGGGGTGGCCGTGGCCGCGATCGGCGGGACGGCGCGGGTCATGGCGCATGTCGCCGACGGGGGCTACGAGATGGTGGGGACCTTCAACGGCAACCCGCTGGCGATGGCCGCCGCGCGGGCGATGCTGTGCGAGGTCGCCACCGACGAGGCGTACCGCGCCATCGACGCGCTCCGCGCTCAGGCGGTCGGGGCGATCACGCGGGCGATCGCCGAGCATGGCCTGGCCGCGCACGTGGTCGCGGTCGGGGCGAAGGGCTGCATCGTGTTCCGCCGCGAGCCGGTGCGCGACTTCCGCGGCTTCCTGGCGATCGACGGCGCGTGGAGCCACGCGCACTGGCTGTTCCAGCACAACGGAGGGGTCTTCCTCCCGCCATGGGGCAAGGCCGAGCAGTGGCTGTTCTCGGTCCAGCACACCCCGGCCGACATCGAGCGCTTCACGGTCAATGTGCGGAGCTTCGCCGCTAGCATCGCGAGCATGGGCAAGGTGCTAGATTCCGCCGGGTGAGACCGGGCGTGACCCCCAGCGGGCAGACCAGGCGAAGCTTCCTGCGCAAGGCCGCGTCCGCCGGGGCGGCGGGGGCCGCGCTTGCCCTCGGCCCGCTGCTCGGCGGGTGCGACCTGCGCAGCCCGGACGCGTGGCCGGGGAGCAACCCCGAGCCGGCGAGCCCGGCCGAGCCCGCCGCGCTCCCGATCGCCAGGGGGAACGAGCCGATCAGCCCCGGCCTGCGCCCCGAGCGCGACGCCGTGCTCCGCGTGGCGGCCGTGGCCCGGCCGGTGAGCCCCCTGACGCTGGCCGCGTTCGCCCGGCAGTACCGCTCCTACGGCTGCCGGACCGAGCTGACCACGTTCGCCACGATGTCCCAGGCGCTCGCCGCGCTCGGCGGCGGCCGGCAGCGCTTCGACGTCCTCCTCGGCGCCACCGTGGGCGTCCTGCCCGAGCTGACCGGGCGCGGCCTGCTCCAGCCCCTCAGCCACGGCTACATCACCAACATCGGCTATGTCTGGCGCCAGCTGAGGAACCCGTTCTATGACCGGGGCTGGCGGTACACGGTTCCGTACACGGTCTACACGACCGGCCTGGCCTGGCGGAAGGACCTGCTGGATGCCGACCCGTACACCTCCGGCGCGGGCTGGGCGTTCCCGTGGCAGGCCAGGTTCCGCGGCAAGGTCGCGATCCTCGACGACTACCGCGAGGCGCTCGGCCTCGGCCTGCTCGCCGGCGGCGTCACCGACCTGAACACCACCGACCCGCGCCTGATCGACCTGGCGGGCCAGGCGCTGATCGAGCTCGCGGACCTGGTCCGCCTGCGGGCCAGCAACCGCGTCGGCGCCGACCTCGCCTCGGGGGCCGTGGCGCTGCACCAGGCCAGGTCGGGCGACGCGGTGGCGGCGGCCAGGCAGCTGCGCGCCGGGGTGCCCGCCGAGGTGATCGGGTACTGGTTCCCGCCCAGCGGCCGCGGGCCGGTCGGCACGGACACGGCGGTGATCCCCCGCGCGGCGGCGAGCCCGGTCCTCGCGCACCTCTTCCTCAACTACCTGCTCGACCCGGCGAACGCGCTGGCGAACGCGCGCCGCACCGGTTACCAGCCGCCGCTGATCCCGCTCGGCCCGGGCAGCCTGCTCGTCGCGGGGGCGCTGCCGCCCAGCCTGGTCTCGGCCGCGGTGATCCCCACGTTCTTCGACGCGGGCCTGAAGGAGCTCGCGCTCCCCGGCCCGGTCGCCCAGCTGTGGCGACTGGCCTGGGCGGCCGTGCCCCGCCGCGGCTAGCCGCCCGCGACCGGCCCCCGGATGCGCCCGCGGGCGTGACAGACCTGTAATCTCCGGGGCCTTGTCCCGGGCCGGCAGGCGTAGTAGTCAGGAGTAACTGAGTCGCCGTTCAATCCGCATGTGCCCGGCGGCCGCCCGGGTCCCGGTGAAGGGAGGGGCGCGATGCACCCACGAGAGGGCTGGACGCCCGGCAGGGCGAGGATTCCCGGGGCCGCCCCTGCGGCCCCGCCCGGGCAGAGCCGCCGCGCCTTCCTGCGCGCCGGGGCGGGGGCGGGCATCCTGCTCGGCGCCGGCGGCACGGGCGCGCTGCTCGCGGCGTGCGGCTCGCCGTCTGCGGGCTCGCCCGCCGGCGGGCCGCCGTCTGGCGGCATCCCGCTGCCGCGCCCGGATCACCCGGTCACCTGGCCGATCTTCTCGGGAAACCCGCCGCTCAAGAGCGGCCTGGCGCCGGAGAGGAACGCCACGCTGCGGATCTACAACTGGGTCGCCTACATCAACGAGGACGTGATCAAGGCGTTCTGCAAGAAGTACGGCTGCTCGTACGAGCTGTCGACCTTCAACACGATGGACGAGGCGATGGCGAAGCTGCGCAGCGGCCAGCTGAACTTCGACGTCTTCTTCCCGACCATCGACGTCCTCGGCGAGCTGGTCTACGGGAAGATGATCCAGCCGATCAACCACAGCTACGTGCCGAACATCAGCCAGGCCTGGCCGGACTTCACTAACCCGTTCTACGACGGCGGCTGGCGGTACACGGTGCCCTACACGATCTACACGACCGGGATCGCCTGGCGCAAGGACTTCGTCCACGAGGACCCCTACGGCAAGCCGGACTCCTACGGCTGGTCGATGCCCTGGCAGGCCAGGTACAAGAACAAGGTCGCCATCCTGGACGACTACCGGGAGGGCATCAGCCTCGCGCTGATGAAGAACGGGATCTTCAACCTCAACACCACCGACCCGGCGCAGATCCGGGCGGCGGGCAGCGCGCTGGTCGACCTGGCCCACCTGACCAACGTGCACATCGACAACAACGACTACACCGAGATCCCCGGCGGCCAGGTCTGGATCCACCACGCCTGGTCCGGCGACATCGCCACCGCGGCGTCCTACATGCAGAAGGGCGTCAGCGTGGACGTGGTCGGCTACTGGTTCCCGCCGGACGGCCGGGGCCCGGTCGGCAACGACCTGATCACCGTGCTGAGCGGCGCGCAGAACCCGGTGCTCGCCCACCTGTTCCAGAACTACATGCTCGACTTCCACAACGCGGTCGAGAACTACACCTACACCGGCTACATGCAGCCGATCACCGGGATCACGCCCCAGTTCCTCGTCCAGCAGAAGCTGCTGCCGAAGACGCTGATGTCCACCACCGTGCTGCCCTCCTACTTCCGGCGCGGCGTCATGGAGCTGCAGCTGCCGGTCACCGCCAACTCCCTGTGGGAGCAGGCCTGGCTGCAGGCCAAGAGCGCCTAGGCGGCGGGCGTGGCGGCGCAGGCGCGAGACGGCACCCGGGCGCGGCGGCCCCGCGAGCCGCACCGGCTGTTCTGGGCCGCCGTCGCGGCGCCCGGGATCCTCTGGCTGTGCGTGCTGTTCATCGTGCCGTTCTACGTGATCCTCGCGATCGCCGGCGGCTACGTGAACCAGGTGTTCGGCTACCCCGTCGCGGTCTGGGACCCGCTCCGCTGGAGCCCGGCGAACTTCTCCGCCGCCTGGCACGACGTGGCCGGGACGGGCGCGTTCGTGCTGCCGATCCTTGGCCGGACCGCGTGGTACGTCGCGGCGGCGTCGGCGCTGTCGCTGCTGATCGCCTACCCGGCCGCGTACTTCGTGGCGAGGTTCGCCGGGCGGCGCAAGGGCTTCTTCCTGGTCCTGCTGATCGCGCCGTTCTGGGTGAGCTACATGATGCGGATGCTCGCCTGGATCGGGCTGCTGTCCACGGACGGGTACCTGAACAAGGCGCTGGCGTTCCTGCACCTGGACGGGCTGCTGACGGCACTGCCGCTGCTGCACCTGGGGAAGCCGCCGTTCGACTGGCTCGGAGGGCTGTCGGTGACGGTCATCCTCGGGCTGGTCTACGGCTACATCCCCTACCTGATCCTGGTGCTCTACGCCGGCCTGGACCGGATCGACCCGGCGCTCATCGAGGCGGGCCGTGACCTCGGCCTGGGCCGGCTCCGCACGTTCCTGCGGGTGACGCTGCCGCTGTCGCGGCAGCCGATCGTGACCGGCATGCTGATCACGGTCCTGCCGATGCTGGGCGACTACTTCACCAACGAGCTGCTGTCCGGCACGACCGGGACCACGATGATCGGCAACGTGATCGACGAGCAGCTCAACACGCCGGGCCTGCAGGGCCAGGGGGCGATCTTCTCGCTGCTGCTCCTGCTGGTGCTGGTCCCGCCCATGATCTGGTACGTCGCCAGCACCAACCGCGCCTCGCGGGAGGCCTCCCAGTGACCGCCACAACCACTCAGCCCGCGGCCCGGGCCGGCCTGGCCGCCCGGGCACGCCCGCGCCTGCGCGCCCCGCTGCGCAACCCGTGGCGCCGCCCGGTCTTCCTCGAGGCGTTCACCTGGCTCTACCTCATCTGGTCGCTGGTGCCGGTGGCGCTCGCCGTGCTGTTCTCGTTCAACCGGGGCAAGTCGCAGAGCGTCTGGCAGGGGTTCTCCTGGCACTGGTACATCCACGACCAGGTGAACTCGGTCTGGTGGAACCCGAACCTGCACGCCGCCGTGGTCCAGACGCTGCGCCTGTCGGCCTACACCACCTTGATCGCCGTGCCGCTCGGCGTCGCGTTCGCGCTCGGCATCAACCGGTGGCGCGGCCGGACCGCGTCGACGTTCAACTTCCTGATGATCGTGTCGTTCGTCATCCCCGAGCTGATCTTCGGCGTCGCCATGTTCTTCATGTTCACGGCGCTGCTGAAGGGCATCGGCCTGGGCACGCTGGCCGAGACCCTCGCCCTGGTCACCTGGAACGTGAGCTGGCCGGCGATCATCGTGCAGGCCAGGCTGGCCACGATCGGGCGGCAGTACGAGGAGGCCGCCGCCGACCTGGGCGCCTCGTCCTGGCAGATCGTCCGGCGGGTCATGGTGCCGCTGCTCACCCCGGCCATCTTCGCCAGCGCGGTGCTGGTCTTCTCCAGCGTCATCGACGACTTCGTCCTGGTCGACCTGCTGAACTCGAACGCCGGCAACACGCCGATGTCGGTGTACATCTACAGCCAGCAGCACGGCGGCAACGGCGGGCCCGCGCTCAACGCGCTCGGCACGATCATGCTGGCCATGTCCCTGGTCCTGGTGCTCATCGGCTACGCCGGCTACCGCTGGATGACCAGGGGCGAGCGGGGCGACGGCCGCGCCGCGCTGACCACCATCGCCGGGGCCTGAGGGCGCGTCATGGCGCGGGCACGGGCAGCTCGCCCATATCAGGCACCTGTCACAATGGGCGCATGACGGGGCTACCGGGCCGGGCCAGGGTCGTGGTCGTCGGGGGCGGGGTGACCGGGTGCAGCATCGCCTACCACCTGGCGCACCTCGGCTGGACCGACATCGTGCTGCTGGAGCAGAACAGGCTCACCGCGGGGACGACCTGGCACGCGGCCGGGCTGATCACCTCCGCCGGGATGACCGACGAGACCGCGCTGTTCTTCGCCCGGTACTCCCGCGACCTGTACGCCCGCCTGGAGGCCGAGACCGGCCACTCGACCGGCTTCCGCGCCGTCGGCCACATTTCGGTGGCCACCACCCCGCAGCGCCGGGCCGCGCTGCGCCGGGAGGCGGACTGGATGGCCGGGCTCGGGGTCGAGGACACCGAGATCTCCGCGCGCGAGCTCGCCGACCTGTGGCCCCTGGCCCGCACCGACGACGTGATCAGCGCGTTCTACGTCGCGGACGAGGGGAGGGCCGATCCGGTCGGCGTCGCCACATCCCTCGCCAAGGGCGCCCGGGCGCTCGGCGCCACGATCGTGGAAGGCGTGGCCGCCACCGGGGTGCGGACCCGCCGCCAGCGGGTCACCGCCGTGCTCACCGAGGCGGGGGAGATCGAGGCCGAGCACGTGGTGAACGCCGCGGGCATGTGGGCGCGGCAGTTCGGCGCCCTGGCCGGAGTCCACGTGCCGCTGCAGGCAGCCGAGCACTACTACCTGATCACCGGCCCGGTCGACGGCCTGCACCCCGACCTGCCGGTGATCGAGGATCCCGACGCCTACGGCTACTACCGGCCCGAGGGCGACGGGATGCTGGTCGGCCTGTTCGAGCCCGTCGGGGCCGCGTGGTCGCTGGACGGGGTGGCGCGGGACTTCGCGTTCGGCACGCTGCCGCCGGACTGGGAGCGGATCGAGCCGCACCTGGCGCGGGCCATGGCCCGCGTCCCGTGCCTGGCCGACGCCGGGGTGCGCAGGCTCTTCTGCGGGCCCGAGTCGTTCACCGCGGACGTGCGGCCGCTGCTCGGCCCGGCGCCGGAGCTCGACGGGTACTGGGTGGCGGCCGGCCTGAACTCGCTCGGCATCCTGTCCGGCGGCGGGGTCGGCGCCATGATCGCGCACTGGATCGTGGACGGCCACCCGCCCGTGGACGCGACGCCCGTCGCCATCGACCGGACGGCCCTGCACGAGGCCTCCCGGCGGTTCCGGGCCGAGCGGACGCCCGAGCAGCTCGGCGTCCTGTTCGGCGACGCGGCCTGGCCGGCATGGCAGCCGAGGACCGGCAGGAACGTGCGCCGGTCGGTGCTGCACGACCGCCACGCCGCGGCCGGCGCTCATTTCGGCGTCTTCGCCGGCTGGGAGTGCCCCGAGTGGTACGCGCGCGGCGGCGAGCGGCCCGAGCCGTCGATGGCCTTCGCCCGCCAGGCCAGCCACGACATCGTCGGCGCGGAGCACCGCGCGGTCCGGCAGGCCGCCGGCGTGCTCGACCTCAGCCTGATGGCCAAGTTCCTCGTCCAGGGGCGCGACGCCGCGGCGGTCCTGGGCCGGCTGTCGGCAAACGACGTCGCCCGCGAGGAGGGCCGCGTCGTCTACACACAGTGGCTCAACGCAGCCGGCGGCATCGTCGCCGACCTCACCGTCACCAGGCTGGCCGAGGCGGAGTTCCTCGTGGTGGCCAGCGACGTCATTCACCGGCGGATCGAGCCGCTGATCCGCCGCGAGGCCCGCCCCGGCGAGTTCGTCACGGTCTGCGACGTCACCTCGGGGCTGGCGCTGCTGCAGGTGCAGGGCCCGGCCTCCAGGGCGCTGCTGTCCCGGCTCACGGACGCGGACCTGTCGAACGGCTCGTTCCCCTACCTGTCGGCGAGGCGGGTGCACGCCGGGTACGCGCCGGCGCTGGCGCTCCGGGTGACCTACGTCGGCGAGCTCGGCTGGGAGCTGTACGTGCCCGCCGAGTACGCCGCCGGGGTGTGGGACGACCTCTTGGCCGCGGGGGCGGACCTGGGCGCCCGGCCGGTCGGGCTGGCCGCGATGGGCGGCCTGCGGCTGGAGAAGGGCTACCGCGACATGGGCGTGGACATCGACAACACTGACAACCCGATCGAGGCCGGGCTGGCGTTCGCGGTGGCCTGGGACAAGCCCGGGGGGTTCACCGGGCGGGACGCGCTGCTCGCGGCGCGGCGGTCCGGCCCGCCGCGGCGGCGCGTCGTCTGCCTGGCCGTGCCCGACCCGGAGGCGGACCTGTTCGGCAACGAGCCGGTGCTGCGCGACGGGGCCCGGGTCGGGTACGTCCGCTCCGCCGGATACGGCTACACGGTCGGCGGGCCGGTGGGGCTCGCGCAGGTGGAGTGCCCGGACGGGGTGACGGCGGACTGGCTGTCGTCCGGGGCGTTCACGGTCCGCGGCGACGCGCGCGAGTGGCCCGCCCGGCTGCAGACCGCCCCCCTGTACGACCCGCGGCGGGAGCGGATCCTGGCCGATGGCTGAGGCGGCCGGCCGGCGGGCGGTCGGCGCGGCCCGGTGGCGATGTCGGCCTAGCGGCGCTCCAGGCGGCGCTCGACCAGGTCGTGCAGGCCGTCCCCGACCACGTTGACGGCCAGCACGATCAGCACGATCGCGACCGCGGGCGGCCACAGCTGCCACCAGTAGCCGTTGAAGACCTGGCCGATCCCGGTCGTGAGCAGGTCGCCCCAGCTCGTGGCCGGCGGCGGGACGCTCAGCCCGAGGAAGGCGACCGAGGCGTAGGCCAGGATCGCGTCGGCCATCTTCAGCGTGGCGTTCACCACCACGACGCCGAGCACGTTGGGAGCCAGGTGCCGGACGATCACGAACCGGTGCCGGGCTCCGAAGCTCTTGCTCGCCGCCACGAACTCCCGCGTGCGCAGGCTCAGCACCTCGCCGCGGACCAGGCGAGCGGTGGACAGCCAGCTCACCGCGGTGAGCGCCAGGATGATCACCCCCAGGTTCGGCGTGAGGATCGAGGCGAGCAGGACGACGAAGAACAGGAACGGGATGGCGAGCATCGCGTCGACGACCCGCATCAGGATCGCGTCGAGGATCCCGCCGATGTAGCCGGCGACGGCGCCCCACGCCATGCCGAAGGCGGTCGCCAGGAGGGCCACGGCGAACCCCACCTCGAGCGTGCTCTGGCCACCGACCATGAGCTGCCCGATCTCGTCGCGCCCCTCCGGGGAGGTGCCGAGCAGGTGAGCCGCCGACGGCGGCCGGTTGGCCAGCAGCAGGTTCGTGGCGGTCTGATTTGTCCGGTAGATCAGCGGCCCGGCGAAGGAGAACAGCGTGAGCCCGATGATCACGGCCAGGCCGGCCAGCGCGAGGCGGTTCTGCCAGACGACTCCGCCGCGCCGCAGCAGCCGCTTGGCGGGAAGGCGCGGCCCTGGGCCGGCCGGCTCCGCGGCGCCCGGCCAGAGGCCGGGCAGCGCGCCCGGCGCGGCGATCGCCGCCGGCCTGCCCTCGCCCGGCACCCGCGCGCCCTCCGCGGCCGGCGCGCCGCCGCCCGGCCGCTCAGCGGCGGACATAGCGCACCCTCGGGTCGAGCGCGGCGTACCCGACGTCGGCCAGCAGCGAGCCGGCGACCACGGCGGCGGTGACGACCAGGACCACGCCGAGCAGGACCGGGTAGTCACGGGTCTGCGAGGCGTTCCAGAACAGCAGGCCGATCCCGGGGAAGTTGAACAGCTCCTCGACGATCAGCGCGCCGGAGAAGACGTAGGGCAGCGTGAGGCCGAGCATGGTCACGGTGCTCGACAGGGAGTTCCGCAGGACGTGGCGCAGCAGCACGCGCCGGGCAGGGTTCCCGATCGCGTAGGCGGTCCGGACGTAGTCCTCCAGCAGGTTGTCGATCACGGCCGAGCGCATGTACCTGCTGTAGTAGCTGATGTTCCCCAGGAACAGGGTGGCGATCGGGAGCACGAGCACGGTCACGTCGGTGCCCAGCCCGGAGCCGAACGCGGTGGCCGTGGACGGCAGCACCGGGACGTCCAGGCTGAGCAGGATGATGCCGATGACGCCGAGCAGGAAGCCGGGCATCGCGTACAGGATCAGCATCGAGGCGCTCAGCAGGTGGTCGTCGATCCGGTTCCGGCGGAAGCCCTGCCACATGCCCATCGGCACCGCGACCGCGACCGTGAAGAGCGTGGAGACGCCCACCAGCAGCAGCGTCCGCGGCAGGTAATGGCCGAGCAGGCTGGCCACCGGCTGGTTCATGTAGTACGAGAAGCCCAGGTTGCCCTTGACCAGGTTGGCCAGCCAGATCAGGTACTGCAGCGGCAGCGGCTTGAGCAGCCCCTCGGTGCGCTCGAGCTGGAACACTGCGAAGCGGGACGCCTTGGGGCCGAGCTGGGCGCGCACCAGCCCGCCGGGGAGCGAGTGGAGCAGGACGAACACGATCACCGAGACGATCAGCATCACCACGATCGCCTGCAGTGCGCGCCGCGCCAGGTAACCGGTCACGGCCCGGCCTCCGCCCCGGCCCGGCCGCCCGGCTCGCGCCCCGGCCCGGCCGCCGGGCGCCCGCCCCGGCCCGGCCGGCGGCCGGGGCGCGCGCGGCGCGCCTCACTTGGTGAAGTACCAGTTCTCTGGCATCGGGTTGGCGAACACCTGTTGCGGCTGCCACCCGGACAGCCTGTCGCTCACCACCGAGATCGCGTTGTCGACGGTCGGGAACCACAAGGCGGCGACGTCCCGCGACAGGTAGTTCTCCTCGGCGTACAGGTACCGCAGCCCGGAGTGCGTGGCGGCGGCGCGGATCAGCCGGTCGGCCACGGGCGACGAGTAGCCGCCGCCCCAGTAGTTGCCCGCGTCGAACTCGCCCTCGGACGTCGGGTAGACGTCACCTTGGCCGTAGTTCCACATCCACGAGGAGTAGATGAGGATTCCCCAGTTGCACGGGCCGGGCGGGCAGGTGCCGCCGATCGAGAACATCGTGTTCTCGGTCTGCGGGTTGAGCGTGATCTGGATGCCCGCGCTCTTGGCGGCCGTCTGGTACGCCTCGACCTCCGAGACCAGGGACGGGCTGCCGGTCGAGTACATCATCGAGAAGGCGAGCTGGCGGCCGGCCGCGATGCCCGCGCCGCACTGGCCGCTGCCGCTGCCGGGGCGCTTGCAGACCAGGTAGCCGCCGGGGCCGGGCGCCCAGCCGTGGGCGGCGAGCAGCGAGCGGGCGGCGGAGACCGAGTACGGGTACGGGTCGACCTTCTCCTGCGGGCTGACGTACGGCGACCCGGGCAAGTTCGGCACCGGCCCGTAGGTGTACTGGCCGAGGCCGTGGAAGAGCTGGCTCATGTACAGCGGCTCGTCCACCAGGTGCTGCAGCGCCTGCCTGATGTACAGCTGCCGGACCAGCGGCCCGTAGACCGGGCTGGTGTAGCCGAGCTCGGCCCACTGGACGTACTCCGGCGCCCACGGCGCGATCGTGAAGCCCTGCCGCTGCAGCGTCCCGGCGAGCCCGTAGTCGCTGAACGGCAGGTACCCGTAGGTCACCTCGCCGGAGCGGAGCGCGTCGAGCTCGGCGGTGTTGCTCGGGAAGCTGTCGATCACGAACCTGGCCAGGTGCGGCCTCACCGGGCCGGAGTAGTTCCGGTTCGGCTCGAGCGTGGTCTGGAAGGTGGTCGGGTCGTACCCGGTGAGCCGCCACGGCCCGTCCACCACCTGCCACAGCGGGTTCGTCGCGTACGTGGACACCTGCCTGGACTGGGCGAACAGGAAGCTGAAGACGGCCCTGGCCCCGGCCGCGGTGCGGTCGTAGTTGCCGACCCTCCCGGTCAGGCTGGTCTTGTCCCAGGCGTGCTGCGGCAGCGGGAAGATCCAGGTGAGCTGGTTGTCGTCGAACCACTGCTGGCTGAACGGGCGGGTCAGGTTGATGACGACCTCGGTGGGGCTCGGGTAGCTGACGCTCCTGATGTCGTCGGGCATCGCACCGGGCGTGTACCAGGCGTCCTGGGCCTTGTTCACCCGCTCCAGGTTCAGGAAGAACTCGACGTCCCGGGAGGTCACCGGCTGGCCGTCCGACCACAGGTAGTGCTTGAGCCTGATCGTCACGGTCTGGTCGTTGTTCGACCAGGCCGGCGGATAGGCGAGGCTGAGCGCCTGGTCGATGACCGGCCTGGCGCCCTGCCCGGCGAAGTACAACGGCCGCCAGATCGCCTCCTCGACGTTGAGGTCCCACGGCTCGTTGTTGGCCTGGTTCTCGATCGGGAAGATCCAGCTGAAGTCCTCCCCCACCGGCAGCGCGAACGTCGCGGTGCCGCCCTGCACCGGCGGCCCGGACGGCCCCTTCTGCCCGGTCGCCTGGCTGGTGCAGGCCGCCGCGGCGAGCAGGCAGGCGGCCCCGACGGCGATCAGGCCGCGCCGCGCGCGCAGCCGCCCCCTCCCCGCTGAACCGCCCGCCCGGGCCGCTGGCTGGGTCATCGTCGGCCTCCCCTCACCGTCGCCGGTCACCTGCCTGGCGCGGGCCGCCGCGGGCACGGCATTCGTGCCGCCCTGCGTCCGCGGCCATGGATGCGTCGGCTCAGCCGCATATTCCTACTGATTCAGTGGCAATCAGATGGAATAACGATGAAAATAGACTTCCTTGCGAGCGATGTCAACGGCGGCCGTTCCCGCCGGGGCGGGGGATCGCCGGCGCCGGACCGGGCCGCCCGGGCCGGGCGCCGCCAGCCGGCCAGCAGCCGGCCGGCTTCCTCCGGTCAGGCGCCCAGGCCGGCCTGGCCTACGTCGTCGGCGTCGCCGGCGCCGTCGGCCTCGGGAGCCGGGTCGCCGGCCAGCACCCGGAGCGCGTCCGAAGGCAGGTGCAGGTGGACCGGGACGCCCTGGGCAAGGGAGGCCGCGAGCCCGTCGCGCCCCCCGTCGTTCTGCACCAGCGCCTGCACCTGGGGTCCGGCCGCCAGCCGGAGCAGGACCTGGGTCGCCGACCCCAGGTACACCAGGCGCTCCACCATCGCGGGGACCCGGTTCGGCCCGTCCGATCCGTGCTCCTCGAGCCTGACGCGCTCCGGCCTGATGACGGCGCGCGCCCGCGCGGGCGCGTCGTGGCCGCCGAAGTCCGCGGCGAGCACGCGGTCGCCCAGCCTGACCCGGCAGCGGGCTCCCGGGCCGCGCTCGACGACCTGCACCTCCATGAGGTTGGAGACCCCGAGGAAGTCGGCCACGTAGGCGTCGGCGGGCTCGTCGTAGATCTGGCGCGGCGCGCCGACCTGCACGATCCGGCCGGCCCGCATGACGGCCAGGCGGTCGGACATGGTGAGCGCCTCCTCCTGGTCGTGGGTGACGTAGAGGAACGTGATCCCGACCCGCTCCTGCAGCGCCTTGAGCTCGACCTTGAGCGAGCGGCGCAGCTTCGCGTCCAGGGCGCCCAGCGGCTCGTCGAGCAGGAGCACGGCGGGCCCGAGCACGAGCGCCCGGGCCAGGGCGACCCGCTGCTGCTGGCCGCCGGACAGCTGGGCCGGGCGGCGCCTGGCGTACGCGGTCATCCGGACCAGGTCGAGGGCCTGGCCGACCCGCCGGCGGATCTCCTCGCGGCCCGCGCCCCGGCTTCGCAGGCCGAACGCCACGTTCTCCTCGACGGACAGGAACGGGAACAGCGCGTAGCTCTGGAACACCGTGTTGACGTTGCGCTTGTTCGGGGGGACCCGGGTGACGTCCGCCCCGTCCAGCAGCACCGTGCCGGAGGTCGGCTGCTCGAAGCCGGCGATCAGCCGCAGCGTGGTGGTCTTCCCGCACCCGGACGGGCCGAGCAGGGAGAAGAACTCGCCGCTGGAGATCGCCAGGCTCACGTTGTCGACGGCCAGCTCGGTGAAGCGCTTGCTCAGCGCGACCAGCTCGACGTGCCCGCCGGCCATCGGCCACCTACCTTCCCGGCTGGCCACGGACCGGCGTGCCGGTCACGTGCGCGCGGCCACTGGGGTTCCAGTCGAATCTCAAGTTGTCAGCGATGTAGCGCATGCACAACTCGAACGCGCTCACCGGGTCCACGACCGGGTCCTCGAGCGCGATCTGCACGGTCAGGCCGTCGAGCAGCGCGGACAGGAAGATCGCGAACCGCTGCGGGTCGATGCCGGCGAACTCGCCGGCCTCCTGGCCCGCCACCACGAGCGAGACGATGACGTCCCGCCAGCGCTCGTCCGACTTGCGGCGCACGCTCGCCACGTCGGGGTTGCGGGCCGCCTGGACCCAGAAGTCCAGCCAGAGCAGCCAGTTGCTCGCCAGCTCCGGGTCGCCGTCGGGAAGCAGGTTCATGGCGACGAACTCCTCCAGCCGGAGCGCGGCGGTGGGCAGTTCGTCGAGGCGGCGCCTCACCTCGGCGTACCAGGCGTCCTCGTAGTGCCGGATCGCCTCGGTCAGCAGCTGGTCCTTGGTCTTGAAGTAGTAGATCACCAGGGCCGGGCTGATCCCGATCCGCTCGGCGATGTCGGCGATCCTGGTGTCGGCGAAGCCGCGCTCGCAGATCACGTCCAGGGCCGCCCGCAGCATCTGGCCGCGGCGCGCCTCGGCCACGGTGGCGCCGCCGGGCACCCCGCGGGACCCGCCGTGCGGGCCGCCCGGAACGTCCGGCGGGCGGCCCGCGCCAGCCTGCGCGGGCGCGCCACCGCCCGCCGCCAGGCCGCCCGGCCCGTGATCGCTCATCCGCCGACTCCTCCCCAGCACTTGTCGCCACCGTAGCAAATTTCTAGACTGAACATTCAGTCAGGACTCGCGCGCGGCGCTGGCCACCCGGGCCGGCGCGGGGGCCGGCCGACGCAAGGAGGCGCTCATGGCCGCACCATACGACGCCATCGTCATCGGCGGCGGGCACAACGGCCTCGTGGCCGCCGCCTACCTGGCCCGGGCCGGAGCGCGGACGGTCGTGCTCGAGGCCCGGCACAAGGCCGGCGGCGCCGCGACCACCGATTCGCCATGGCCGGATGCTCCCGAGTTCAAGGTGACGCGGCTCTCCTACGTCATGAGCCTGATGCCGCCGACCATTATCCGCGATCTGCGGCTGGCCAGCCACGGCTACAAGGTGTACCCGATGGGGCCGTACTACCAGGCGTTCCCGGAGGGAGGCTCGATCAGGCTGTACGCCGACGACGCCAGGCGCAACCACGAGTCGGTGGCCCGGTGGTCCAAGCGGGACGCCGACGCGATGCCGCGCTGGGACGCCTGGCTGGCCGGGCTCGCCGACGTGCTCGGGCCGCTGCTGCTCACGGTCCCCCCGAGGCTCGGCTCCCGGCGGCCGCGGGACCTCGCCGGGACGCTGCGGCTGGCCTGGCGCCACCGCGGCCTGGACGTGCGCACGATCGCCGACGTCACCCGGCTGATGACCATGTCGATCGCCGACCTGCTCGACGACTGGTTCGAGTCCCCGCAGGTCAAGGGGGCGCTCGCGGTCAACGGCGTGATCGGCACGTGGGCCGGGCCCTTCTCGCCGGGCACCGCCTACGTGATGGCCCACCACTCGATCGGCGACGTGGGCGACGGGCACCTGGGGAACTGGGGGTTCCCCGAGGGCGGGATGGGCGCGGTGGCCGCGGCGATCGAGGCCGCGGCCCGCGGCTTCGGCGCGCAGATCAGGCTCGGCGCGAGGGTGGCGAGGGTGCTCGTCGAGGGCGGCCGCGCGGCCGGCGTGACGCTGGACGGCGGCGAGGAGATCCGGGCGCGGACGATCGTGAGCACGCTCCACCCGAGGACCGCGTTCCTTGATCAGGTCGGCGAAGAGCACCTGCCCGCGGACTTCGTGCGGGACATCAGGAACTGGAAGACCAGGAGCGGGGTGGTCAAGATCAACCTTGCCCTCGCCGAGCTGCCGAGCTTCACCGCCGATCCGGGCACCGAGCTGCAGGAGCATCACACCGGGTCGGTCGAGATGGCGCCGTCGGTGGAGTTCATCGAGCGGGCGTTCCAGGACGCCCGGGAGGGCCGCCCGGCGCTGCGGCCGTTCAGCGACGGGGTGATCCCGACGTCGTTCGACCGGACGCTGTCCCCGGAGGGCACGCACATCATGTCGCTGTTCACGCAGTGGGTGCCGTCCGACTGGAACCGCGAGCCGCACGCGGCCGAGCTCGAGGCCTACGCGGACCGGATGATCGGGCTCTACGACGAGGTGGCGCCGAACTTCAAGGCCTCGGTCCTGCACCGCGACATCGTCGGCCCCTACCAGATGGAGCACGAGTACGGCCTGATCGGCGGGAACATCTTCCACGGCGAGCTGTCCCTGGAGCAGCTGTTCCACATGCGCCCGGCGCCCGGCTACGCGGACTACCGCACCCCGGTCCCCGGCCTGTACTACGGCAGCTCGGCCACCCACGCCGGCGGCGGGGTGTGCGGCATCCCCGGCTGGCAGGCGGCGCGGGCCGCGATCGCCGACCGCAAGGCCGGCCGGCGCGGCCGCCGGGCATGACCTTTCGCACCGCCCCGGCCGCGCCCCGGCCGGCCCTGCGCGCCATGCTGGAGGCGCGATCGGTGGCGATCGTCGGCGCCTCGGCCCGGCCCGGCAGCTTCGGGGCCCGGATGGTCGCCGAGGTCGCCAGGTCGGCCGCACGGCCGGCGATCCACCCGGTGAACCCGCGCTACCGCGAGATCGCCGGCCTGCCCTGCGTGCCGTCGCTCGCGGACCTCCCCGGTCCCGCCGACCTGGTGCTGCTGGGAGTGCCCGACGCCGCGCTGGAGGAGCAGCTCGGGCTCGCCGCGGCGCTCGGCTGCCGCGCCGCGGTGATCTTCGGCAACGCGCACGACCCCGGCGGGCCGGGCGAGCCGGCGCCCGGCCCTGACGGCGGCGCGCCCGGGGCCGGCCGGAACGAGCCCGGGGCCGGAGGCGCCGCCGGACCCGGCGCGCCCGGTGCCCGCCGGGCCGGGCTCAGGGAGCGGCTGTCGCGCATCGCCCGCTCGGCCGGCATGGAGCTGTGCGGCGCCGGCTGCATGGGGTTCGCCAACGTGGCCTACGGCCTGCGCGCGATGGGCTACGTCGAGCCCGACCCGCTCCCGGCCGGCCCGGTGGCCCTGGTCACGCACTCCGGGTCGGTGTTCTCGGCGCTGCTGCGCTCCCGGCGGGCGGTCGGCTTCACCCTCGCGGTCTCCTCCGGCCAGGAGCTGGTCACCGCGGCGCCGGCGTACCTGGAGTACGCCCTCGACCTGCCGCAGACGCGGGTGCTCGCCCTGGTGCTCGAGGCCCTGCGCGACGCCGCCGGGATGCACCGGGTGCTCGCCCGCGCGGCCGGGCGCGGCCTGCCCGTCGTGCTGCTGTCCGCCGGCGGCTCGCCGGCCGGGCGGGAGATGGTGGCCGCCCACTCCGGGGCGCTGGCCGGCTCCGACGCCGGCTGGGAGGCGCTGGCCCGGGCCTACGGCGTCCACCGCGTCGGCGATCTTCAGGAAATGACCGATACGCTCGAATTGTTCGCCCTGCGCGCCGGCCGCGGCGCTCCTCCCCCGGGCCGGCCGGGAGGCATCGCCACCGTCCACGACTCGGGACTGGAGCGCGCCCACGTCACCGACCTGGCCCACGAGCTGGGCGTCCGGTTCGCGGACATCGGGGAGGCCACCCGGGCGCGCCTGGCCGAGCTGCTCGACCCCGGCCTGGCCCCGGCGAACCCGCTCGACGCCTGGGGGACCGGGGCAGGCACCCGCGAGCTGTTCGCCGGGTGCCTGCGGGCGCTCGCCGAGGACGAGTCGGTGGCGGCGGTGGTGCTCGCCGTGGACCTGGTCCCCGAGCTCGACGGCGACGACTCCTACCGGCTCGCCGTGCTCGACGCTGCCCGGCGGACCGGCAAGCCTGTCGCCGTGATGAGCAACCTCGCGGGCGCCATCGACCGGGACGCCGCGGCGCTGCTGCGCGGCGGCGGCGTCGCGGTCCTTGAGGGAACGCGGTCAGGCCTGCTCGCCCTGCGCCATCTGCTCGATCACCTGCGCCGGCAAGCCGCGGAGCAGCCGGGCGGGGCCAGCAAGGCGGACGGATCGCCGGGCGAGGCGGCGGGATCGCCGGGCGAGGCGGCGGGATCGCCGGGCGAGGCGGATGGCCGGCCGGATCGATCCGCCGGGGCGGGCCGGGCCGCCGGAGCGACGGCCGATCCTGGCAGGCGGCACCGCGGCCGCGCGCTCCTGGCCCAGGCCGGCCAGACCGGAGCCGCGCAGCTGGCGCTCCTGCGCGAGTACGGGATCCCGGTCACCCGGGCCGAGCGGGCCACGAGCCCGGCTGCCGCGCTCGCCGCGGCCGGGCGGATCGGCTACCCGGTGGTGCTCAAGACCGACCAGCCGGGCCTGGCCCACAAGACCGACGCCGGCGGCGTGGTACTGGGCTTGCGCACCCCGGCCGACCTGGCCGCCGCCTACGCGGACGTGGCCGTCAGGCTCGGCCCGGCCGTGCTGGTCTGCGAGACCGCCCCGCCGGGCACCGAGCTGGCGCTCGGCATCACCCGCGACCCGGCCCTCGGGCCGCTGGTCGTCGTCGGGGCCGGCGGCACGCTGGTCGAGCTCCTGGCCGACCGGGCGGTCGCCCTGCCGCCGCTGACCGAGCCGCAGGCGGCCGCCCTCCTGGGCGAGCTGCGCGTGGCCGCGCTGCTGGCCGGCGCCCGCGGCGCCCCGCCGGCCGACCTGCGCGCGGTCGTCCGGGCGATCGTGGCCGTCGCCGAGCTCGCCGCCGACCTTGGCGATGAGGTCGAGGCACTGGACGTCAACCCGCTGATCTGCGGCCCCCGCGGCGCGATCGCCGCCGACGCCCTCGTGATCGGCCGTCAGCGAGCAGGCGGCGCGCCCCGGGATGGCGGCGGCAGCGCCGGGCCGAGCGGGTCGGGCCGCAGGTTGCCGGCCTCGGCGTCACCGACGCAGAACCCGGCGGGCGCGCCGACCACGATCCCGGCGGCGCCGCCGGAGACCGGCACGTAGCCGGAGTGCAGGCCGGGCTCGGCGGTGAACGAGCGGGCCAGCCCCCGGTAGTACACGGTCACCACGGCCGGCACCCTGGAGTACCACAGGTACCCGATCCGCAGCATCCCGGTGGTGGCGGGGGACGGGCGGCGGAACGGCACGGTGATCCGGCCCCGGCGGGCGGGCCAGCACCGCAGCCCGGGGGCGAGCGGCCTGCTCGCCGCGCCCTGGACGTATGCCGGGTAGAGGCGGCCGTCGGCGCCGAACATCCTCAGCCCGTCGATCGTCCCGGAGATGTCGCGGATCCACCGGAGCCTGCCCGGCGCGATGTCGCCGATCACCTTCGACTCCATCGCATAGGCGCCGAACAGGCCCTCGACCAGGTACCCGGGGACGCCGACGTTGAACACCGGCGTGCCCCGCGGCGCCAGGCGGACGGCGGCGATGGCATTGGCGATGTAGCGCGCGCTCGGCGCGCCGGTGGTGACGTTCTCGTACGCCTGGACGGACCAGACCGAGCCGAACGCGAACAGCCCGACCACGATCGCCGCGGCGCGCTGCGCCAGCGGGCCGCGCCCGGGGGGCCGGGCCGCGGGCCGCGCGACGGTCTCCGGGGCGGGCCCGGCAGAGGCGGCCAGCGGCCAGAAGGCCAGCCCGAGGCTGAGCGCCAGCACCGGCGCCGCGTCGGCGACGTACCGGGTCTCCAGCGCGAGGACGGCCGGGGAGAGCGCGTAGATCCGGCCGATGACCGCCGGCGCCATGTCGGCGAGCAGGATCCAGCCGGCGAGCATCGCCCACGCGCGCCAGGCCACCGGGCGGCGCCGGATGCTCACCCCGACGACGGCGGCTGCGACCACGACGGCCAGCAAGATCAGGCCTCCGGGCGGGGCGGCGAACGAGTACGAGGCGTCCGCGGTGGGCAGCCACCGCCACGGGCCGCCGAGCGCCCCGGGCAGGAAGCTCTCCCGCAGCAGGCCCCAGGCGAAGGCCAGCACGCCGGAGGCCGAGCGCGGGGCGTGCGGATGGGACTCCGAGGTGTGCAGCGCCCGGGCCAGCAGGACCGCGTACGCGATCATCTCCGCCGCGTAGGCGGACCAGGCCGGCCAGTGGCGCCGCAGGCTCGCAGCCGCCGCGGCGGGCAGCCGGGGCTCGCCGGCCAGGAACCCGGCGGTGAACGCGAACAGCAGCGGCGGCAGCACCAGGCCCTTCTCGAAGAAGGCCAGGCCGAAGGCCACCCACAGGGCCGCTCCCGCCAGGTGCCGGGCGCGCCCGGTGCGCACGTGCCGCAGGTGCGCGCTCAGCGCGCCGAACGTGGCGAGCTGCAGCGGCACCGACTCCATCGCCGACGACCAGATGCCGATGTCCGGCAGCGTCAGCGGCGTGAGCAGGTAGACCGCGAGGGGCACCAGGATGGCCGGGCGCTCCCCGAGCAGGTCCAGCAGCAGGCGCAGCGCCGCGATGCCCGCCAGGGCCACGAAGGCCAGGGTGACCGCCGACGCCGCGCCCCAGTTGTACGTGCCAGCGGTCCGGACCAGCACCCAGGCGATCGCCCGCAGGCCGATGATCAGGTGCCCGGAGCCGATGTAGGTCAGGTAGCTCCACGAGAACGGGTGGTCGACGGCCAGGTCGAGGTCGTGGTAGTCGTCCTGCCGGAAGTACAGGTGGCCGAGGAACTGCGCCTTCCAGGCGACCGTCAGCGCGATCAGCGCCAGGCCGGCGAGCACGACCTGGTGCCGCCGCGCCCAGCCGGCCGCCGGCCGCAGGTCGGCCCAGCCGAGGTCGCCGCCGCCCGGCCGGTACGGCTCCACCTCCCGGCCGGGGCCGGGCGGCCGGACGACCTCGTCGGCCTGGCTCATCCCCGCGCCCCGCCCTCGCTCACGGTGCCCCGCCGGGCGTGACCGGCCCGATGCCGCCCGCCTCGGCGTCGCCGACGCACAGGCGCCCGCCGGTGATGCCGGTGACCGTGACCCCGCCCGCCGGACCCGACACCGGGACGTAGGCCGTGTGCAGGCCCGGCAGGAACGTGAGGACCTCGACGCTGGTGCCGTAGATCACGTTCGCCGTCATGGGCGCGCCCGACTCCCAGATGTAGCCGATGCGCAGCGTGGTGGTCAGGTGCGGGGCCGCCCGCAGGAAGGGGACGAAGACCTGCCCGCCGCGGCCGGGAAAGCAGGAGCGGCCGCCCGGAGGCCGGCCGCTCGCGGTGCCGTAGACCCACGCCGGGCGCAGCCGCCCGCCGGGCCCGAACACCCGCAGCCCGTCGATCGTCCCGGATGGGCGCTCGATCCACCGCAGCCGGCCGCCGGCGAGCGGCCCGATCACCGCCCGGGTGCCGCTCGTGACGTCCCTCAGCTGCGGCGGGAGCGCCGAGTCGAGCACCGGCGTGCCCGCGGGCGCCTGCCCGGCGGCCAGCGCGGCGGCGGCGATGTAGCGGGCCGCCGGCTGGCCGGTCGTCGCGGACCGGTAGGCGACCGCCGACCAGGCCGATCCCCCGGCGACGATCACCGCGGCCGCCGCCGCGGCGGAGCGCCAGGCCGCCGGCACCGGCCGAGTCGCCTCCGGGCGGCGCGCCCAGGCCGAGATCCCGGCGGCGGGGGCGGCCGCGGGCTCGCCGGCCAGCGGCAGGAAGGCCAGTGCCGCGCAGACCGCGAGCACCGGGACGGCGTCGGCCACGTAGCGCGTGTCGAGGGCGAGCAGCGCGGGATACCAGTTCAGCCGGGCGATCACGACGGGAGCGAGGTCGGCGGCGGCGACCCAGATCGCGCCGGCCAGCCACGCCCGCCAGGCCACCCTGCGCCAGGCGACGCTGGCGCCGATCACCAGGACCGCCGCGGCGAGCGACAGCCACGCCAGCCCGGAGGGCGCCGCTCCCAGCGCGTACCAGCTGCCCGGGACGGGCCACCACCGCCACGGGCCGCCGGCGAGCCCCGGCAGCAGCGTGTTCCTGACCAGCCCCCAGCCGAAGGTGACCACCGCCGCTGCCGACGGCGGGACCCTCGGGCGGGTGACCGAGGTGGCCAGCGAGGTGGCCAGCACGATCAGGTAGCAGCCGAGCGCGGCCGCGTAGGCCGCCCAGGCCCGCCAGTGCCGGGCCAGGGCCCGCCGAAGGCCGGCCGCCCACGCCCCGCCGCCGGCCAGGAACCCGGAGGTCAGGGCCAGCAGCAGCAGGGGCACGACCATGCCCTTCTCGGAGAACAGCAGGCCGGCGCACACCCAGGCGACCGCCCCGGCGAGCGGCCGCAGGCGGCCCGTCCGGACGTAACGGACATGGCAGTGCAGTGCCATGAGCGTCGCCAGCTGGAGGGGGACGGACTCCAGCGCGACCGTCCACCAGCCGAGGGCGGCCATCTCCAGCGGGCTGAGCAGGTAAAAGGCGAGCGGGATCAGGATCGCGGGCCGCTCGCCGAACAGCGTGCGCAGCGCGACGAACGCCGCCGCGTCCGCCGCGGCGAGCAGGGCCAGGGTGACCGCGCAGGCCAGCCCCCAGTCGTACAGCGAGATCCTCGCCAGCACCCAGATGATCGCCCGCTCGCCGATCATCAGGTGACCGGTGCCCGCGTAGGTGAGGTAGCGCCAGCTCAGGGGCGACCTGAGCGCGAAGTCGAGGTTGAAGAAGTCCTGCTGGGAGAAGTACATCCGGCTGAGGAACTCGGCCCGCCAGCCGACCTGGGCGATGACCATCGCGATCGCCGCCGCCAGGACCGGGCGCCTGCCGGCCAGCCAGCGGATCGCCGGGCGCAGGTCCGCCCAGTCGTCAGCGCCGCGCGCGCTCCCGCGGAGCGCCACCTGGCCCGCGCCCGGCCCGCTCCCCTGGCTGCCGGCCTGGTTCACGCGCGCATCCTAGTACGAGCGGTGACTTTCTGGACAGGCTGTGGAAGCGGGCACGTCCCCGTGACCCTCGGGGCGGGCGGCGGGCGCTGGCGCCCGGGGGCCGCAGGCCCGCCGGCCGCCTACCCGAAGATCACGTAGGCCTTGCGGATCGTCTCGTGAATGTGCCAGGTGCCCGTCCAGCCGCGCGGGAACACCGCCACGTCGCCGGCCCGGATCTCGGCCGGCTCCCCGCCGTCGGGGGTCACGGTCATCCGCCCGGCCAGGATGTGGACGAACTCGTGGGTCTGCAGGGTCCACCGGGAGGGACCGGGCGTGCACTCCCAGATGCCGGCCTCCTGGTCACCGTCCTGCCACACGGTGACCCCGCGGGTGGTCATCTCCGGCCCGGTCGCCTCCGCGAGCGGGCCCCAGTCCTCCAGCTCCGCGGCCGCGGCGGCAGCCAGGAACGGGGTGCGCGGGTGGTCGTCGGGCATCGGCGGCGCTCCCTTCTCACGACGCGGCCTCGCCGCGGTACCGATTGGTCATGGCCCGGCTGGCGCGCTCCCCGGGAACGGCAGCGCCACCGGGTCGGCTGCGAGCCGGCTGCGGCCGGCGGCGTCGAACCTGTCCAGGCCAAGGTCGGCCACGTCCACCACCTCGGAGCCGCCGGAGGTCGCCAGGTCCGACACCGCCTTCGCCACCGCGGGCCCCCACATCATCCCGTGTCCGCCGGCGCACGCGACGTACAGCCCGTCCACCCGCCCGCCGGCGGTCGTCGCCGGGCCGATCACCGGGAGGTGGTCCGGGGTGTAGTCGATGGTGGCCGCCCAGAGCCTGCGCAGCCCGAGCCCGGCGGTGACCGGCACCAGGACGGCGAGGCGCTCGCGCATCCGCTCCAGGTAGGCCAGGTCCACGGTGCGCGCCTCGCCCGGCGGCTCGCCGGGGTTCGACATGCCGAACAGCATGCCGCCCTCCTCGGGGCGCCAGTACAGGCCCGCGGTCAGGTCGAAGAGCATCGGCAGGCGCTCCGGGGACAGGTCCGGGTGCGGCTCGGTGACCGCGACCTGGTGCCGGGCGCCGCCGGCCGGGATGCGCAGGCCGGCCAGCCGCCCGACCGCCGCCAGCTCCGGGCCGCCGGTCAGCACGACCAGCGGGGCGGCGACCGACCCGGCCGAGGTGGTGACGCCGGTGATCGTGGCGCCGGCCCCGCCCGCCGCCGCCGGGCGCGTGGTCACCCCGGTGAACCTGGTCCGCTCCGCGACGATCACCCCGGTCGTCGCGAGTGCCACCGCGTACGCCGTCACGTTCCGCGGCGGGTGCAGGTAGCCGTCATGGGCGCAGTAGGTCGCGCCGAGGGTCTGGCCGGGAGCCAGGGCCGGGCAGGCGGCGTCGACCTCGTCCGGGCCCAGCCAGGCGACCTCGACGCCGAGCGCGCGCTGCATCGCCATCCGCTCGCGGGCGGCGGCCACCTCGACCTCGGTGAAGCAGGGCAGCAGGTACCCGTGCGGGATGAAGCCCGAGTCGATGCCGAGCTCTGCCGCCTGGCCGAGGTAGAAGCGGCGCGACCACTCGCCGAGCCGCACCGCCCACGGGGTGCCGCCCTGCGTCCGCACCACCCCCGCCGCCCGGCTGCTCGCGCCCTGGCCGAGGGTGCCCTGCTCGACCAGCACGACGCGGCGCAGGCCGGCCCGCCGCAGGAAGTACGCGCACCACCCGCCCACGGTCCCGCCGCCGACCACGACGGCGTCCGCCGTGCGCGGCAGCTCCCCCGGCCGCGGCAGCTCCCCCGGCCGCGGCAGCTCCCCCGGCCGCGGCCCCCCACCGCCCGGGGAGCCCGTCCCCCCGCCCGGCGACACGATTGGCATGCCGCCGATGCTGACATAGACTGAATGTTCAGTCAAGGCTCGTGGTCCGGCATACATCCGGGGAGATCCATGTACGGGCTGTCCGAACAGGACCGTGAGATTCAGGCGCGGGCTCGGTCGTTCGCGGACGAGCTGATCCCGCTCGAGGTGACGGCCGAGCTGGCCGGCGGCGACCTGCCGGCCGGGCTGCGGGCCGCGCACAAGGCGCGGGCGATCGAGCTCGGCCTGTACGCGGCCAACATGCCGCAGGAGGTCGGCGGGGGCGGCCGCACCAGCCTCCAGCAGGTCCTGATCCAGGAGCAGGTGGGCCGGGTCACCAACGCGCTCGCCTGGGTCTGCGCCACGCCGCCGTCCTGGCTGCCCCCGGTCGCGACCGACGATCAGACGGAGCGGTACGTCCGGCCGGCGGCGCGCGGCGAGCGGGAGGAGTGCTACGCCATCACCGAGGAGGGCGCCGGATCCGACGTCGGCGCGATCGAGGCGACCGCCCGCCGGGCGGGCGGCGACTACCTGCTCAGCGGCGTGAAGTGGCACGTGACCTCGTTCTTCGCGGCGGACTACGCGTTCTTCCAGGCCAGGCTGGCCAGCGGCGAGCACGCCGGGGAGCACGCGATGTTCCTCGTCGACCTGCCCGCCCCCGGCGTCCGCGTGGTCCGGGTCCCGGCGTACATGCACACGCTCGGCCGGGATCACCAGCACCCCGTGGTCGCGTTCGAGGACGTGCGGGTCCCGGCGTCGCAGCTCGTCGGGGCCGAGGGCGACGGGATGAGCTTCGCCCGCGAGTGGTTCAGGTTCGAGCGGCTGATGGTCGCGGCCCGGTGCCTCGGGGCGGCCGAGCGCCTGGTCGCCGAGATGACCGCGTTCGCCGCCGAGCGCCGCGTCGGCGGCGGGCCGATCGCCGGGCTCGGCGCGGTGCAGCAGATGCTCGCCGACAGCCTGACCGAGCTGTTCGCCGCGCGGGCGCTCACCTACGAGACCGCGCGCGGCATCGACGCGGGAACCGACGTCAAGGTGCAGCACGCGCAGTGCTCGATGGCCAAGCTGTACGCCTCGGAAATGGCGGGCCGGGTGGCCGACCGCGCCGTCCAGGTGCTCGGCGGCCGCGGCTACATGCGCGAGCACGCCGCCGAGCGCTTCTACCGGGAACTGCGGGTCGAGCGCATCTGGGAGGGCACGAGCGAGGTGCAGCGCGCGATCATCGCGGGCCAGATGGTCAAGCGCGGGCCCGGCCTGCTCGCCTGATCCGCCGTTCGCGGCTCAGCCCGCCAGGGCCGCCTCGATCGCCGCGACCAGCTCCGGCGCCTCCGGCTCGGTGAGCGGCCGGAACCGGCCGATGACCGAGCCGTCGCGGCCGATCAGGAACTTCTCGAAGTTCCACCGGACGTCGCCGGAGGCGCCCTCGCCATCGGGGAACCTGGTGAGCTCGGCGTAAAGCGGGTGCCTGCCGGGCCCGTTCACCTCGATCTTGCTCATCAGCGGGAACGTGACGCCGTAGCTCGCCGAGCAGAACCGCGCGATCTCCCCGGCCGTGCCGGGCTCCTGCTCCTTGAACTGGTTGCACGGGAAGCCGATCACGGTGAAGCCGTGCCCGGCGTACCGGTCCTGCAGCCGCTGCAGCCCCGCGTACTGCGGGGTCAGCCCGCACCGGGACGCGACGTTGACCGCGAGGATGACCGAGCCGGCGTGGTCGCCGAGCCTGGCCGGCTCCCCGGCGAGCGTGGTCAGTTCGATGTCGTACAGGCTCACAACGCGCGTCCTCCGCGACCTGATCCGGCCCGCCGTGCCAGGCAGGCTTCGACGCCCGCCAGCCAGCCGTCCACCAGCCCGAGCGCCGCGTCGGGCCGCTCGGCCTGGGCCATGTGCGAGCATCCGTCGAGCACGACGAGCTGGGAGCCGGGGATCGCCTCGTGCGCCTGGCGGACGGTCGCCGGGGTCACCTCGTCGAACTCGCCGCAGAACAGCAGGGTCGGCGCCTCGATCCGGCCGATCTCGCCGAGGATGTCGAAGTCCTTGAGCGGGCCGATGACGTGGAACTCGCTCGGGCCGTTCATCGTGAAATACACCTCGGGATTGGCCGCCAGCTCGTCGAACGTGCGCTGCAACCACTCGGGATAGGGCCGGACCCGGCACACGTGCCGGTCGTAGAAGGCCAGCATCGTGGCCTGGTACTCCTCGCTGCCGGTGGTGCCCGCCGCCTCGTGCCGCCGCAGCACCTCCTCGACCTCCGGCGGCAGGCCGGCCCGGAGCCTGGCCAGCTCGGTCAGCCAGAACGGCACGCTCGCCGGGGAGGACTCGACGATGAGGCTGACCAGGCCGGGCGGGCGGGCGGCGGCGTACGCCATGCCGAGCATCCCGCCCCAGGAATGGCCGATCACATGGCAGCGGTCCAGCCCCAGGTGCTCGCGGACCGCGGCGACCTCGGCCAGGTAGAGCTCGGTCGTCCACATCGCGGGATCGTGCTCGGCGGCGACCGCTGAGTTGCCGCAGCCCAGCTGGTCGTAGCAGATCACCCGCCGGCCCCGCGCCGCCAGGGCCTGGTACGGCTCCATGTGGTGCCAGGTCGCGCCCGGCCCGCCGTGCAGGCACAGCAGCGGGTGCTTGCCGGGCTCCTCCCCGGTGCCGGTGACCCGGTACCAGGTCCGCTGTCCGGCGAACGGCACATAGCCCTCGATGGCGGGCAGCTCGGTGCTCATTGGCCCATTATCGGCGCGGGGCCCGGCCCGGCGGGCGCGGTTCCCTGCGGATCAGCGGCGGCCGGGCAGCCTGGCTGCCGCTCACCGGGCGGGGGCGAACCCGCGCAGGAGGTCCCGGAACTCGCCGCGCGCGGCGGCCAGGCCGACGTCGTGCCCGGCGAGCTCGGCCAGCAGGGGCCGCAGTTCCCAGATGGCGAGGTATGCGTACCGGGCAGCGAACAGGCCGGCCTCGGTGATCTGGCAGTCGTCGTCGAAGTCGAGCAGCGCGTAGCCGGCCAGCTGGAGCAGGTCGGTGAGGCGGAACCCGCGAGCTGGCCGATCGCGGCGGGAGGAGCGAGCCCGAGCAGGTCGGCCGCGGACGCTGGCTTGCCGCGCAGGCGGGTGAGCGGACCGGCGGCCCGCCCTCGCACCAGCGCCTCGCGGGCCTTCCCGGCGGAACTGCCCACGTTATGGCCGCTCCTGCTGCGGCTCATTAGCCTGACGGCAGTTTCGGTGCTTGCGGAGGAGGCGGGGCGGGTGGACGAGGCGGGATCAGTAACCACGCGGGGTTCATTTGGTCGGTGGCGGACCTGCTGCGCGGGGACTGCAAGCAGTCCGAGTACGGCAAGGTGATCTTGCCGTTCACGGTGCTGCGGCGGCTGGATTGCGTCCCGAAGCTGTCGTTCTTCGCGTTCACCGCCACCCCGAAGGCCCGCACGCCGGAGATGTTCGGCGCCCGCAACCCGGCGACCGGCAAGTACGAGCCGTTCCACCTGTACTCGATGCGCCAGGCGATCGAGGAAGGGTTCATCCTCGACGTGCTCGCCAGCTACGTCACCTACCAGACGTACTGGCGGATCGAGAAGGCAATCGCCGGGGACCCGCAGTACGAGGCCGCGA
>Ga0209061_1001995_pt1 | contig 28915 bp, 18 predicted proteins | sample Coa_R1_10_FD_187157 | JGI IMG/M metagenome (GOLD analysis project Ga0209061, IMG submission 187157) | Surface soil microbial communities from Centralia Pennsylvania, which are recovering from an underground coalmine fire - Coalmine... | ecosystem: Environmental > Terrestrial > Soil >... | reverse complement strand
GGAACAACAAGGTTATTATGCTGCCGCCCTGACTCATTACCAGCATATTCTCACGCTTAACCGGCGAATCGCTCAAGTTTACAGCAATATGGGCTTGGATTATTACCGTTTGAAACGTTACCCTCAAGCCGCGGAAGCGCTTAAGGACGCGCTGAAGCTTCAACCCGATCTCCTCGGCGCGCAGGTCATGCTGGGGCTTACCGAATTCAAACTCGGACAATTTGAGAGTTCGCTCGGTCACTTGAAGGAAGCCTTGAAGGTTCAGCCCGCAAACCGCGAGGTCCGCCTTTTCCTCGTTCAAGACCAAATGGCGCTCGACCGCTTCGACCTGGCGTTTGCCCGACAAACATTACAACGGTTTCCAAAGGATGCAGAACTTCATTACATCATCGGACTGGCCGCTCTCGAACGCGTCAGGGACATTGCTCATCACGCCAACTCGATGGGCGAGAAATCACCCGTTTTTCAATGGATCAGTCTGCGTCAGGATGAACAACAACAAAATTGGCCGGGCGCCGAAAAACATCGTGAAATCCTGAAAAAGCTTAGCGCCACAACCACTCCGCCGCCGCTGGTGCGCGAGTATGATGCATTGACATCCCTCGTGAACGAGTGTTTCACGACAGTTATGGAGTCATCACCTGATTCAACCTATGCGCACAGCGTGCGAGGTTACATGGACGAGTCTCAAAATCGTGTGACTGAAGCCCTTGCTGAATATCGAAAGGCGGGCAATCATTTTGCCGCCGGCAGATTGCTGGCGCAGAACTTTCGCCTTCCTGAGGCCGCAGAAGAACTGAGAGCAGCCGTTGACGCTGACCCGGAAAATCGTCTGGCCCTTGCTGAGTTGGCTCAGGTATACGTGCAAGAGCACCGACCTGCCGCAGCCCTTCCCATCCTCAGGAGGATTCTCACCGAGTATCCCCACGACGCCGAAGCCTGGGCCGACTTCGGAAAGGCCCAGATTTCTCTGAATCAAATCACAGAAGGAATCCATTCTCTTCAAACTGCATTAAAGTTGAACCCCACGCAGGTCAGCCTGCATTACGAACTGGCTATGGCTTACCGGAAGCTCGGCGATGCAGTTCGCGCCCAGCAGGAGATTCAGAAATTCCGCCAGGCCAGTCTAAAGAACCGCTAAAGAGCCCCCGGGCCTGCGGTTCCCAAATCGTCATTCACGCCGCCCCCGTTGAAGCTGGTCCTCCGCGAAGGCGGAGGGGGGCGAGACTCTGGCTCGCCCGCTTTCGCAGGAATAACTGGCATGGATCACTTTCAAGAAAGCCCATCGTTTTTGACGGCATTGAAAGCTCCGAGCTACCAGGATACGGTTGCCGAAAGCTGACCTGTGCGCGGTGAGGCCGCGCTAAAGATTCCTCCAAAGCTGGGATTATTAATGTCGGTCACCGGCGGCCCGAAATTGACGGTATTCAACGCGTTGAAAAACTCGCCTTTCAGGCTCAAACTGATACGCTCGGTGATCGGTATCTTTTTGATCAGCGCCATATCCCATTCTCGAGTCCCAAAGGACCGAATCTGATCGAAGAGCGGCGGCGCATTTCCAAAGCTGAAGGGCGGCGGCGGAGCGAAAGCGTTGATGTTGAGGTAGAGGTCCTTTGCAGGATCGAACGAGCCGCGATTTCTGTTGATATAAAACGCCTGGCCGGGAACCACATCAGGCCGTATGCTTCCGATGGCAGGCAAAGAAAGCTCGGTCGAGATCCCCACGGGAACACCGCTCTGCAAGGTGATGATTCCCGAAGTAGTCCAACCGCCGAGAATCCTGTTTGCCAAGGGGTTGCTCAGATTCAGCAGCTTGCCTTCGCCGATTGGCAAGTCGTAGGTGTAGGCCGCGACAAACGCTTGCGGAACGTCGAAGCTCGCCACGGCCTTTTCAGCCCTCAGGTTATAGTAGTTCTGAGCCCCGCCCAGGAAGGCGCCTCCGCCGTACCCGGGGGAATCGGTCAAATCCTTTGCGACCGTGTAAGTAATGAGAAATGAGATGCCATTGCTCAGGCGCTTTTGCGCACGAACCTGTAGGGAGTTGTAGTTGTTATTGCCAACCGGGTCAGACGAAAGAGTGACTCCTTGATATTGTGGAAACGGGCGTAAGGCCTGAGCCACCGTGCCGCTGAAGCCGGCATATGGCGAAGCGATCCCGGCGGATTGGGCCTGTGGAGAGTTGATATCGCTCTGCAGGACGGACCCCAGGGCCAGATAACGCGGATCGAGCTGATTATAATTAAGCGCTCCGTTCAGCATGTGGTGAGCCGCTGTTCCCACATAGGCCGCATCCACCACCAGTCCGCCCCATAATTCTTTTTGGATTCCAACATTCCAATTTTCAACAAGCGGCAGCCGGGCCCCATTCGGCTGAAAATAGCCCGTTGATCCGCCATTGGCAAACGTAGGAGTGAAGTAAGGTCCAAGAGGAACAGGAGGAAAACCCGTATTCCAGTTAAACGCAGGGGTTACACCGCCGTTCAAGCTTTGCAGTGTAGCGTTGGTAAAAAAGCCCTGCTGATTCATGAAGATAGCCGGACCGGAATTCGTGTCGTACATCACGCCGTAAGCGGCTCGAAAGACGGTTCGAGTGGAGAAAGCATAGGCGATGCCAATCCGCGGCCCGAAACCGCGATGCCACGGATCCGCAAACTGCGCTTTCCCGCTGCGTCCTGGACCGCTTCCTGCAAAAACCAAAGCGCCCGGCAGGTTCCCCGCGCCGGGATTTGGCAAAGTCGGATCCAGGTTTGCAATCCGATCCTGCCGATCGGTGATCGGCGAAGAGTAGTCCCATCGCAAGCCGTAAGAGAGTGTGAGATTGTGCCGAAGTTTCCAGTGGTCCTGCGCATAGAGCGCCCAATAGGGCATCACCCACGCCTGGGAAGGTTGCTGGCCAAACGTCCCAATATCGACATCGCCCAGCAAAAAGCTCGCCACCGAAAAGCCCGTGGCTGCATTCCCCGGAAGGCCGGTTTCCTGCGGGCCAAAGACGAAAGACCCAAAGGGCGTGATGCGGCCTGCCGGTCCGCCAGCCAGTTGCAGACCGATGGTGTAAAAGCGCGTCGCATTAAATCCAAACTGCATTTGATGGCTTCCCTGAATCCAACTGAAGTCGTCGCCGATTTCTCCGTCCGAATGTGAAATCTTGTTGACCGCTCCACCCACGCCCAGATAATAAGGGCCCACCGTCATCAGAGCTTGACCCGAGGTATCCAGGATGCCGCCAAGTCCTGCCTGAGCGTTAAGGTTTGATCCCTTGGAAAGACTCTGTTGCTCTCCATAGTGGTTGAAAAAAGCCCAGCGGTTGTAGGAAAGCAGCACGTGGTTGAGCTTATTGCTGGAAACGGACTTGTCCCAATTCACGATGGCTCGATATCCGTGATTAATTCCATTTGTGCCGCTGAGCGTCGGACCAAACGCGCCATCGCTGATGGTGGGTTCGCGCATGAAGCTGAAGCTTCCAGAGAGCCGCGAACCGGAGCCAATGTTGTGATCGATTTTGACAAGAAACTGATCGCTGTTGTTAACGGTTGTGGAAGTCCCAATGTAATTGTTGGTCAGACCCGGCAGATTTGGATTCGGAAATAGCGCGGCGAAATGGGCGGAAATCGAACTGATCCTGTCAGGGCAAATCACGTTCAGCACGCCGTTGCACGAGAACTGCTGCCGTGTGAAACCGCCCTGAGCATTTGCCGCGGTCGTGGCAGGATCGTAAATCGGGGAGATGCCCGCGGCAGTGAAGTCGCCCGCCTTCATCGCCGGAGTCAGCAGGCTATAAAAAGTGGCGGGATTTGAGTTGGTGTACCGGAAGCCATCGTAATAGCCATAAAAAAATGTCTTGTCTCGCCGAACCGGGCCTCCCAACTCAAACCCGAACTCATTCTGGCGGTCAAGCCCGCGATCCGCGCTGAAGAAGTTGCGCGCGTCGTAGACTTCGTTTCGGTTATATTCAAAAGCCATCCCGTGTAAATCATTCGTGCCTGATTTGAAAACGTACTTGATCGCCCCGGTTGAGGTCCGGCCATACTGAGCATCGACGTTATCGCCGATCACCTGAAATTCCTGGACTGCGAAGCTTGGCACGGTCATTTGACTTCCCTGAATTCCGGTTCCGAAGCCTACCGGAGAAACATTGGCGCCGTCAATTAACACTTCCTGATCAAGACCATCTCCGCCATTCAGGTTGGCCTCAAAGGAACTTCCCTGATAGCCCGGAGTTAGTTTCAGAAAGTCGGCGGAATTCCGCATTCCGCCCGCAACTTCAACCGGGAGGGTTGACACCAGATCGTTGCCGACTGTCGTTTGGACCGAAGACTCGTTTGGCGTGATTAAGGGAGAAACTTGGCCCTGCACCTGCACGACGGTTTTGGACGTTGCCACCTGGAGGTGAAAGTCAATGCCGACATCCGCTCCCACCGTGATGGTTACATTCGGTCGCACGGTCTCTCTGAAACCTGTGCGGCTGGCGGCAATTTCATAAACTCCCACCGGCAATTGCAGCAGATAGTAGCCGCTCGCGTTGCTGCGAGTCATGCTCACGACATTCGTGCTGATGTCGCGCGCCTTGATTTGAACATCGGGAATCGCCGCTCCCGAGGGATCTGTGACTTGGCCGCTCACCCGCCCGCCGGGATTCTGAGCAAAACCAGGAAGCGAGATTAGCCCCATTGCAACCATGAGAACCAGGGTCAGGAACCAGGATGGAATAAGCTGTGGGCGGCGCATAGGCAAAACCTCCTAAACTGAATTTCCTCCCCGATAAGCTCCAGTGCTATGGTCCTGGGAATAAGAGCTATGCCATTTTCAATAACCATCGAACAGCGTTCTTTTGCAGCTTGAAATACTCCGGCTGCCACATCGCAGGATTGTTGTGGCCCACAGCCGTAAACACGACGCGGCCTTTGCCGTATTCATATGCCCAGCCGCTGATGGATTGAGTCCCGTGGTGTTCGTAGGCCAGGCCGTCGATGTTCTCTGCCCGGAGAATGATGTTTTTGGGATCTTTATCGTAGGCCACGTAGTGCTGTTCATCATTCACCATAAAATCTTCCACACCCTGCGTGATGGGGTGACCTTTATTTACAACCCTCACCTTGAATGGGCGCAAGGGAGGATGGCCGATGTATGCGCCGCCCATGACGTCGCGATAATTCTTTGAAGAGAGTGAAATGTGGCTGCTGTTGTGCAGCGCATAAAACCCATTTCCCGCAGTCACAAAATCTTTAATCGCTGCACCTTGCTCCTCCGTAATCCAGTTCCTGGGAGTCTCTTTTGAAGATGTTGGACGCTCCCAATCGAAGCCGACTTCCAGAAAGCGCTCGTAGTCGCTATAAGCGTCGGGGCCCAGATAGCCATCCGGCCAGATCATTCCATCGCGCAGGCAAATGAAAAGCTGATAATTTCGTAGCAGGTTTTGTGAAATGCGGTCATAGTTGGTGGTGTAGTCTATCGGAAGGCCTAGCTCGTGAAAAAGCCGGTCCAGGCTGACACGAATATAGTCGGAGTTATGATAGCGGTCTCCGATCAACGCAAGCGCGCGCGGGTGGCCGCCCGCCGCGCCGATATCGACCTCCCCTGATGCGATAGTGGGCTTTCCAGCCCACACCGCCATCCCAGTCGCCAACGCTCCCATACCCTGCAAAAGATTCCTTCTCGACATTGAGTTCGCGCGGTTTTTCATGAAATCAGCCCCTTGTATCCTCCTGAATGAAATCTCTCTGTAGCGCCGAGATCAAAAAGCTGCGATTCTGCACTCTGATGATCAACACAAAAGTAATTTCCTGAGTTGTGACTTTCTTCAGTTTTGCTGATAGCAGGTTGCTGAAAAATTCCCGTGCCCTGTCATTCCGAGGAGCCAAAGGCGACGAGGAATCTCGCAAGTCTTTTATTTGCAGAGCGCGATTCCTCGCGGAGTTTATCCGGAGCGAAATACGGGGATTCTTCCGCCTCGCTTCGCTCAGCATCAGAATGACAAGCGAAGGACTCGGAATGATAATATCCAGAATCGTTTTTCGGCAACCTGCTGGAACTTGGAAGAAGTGTCCTATGGAGCGCTGCCATCGTGGAACCCCTGTTGTGATCGCTGTTGAGCCAAACTTGACTCCTTCTTAAGACCACGCAGTTCCTCGAACCTTGTCAGCGCCTGACTGGCTTCGCGCGTGCGCCCGAGTTTGCGATAAATGGATCCCAATTGGTAGTAAATTGATTCGTCAAACGGAGCCGACTGGCTGGCCCGCAAGAGATATTCAATTGCTCGCTCCATCTGCCCGCGCCTGTCGTATATTTCCGCCATGCCCTTCAAAGCATCCGCCTGGTCAGGCTGCAAGGCCAAAGCTCGCTTGTACTCTTGTTCAGCCTGAGCAACGTTTCCCTGCAGCCAGGCAATCTGCCCAAGCTTCGCCTGGGCTCCAGCGTTCTTTGGATTTTCTGCAAGCGCAGCCTTGAATTCGCGCCCGGCCTGTTCGAGGGAATCACTAGAAGTCGAGTTCTGCATCATCGCTTCCCCAAGTTCATAGTGAACCCCGGGAATCCCAGGATCTTTCGTAAGCGCTTTTTCATATTGCGCGATTGCGTCGGCAACGTCGCCTTCATTCACAAACTGCTCAGCCATGAGTTGGTGCATGCGCGACGAATCAGGGGCAACTAAAGCCAAAGTAACCCTGGCGCGTTCCGCTAACTCGGTGTGGATACGATATGCCATAAAGAGAACATCAACGTCCGTAGGCTGGGCGCGGTGAAGTTCGGCGACAAGGTTGGCGGCCCGATCCAAGTCTCCCTTCTGGTAATAAATTTCAATCAATTGAGTGGTGACCAACTTCGTCAGTTTTGGATCTCGAAGATGAGGAAGCGATCGCTCGAGGTCGCGCGCGGCTCCGTCAAAATCGCCCTGCTGTTTTTCACAAAGCGCCAGCAGCGCCCGCGCCTTGAAAAGAGACGGTTGTTGAGAAAGGGCTTGCCTCAGGTTCGGCGCCGCCAGGCCGCAATCGTGATGAAAGTAGGCAAGCACTCCGAGATCGACACGAGCGTCAAGGTTATCCGGATCTAGAGCGAGTATCTCCTGAAATTCACGGGCAGCAGCTTCCACCTTGCCCGCCGCAAGAAGCCGCTGCGCCATTTCCATCCGCTGGCGGACACTCTCCTGGGGAACAGTTTCTGTCTGAAGGCTCAGCCCCAAACTCAAGAGAAGAGCCAAGAGAATCATCAAGGCGGGCTCTCCATGGCATAAGGATGCGCTCTGTAGCCCCCATAGGCTCTCATCACATGGGCCACGGGCACATCATCACGATGCGGTCCGATCTGCATAGTGTAAGTCAGCGCAGCCTGCGTGAAACTTCGGCAGCAACCTAGAAGCTCAACCTCGCTCCGAGTTGCAGAATTCTACTGGTATTGGCACTCGTGATAATTCCAGCGGTTGGCGTCCCAATGGCCTTGTTAGGCTGGCCAAAATTGGGAACGTTAAATGCGTCGAAAGCATCCGCCCTGATCTCAATGTCGCCTCCTTCGCCCAACCTGCGGATGCGGAAGTGCTTGGCCAAACTAAGATCCATGTCCTTCCATGCAGGACCAGAAAGAATGTCTCTACCGGAATTTCCGAATGTTCCGGCAGCGGGGATAACGAATGCGGATGGGTTAAACCATTCCATAATTGAGGGATTGCTCACACTTCCATTTGCAACTCTGTTCGGAAACCACGTCCCGGCTAACGATCCGTTCAAATTGGCGGTTCCAACAACCGGAGTGAAGGGAATGCCTGAATGCACCTGCCAAATGGAAGCAACTTGCCATCCGCCTGCAAGCGCATTGACGAGGCCGCCTTGATTTAGAAAGCGCTTTCCGCTGCCCACAGGGAGTTGATAGATGAAGTCTCCGGTAAAAGTGTGCGGCATGTTGAGGAGCGACAAACCATAGCTTGAGCGGGGATCGTAAACATTCTGCCAGACGTCGCCGTTTGCGCCGGGGCCGCCCCAACCGCTCCCTGTCCCCATGTCGAGCGTTTTGGACCATGTGTAATTGGCAACAACCTGAATACCACTTGAAAAGTGTTTTTGAGCGCTCAACTGTAAGGCATCATAATTGGATACACCTTCGGCCAGGATGGCGCTGATCCCCTGGTATTGAGTGTAAGGACGAAACATCTGCATGTCCGTCCCCGTTGTCACCAGATGGATCAGAGCAGGCGGAACCTGGTCAATATCCATATTGAGTGGGAGATGAACTCCATGACTGCCGACATAGCCCACATCGATCATAACCCCGCCCGGAATCTGGTGCTGAACGTCGAACTGCCACTCCTCGAAGTACGGCACGGGGGTAGTATAGGGGTTATAGCTGATTCCTTGCCCGTTGAGCAGGCTCGGAGTGCGGGAGGCTGCGGTAGGAACTGTAGGCAACGGCGGACCCTGCGCAAGAGTGAATATCGGCGTCAGCAAATTGGTAGATGTCGCAAACCCCTGAGTCGCCCATCCGGTTCCAGGCGACCCTCCATAGCTATTCGCTCCTTCCATCATGTCGAAGATCCCCCAGCCGCCCCGAAGCGACCAATTATTTTTCGGAGACCAGGCAAAACCGATCCGCGGAGCAAAAACATCCCAGGCAGTTTTCTGCAATGCTGTTCGGCCCTTTTGACCTGCGTACCAGATCGCGCCGAGCGTGTTGGTTGCTGGATTGATGAGCGTGGGGTCGAAATTTGTCAGCCGGTTGTGCGCTTCTGTCCAGCCCGGCTGGGCTTCGTAGCGCAGGCCAATATTCAGCGTAAGATTTGGCCTGATCTTGTAATCATCTTGAGCAAAAAGTTGCAGTGACCAAAGCCGCTCTCCGGTCGTGGGCGGGATGTAGTCCGACCAAGTCTGAGGCAGTCCAAGCAAGAAGTCTGCATAGCCCAAACCCGCGCTGCTGGGATCGGATGGATTGCGAGTGAAGATGCCACTGAATGAGAAGTTCCCGGCGTCGATGTTAGCCCATCCCTGATTGTTCTGCCATTTATCGAATTCTCCGCCGAACCTCAGGATGTGCTTTCCCTTGATCCAAGTGAGCGTATCGGAAGGAACGAAGGAGTTTTCAGCCAGTATGGCATTCAGTCCCGTTGCAAGGCTTGTTGGAATCGTTCCACTGACAGTGACATTGGGGAAGGCGTTTGCAGTGAGATTGCTCAACCCCAACTTGGCTGGATATCCCTTGTTGAGGTCTTGGTCTGCCCAAAGTCCCATCGTGCGAAGAAATCCAAAGTGAAACTCATTCACCATGCTTGGACTCAGGCTCCACGCATCAGTAATCTGAGCTAACTGCTCTTCCTGGTTCCGTGTGTCGGCGCCGATGGGGGCCGCGGGAGCCGGGTCGTACTCGGTGAGGGGTGAATATGTAAACGATCCTTCCAGACGGTTGTTTTGCGCAACGTTGTAGTCCACCTTTCCAGTCCACCAGGTGGTGGTCACGGGACTGCGGGGGGCAAAGTAATAGTTGTTGACAATGCCGGGCAAATTGGGAAGAGGAAAATATCCCTGAATTTTTGCTGCCACAGGATCGAAGTCTTGTGGCGGAACGATATTCCCCGAAAAGGGCTGACGAACATACTGGCCATTGCTGAGGGTCAATGTGTCTGGGATATAGACGGTAGGCAAGCCGGGGGCGCTGAAGTCACCTTGCCGCATGGCCTGGGTCGGAAAGGTGTCGATGCTGACTGGATAAGTGACAGTGGGTTGCCGCTCGTAGTCAAAAAAGAAAAAGGCCTTATCGCGCCTGATCGGTCCACCGAGGGTGCCCCCAAAATCGTTCCAGCGCAACGGAGGCACGCCTTCGGCAAAGAAGTTCCGGGCAGAAAACGCGTCGTTTTGATCGAATTCGAAGACCGAACCGTGGAACTGGTTAGTGCCACTTTTCGTGATGACGTTGAAGACAGCCAAGCCATTTCCGTACTCTGCGCTGAAGTTGTGCGTGTCGAGGTCGACTTCCTGAATATCGCTGAGATTCGATATAAGCCAATCAGGGTTCTGGCTGACCGGATATGTGGCCGTTCCACCATTCATTAGCCAATTCGCCTGGTATGACTCAGCCCCATTGACGCCGACTCCCTCCCCATTGGCGTTCTGGCCGCCACCGCCGTTTACTCCCGGCATGAGCGTTGTTAAGTTATACCAACTCTGTCCAACATTAGGAGTTTCTGTTACCGTTGACGCCTCGATCGTAAGGCTTTTCTTCGATGTTTCCGTTTGCACAAGTGATGCAGCCGCGTTCACCGTAACCTGCTGGGATACTGCCCCAACCTCCAGCCTTGCATCCACGGTGATCACTTGCACTCCTAATGCAACTCCACTGCGCACAAATGCCTTGAATCCGGGTTTGGCAAAGGCAATCGAATACGTTCCAGGAATCAGGAAAATTGCGTCGTAAACACCGCTGGAGTCCGATCTGACCCGCGTTTGAACACCGGTCTGAGTGTTCGTGACGGTCACTTCGACGCCCGGTATCGCCGCCCCACTCTGGTCAGTCACAGTCCCGCGAATCTCACCGGTTGATCTGTTCTGCGCAAGCGCTATCACGCTTGCCAGCAGAAACACTAAGAAAAGGACTACCTTCGGCCTTCTCAAATGGATAACCATAGTGATCTCCTTTGACCCTTTAGACTGGCTGGTTATGAGTTGCAGACATGGTCTCGTCCCTCCTTAGACTTCTTTTGCAGAAGCAATTAAAATCGACCAGCGCAAATCAGAGCTCCCTGTTTCAGAATTCAGGCAATTCCGTCCTGAAGACCTCCTCGTGCGGGTTCTTCAAGAGCCAAATCACATCACCATGCCTCACAAATGTCAATATTAAATATTAAATGTCATATTATGAGACACTCCGAGTCCCAGCAAGAGACACAAGCTTTATCTTCAGATGACCGTGGCGTGACCAGGTTGTTTTCCGATTTAGACGACAAGGACGGATGGTGCTGCAACGCGAGGTTATCTATGCCCGGAAGCCGAGCTTGATTGAAAGATCGGCGGCCGCCCGCACGACAGACCGAGCAAGAAGAGGCAACCGTTCACCATTCAGGCGAAACGCGGCGCCTGCAATGCTGAGGGCGGCTATGGCCCTGCCCGAATAGTCTCGGACTGGCGCTCCAATACATTTCAGCCCGTCTTCCAGCTCTTCATCGTCAATCGCATACCCTCGACGGCGGATTTGTTGCAATTCCCGCTTCAGGTCGGCGCGGCGCGTAATGGTATTCCGGGTATAAGGCTTCAGTCCCTGACGACGCACAAGCTCGTTAACGTCTGCCTCAGGCAAAAATGCAAGCAGCGCTTTCCCCAGCGAAGAGCAATGGGCAGGCGACCGCAGCCCCAGAGTGCCCGAAATCCGCAAGGCATGGTGGCTGTCGACGTTGGCGATGGAGACCACTTCCCCATCGCAGAGGATTCCAAGATGAGCTGTCTCGCCGCTCTCCTGGCTTAACCTTTCAAGGTAAGGACGAGCCAGTTGCGCAAGATCAAACCGGGACGCTGCCTGCTTCCCCAGTTCCAGCAGCTTCGAACCCAGCCGATACTTTCCCGTGGCAGAGTCCCGCTCGGTGAAGTGATGACGCTCCAGGATTCGCAGCAGGCGATAACAGGTGCTCCGGTTCACTCCCACCCGCTCGACCACTTCCGCCAGACTCTGATCCTTGCCGCTGCTTGCAAGAACATCCAGAATCGTAAACGCGCGTTCAAGGACCTGAGTTCGGTATGGAAATTTGCTTGCACTCCGTCGTCTCATGCTGTTTAAGATATCATCAGGATGCCGTTAAACAGAAAGCGTGATTAAGGTCCAATTGTTTCGTTCTGGCGGGAACCCATTCTGCTTGCAGGGTGATGAGCAACTTTGGTTGGGCTTTATGGCGAGGACGCTTTTCGTATGTGAGGCTGTGATTTCGGGCCTGCTGTGCGATAAAAATGGGCTTGGCAATGGGTTCATCCAGTCCTTGCAGGCAATCACCTGGCAGTATTTCGACTGGGATCAACAATCTGGTAGCGGGGGGGAGGATCGAACTCCCGACCTAGGGATTATGAGACCCTCGCTCTACCACTGAGCTACCCCGCCTGCTGGACTACAATTTGAAAAGTCTTTAGTTCGAGAATGACCGAAAGCGGTCATCCCGGCAACGCATGCCTGCAACAGACTCGCATCGCACTCTTTCATGCCTCAGGATGGATTGTATTCGCTGAGACAATCGTTAAAAGCAAGGTTAAGGTATTAAGACTTTGGAAGTCAATGCAGAGGGCCGCTTTGACTCTGGATCGACAGCTTGAGGCGATTTATCACCAGGAAATTGGCGTGACTTGCGAAGCCCACCCCGGGGGAGCAAACTGGGATTAAAGGGCAGGGTCTCGGAGGATTTGAGCGGCACGAAGGAGGCATCGCCATGCGATGGTCTTGGAAAATTGGCAGGCTCGCCGGAATCAACGTCTACATGCACGCCACGTTCCTGCTGCTCATCCTCTTTATCGTGTTTGTGAATTATGCGAACGGGCGAAGCCTGGCCACAACTTTCGTAGGCGTCGTCTTTGTGCTCGTCATTTTTGCCTGCATCGTGCTCCATGAACTGGGGCATGCGTTGACGGCCCGCAAGTTTGGCGTGCAGACCCGCGACATTATTCTGCTTCCAATTGGCGGCGTCGCCCGGCTTGAACGAATGCCGGAAAAGCCGCGCGAAGAGCTATGGGTAGCGATTGCCGGACCGTTGGTGAATGTCGTGATCGCGGCGGTTTTGTTCGCCATTCTCGTTGCCACGGGCTTCCACCCGCATTGGAGGGACTTCCGCTGGGCCGGAGGGAATTTCCTTGAAAAACTCATGGTGGTGAACTTGTGGCTGGTGGGGTTCAACATTCTGCCGGCATTTCCCATGGATGGAGGACGCGTGCTGCGGGCGCTCCTGGCTACGCGGATGGAATACACCCGCGCCACCCAGATGGCGGCGCACATCGGCCAGGGCATGGCCTTGATCTTCGGGTTCGTCGGCTTGTTTTCAGATCCCTTCCTTCTTTTTATCGCGTTGTTTGTCTGGATGGGTGCGGAAGCTGAAGCGTCGATGGCCCTGATGCGAACTTCTCTCGGGGGCATTCCCGTGCAGCAGGTCATGCTCACCGATTTCAAAACCCTTCAGCCTGATGAGCCGCTTTCCGCGGCGATCGATCATGCTCTAGGAGGATGGCAGCAGGACTTTCCGGTTGTTTTTGGCGACCGAGTCCTTGGGGTCCTCACCCGAGAAGACCTGATGCGGGTTCTCGCGCAAGGCGGCGCCGAGGCGCGCGTGCGTGACGCCATGCGCCGCGAGTTCCAGACCGTGGATTCGCATGACATGCTGGAGCGCGCCCTCGCAGTTCTCCATTCCTGCCATTGCCGCGCTCTTCCGGTTCAACACGATGGTCGGCTCGTTGGCATGTTAAACGCCGACAATGTCGGGCACTTCATGATGCTTCAATCCGCCCTCCGCCGCAAAAAGGCGCTTGCCGCGCATAAAACTTCATCCAACGGAGAAGCTTCGCACCACGACGGGGGCTTCATCTATTAATGGTCGCATCCCTCGATGCTGGCGAAAGGCAGGGCAGGCGGCACGGACAGTCAACTTATTGAGGATTACAAATTATAGTGACGACTTCTTCTGTAGCGCCGGTGTCCTCACCGGCGATTTTTCGGCGCTGCGGACAGCGCCGCCACAGCAAATAGTGTCACTATAATTTGTAATCCCCTGTAAAACCGTTCGCACAAACCAAAGTGTGGCGAGCATTTGATCCGTTCGAGCGATAGAATAAAACCTCAGGAGGCCAGATCATGAATCGAAGAAGATTTCTCCAGGCGGGAACGGCCGCTGCCGGTTTGGCTAGTGTGCCCGGCGCAGGCTACCTGGCGGGCTGGGATTCACCGCTCACAACCCAGGGTGATTTCCATCCTATTCCCAGACGACGGCTCGGGAAGACTGGATGGGACTTGTCCATTCTCGGACTAGGCGGCATCGTTGTCATGGATTCCGATCAGGCCATTGCCAATAATACAGTGGCGCAGGCCGTCGATCTGGGCATCAACTATGTGGACGTAGCTCCCAGCTACGGTAATGCCCAGGAAAGATTGGGGCCTGCCCTTCAGCCTTATCGGCATCGCGTATTTTTAGCCTGCAAGACCGGAAAGCGCGATAAGGCGCGAGCCCTCGCCGCCCTGGATGATTCGCTTAAACTTCTCCGCACGGACTACATTGACCTCTACCAGCATCATGCGGTGACGACGATGGAGGACGTTCATCGGATCCTCGGCCCAAACGGAGCCATGGAGGCCTTCGTTCAGGCGCGGAAGGCAGGCAAGATTCGATATCTCGGCTTTTCAGCCCACTCGACGGAAGCGGCGCTTGCTTTGCTCGACCGCTTTGAAGTGGATACGATTCTTTTTCCAATCAATTTTGTCTTGTATTCTCAAGCCCATTTCGGCCCGCAGGTGATCGCTCGCGCGCGGGAGAAAGGCGTCGGCATCCTGGCGATCAAAGCGATGGCGAAAACGACCTGGCCTTCATCGTTGGCGCAGGAGCGAAGACCAAACCCCAAATGCTGGTATCAACCATGTTCGGTGCCGGATGAGGCGGCGCTTGCGCTTCGCTGGACGTTATCAAGACCCATCACCGCGGCCATTCCGCCCGGCGATGAGCGCTTCTTCCCGCTGGCCATGTATGTGGCGCAGAATTTTCATCCTCTGCGGCCCGAAGAGGAACGCATTCTGATGGCTCGCGCTGCCCACGTAAAACCCATTTTTCCTCATAACCACGCGTAGGCTGTTGGCATTGCACGCGTTCACAGTGGGACCATCCATTTCAGCCAGTGGGCTTGCAGAAAGGCCAGAATGCTCAAGAAAGACGCAAGCACCAGGCTATGCCAGATGGTGGAGCGCAGCACTTCGCCTTCCCGGCCTACCAGCCCCACGGTCGTCACGCCAATGGCAATATTCTGAGGCGAAATCATCTTTCCAGTAACCGCCCCTGAAGAATTTGTTGCGGCGAGCAGGAGCGGATTCACGCCGATTTTGTGGGCCGCTGCGACTTGAAGGTTTCCGAAAAGCAAATTGCTGGCTGTATCGCTGCCAGTCATAAAGCACGCCAGCCAGCCCAGAAATCCGCTGGCAAACGGGAATAGCTTCCCAAGCCCTGCCAGCGCCGCGCCCAGGGTGTAGGTCATGCCGGAGTAATTGTACAGATAGGCCAGCGCCACAATGAGGCATACTGTAAGGCCCGGAAGCGCAAGCTGCTTTACCGTCTTGTGGCCGGACTTCAGAACAAGACGCGGCGAAGCCTTCAAAAGCGCCGCCGTGATAACGATTGCCGCCAGCGCAGCGGTTCCGGCTGCCAGAAGCTGGAAATCGTATATTGCGCTGTAGACCCGCTGATAAAGCGTGATCAGAATCGCATCGTGCAGGTGCGGTACTGGAATGCGCAACGATGCTTTTTGAAAAAGTCTCATGTAGGACCAGCCGATCATCACTCCGGAGAGCACAATCCAGGGCAACCACGCGCGAACGACTTCGTGGCGGCTCAATTTCTGTGGCGCTTGCGAGCCTTGACCAGCTATCTTTTCCGGGGCCGCAGGCTTCCAGAAACGCAGGAGTGCGACCAGGACGACAATCGAGGCTACGGAAGCCAGAATATCCGGCGCATAGGGCCCCCATGAATTCGACACCAGGAACTGAGTCAGGGCAAAAGCGAGGCCTCCCGCGAGGGCGGCTGGCCAGACCGTCTTCAATCCCTTCCGCCCTGCCAGCACCCAGACTAAATAGGCGGGAAGAAGCGCTGAGATGAACGGAAGTTGTCGGCCTACCATGGCGGAAAGCTTCCCCAGGCTCAGCCCCGTCACGGCTGCGAGCGCCACAATAGGGATGCCAAGCGCGCCGAAGGCTACCGGAGCGGTATTGGCGATCAGAGAGACCTTAACTGCTTGCCGTTCGCTGAAGCCGAGCGCAACCAGGAGAAAAGCCGCGATGGCGACAGGCGATCCGAAGCCCGCCGTGCCTTCCAGCAAAGCGCCAAAGCAAAAGGCCACCAGAATGGCTTGAATGCCATCATTGCCTGAAGCGTTTTCTGCCATCCAGCATCGCAGCAACTCGAAACTGCCGGTATCGACAGCCAGGTTGTAGAGCCAGAGTGCGGTCAGCACAATCCACATAATCGGCCAGAGGGCGTATACAACCCCGAAGGACGCGCTTAAAATGGCAAGCCCCGGCGGCATCCGCCACACGACCTCGGCAAGGAAAAACGCCGCGGCCAAACCCCACGCGGCTGAAACATATGCGGATTTCCGCAACACGCCCATAAGCGCCAGAAGCAAGACCAGAGGCGCAGCGGCAGCGAGCGCCGATAGCGCCATGCCATGCAAAGGATCGATGGGTTGAGGCCAAGTCTTCATAAAGGTTGAAATGGAGTGTTAAGTCTATTTCACAAACTTAAGGCGACAACCTCATAATCCCGCGCTGTTGGAAGCTCAAAAGTCACGCGCCCGGCGGCTTGCATGAATCGCAACTCGCGCCCGAGCCTCAGGGCTTTTGCGCTTGAAATGCGCTTGCCTCCCGGCAGCTTTAGTTCGACGCGGAGCGGGCCAATAGGATAGAACTCACGCACAAAAGGCTTGGTCATGTGCGGGTTGGTGTAATTCAGCACATGCAACGCATAGCCTGGCTCAGTCTCCCAGGCGAACAACTCCATCATGCCCTCGCCCTGGACGGAAACGGCAGGCGGTTGACCATCCATGAGCCATCGCACGGAATTGATTAGAAGGCGGCTGAGATCGGGATTGCCTGAACGCCACGAAGTGCGGGCAATATCGCCCGGAAAGTAAACCACCCGCGCGTTTCCAAGCTGGCGAAATATTGCTGTGGGTTCCTGAGTGTGTCGAATGCGCGGATAGACCATTTCCGGTGGGAAAGCGGGATAGCTCGGTACAACACTCAGATACAACGACTCAGCGTTTAAGGGGCTTACCTTGACGCGGAACTCAGGGCCTGGGAGCAGCGTGGTTCCGGCAAAGCCCTTGAGGACCGCGTGGGGCCGGTCAATGTGCATATAGCTGTTCCAATGCGGGCCAATCACTTCCCCCGCCACATGCACTCCGAAAAGATCCGCAAGGCCAAAGTCTTCCCTTCGCTCGCCCCATTCGTTATAGCGCGAAGTTTCAAATGTGGCCAGCAGCGAGCCGCCTGAAGCCACATAATGCCGGATCGCTTCACACTCACGATCCCGAAGGTAAGCGGCATTCGGAATGAGCAGCGCGCGATAGGGCCGAAGGGTTTCAGGCGTGAGATTTTCCTGATGAATAAAGTCAAACAGGAAGCGCCCCTCAAGCAGCGTGTGATAAAGCCCCTGAAGATATTCTCCCGGATCGATGACTTCACCGTTCAGTCGCCGCTCGCGCGCGCCTTGCGCCTGATAGAAGGCAATGGTGCTCTGTGGATAAAGAACGACCAGATTTGCCAGCGACCTGCGGTTGCGGAAGTGCGGTTCATTAGCGGCCAGCCAGTCATAAAACACCTGGCCTGTTTCTCGCCAGCGCTCGTCCTGCGGCGACCCGCCGAGCCAGTGATACCAAGGAACCATGCCGCTTGCTGTGACCTGCGCCATCCACAAAGTGGCTTCGGCAGGCGGCTTGCTCGTGTGTCGCCAGAGCGGCTGACTGTTGCTATAGGCCCCAATGACGTTGGTAATCGTTCGTCCGTTCATCACCGATTGCGCCACCCGCCCCTGCTGCGCGCAGATCCAGATGGGTGAATTTCCAGAGCGGCCCTGGTGGTCTGCATTGAACCAGGCCGCCACTTCACCCAACTGCTTGATGTCTTTCGTCGTGTAGATGCCGCCGCCGAGATTGCCCACGTAAACTGATTCCGGATTTTTCTCCTTTGCGATCCCATCCCATAACTTCCAGATTTGGACCACCCGGTCCATGTAAATCTCGTAATACCTTCGATAGATCGGACTGCGGGCATCCGTCATCTCGGGCGGAACGCCGCCAGTTTCATCGCGGTAAATCTTCTGACAGGCAGGGCAATAACAGACTCCGAGCGGGCCGGTGCTGGGCCAGCCATTGGTGAAAAAGCCATCCGGCGAATAGCGCTGATTGATCTCACGATAGATGGCGGGCATCTGTTCGGTGAAATAAGTGCTGAACATGCAGGTCTTGAAGAGCCACGGGCATTCAGGCTCCTGGCGCGGCGAGCCATCCCGATTACGCTCGAACCACTCCGGATGTGCGTCGAGAGCCTCCTGGTAGGCATAGTTACAATCCATGCGGGCCACCACACGCAGACCGCGCTTGCGCGCTGCCGCAACCATATCGCCAAAAAGATCGCGCGAGCCGAGGAATTCGCTCCGATGGTGGTAAGGCACCTGCGTGGGATAAAAAGCTACAATGCCGCCGCCGTTCAGAAGCACGGCGTTGACCTTGAGCGATGCCCAATAATCCATCCAGGCATCAGCATTCATGGTCAGCGGATCCGTCTCATTGAAATTGATCTGCCCGCAGCGGCGCATCGTGGCGTACCAGGGCTTTCCCCGATTTGAAGATTGGCCCGCCGAATCGCTTGCCGATGCAATTAGAAGGGAACCAGCCGAAACTGCCATGAATTCCCGCCTGGTCATGGATGACATTCCATTGCCTCCTTCCGAACTAGGATCGATTCTGTGGCGCCCGTTTGCCGCTCTAATCCCTCAACCTTTCCAAAGGCCGAGGTCTCTTAATGCCTGGCCCGCCCCCGAAAGGTGCTCAAGCTCCATTTCCGAATATTTCCGCGAGAGAATTACACCCTGCGCGCCTGCGCCAAGCGCCGCGCGGACCGCCTTGCGCACATCCTCCGCCGAGGTCTTCTTTTGTCCCGGCCCGGTCGGCACATCGATATCAATCCCCGGATAAATAGCGATTCGCCCGCCGACATCCGCCAGCGCCCGCCGGGTTTCTTCCGCAACATAATTGGCTGAAAGCCCAGCCTGCGGGAGGGCGTCAAGGTTGGCTTCTCCCCTGTAACCCAAAACGTCGTAATGAAATTCCAGGACTCGTTCTGGAGGCATGTCTCCAAAAACGGTGGAGTGAACGTTGCGAATATACTGCGCTAACCGCGGCCCGGCGCAATTGTTATACATCACAACCTTGAGAAAATCAGCGATGCCTTCAAATTTTTGATAATCCTGCTCCGCGCGGTAGAAAGGGCTGAACGAGTTGTTGTGCCAGATGTGCCACCCCACGGGAAGGTCAGGCCGGATGCTTTTGACCTCGCCGTAGATCAACGCATACATTTCGTGCTGGCTATCGGTCCAGAGTTTTTCCCACGTCAGGATTTCGGGATAGTCCACCAACAGACGCCAGAAAGTAACGAAATAACCGTCCGCCGGACGCGGACCGCCGCGAACACTCTGCACCCAGCGTTGGAGGTTCTTCAGTCCTTCACGGGCGCGCTCGACATTAATGCCTCGGCTTTCGCCTTTCCTGCGGCAATAGCGGCAGAAGCAGGTGAGTTCAGCGCGGCCATTGAAAGGACCGGCGTCAGCCCCGATGGCGTTCCCCAACGGGCCTTGCCTTTCGGAACACCACATGATCCCATCCACCTCGTAGGACTTGATCCAGTCCTCAACCAGCGCGGCGACAAAGTCCTTCACATGCGGATTATTCAGGCAGGCGGTTCGCGCGGGCCTCCCATCCACATCGATTTCTGCGGCCATCTGCTCGAAGTTCGTGAGGTATCGCGGATTATAAACGTCTTCGAACCAGCAATAGCTCTTCATCCCCCGCGCTCGCGCTTTGGGGATAACCTCTCCAAGAAGATCAAAGTTTCCAACATCGGGCGCTCGGAAATTTTGGAAAACCGTTCCGCGATAATACTGGGCGTGGACATTCGCATAATCGCCGCCATGAAAGCTTGCGGTGTCGTACTGCTGCGCGCCGTGATCGGGTAAAGGCTGGCCCTGGATCTGCCGTCCGGCAATGCCGCGACCATAGGTGAAAACCGCCAGCATCAGCGCATTCACTCCTGCCCGTTGCTGAAGCGTATCGAGGACCTTTTCGACGCCCTCATCGACAAATGAGACCGCGCCGATCTGGATGCCGATCAATTTCTCCTGCGCCGACTGCGCAGCGTTACTCAAAGTCTTGGGAGCAGGGAAGCCTGTCACCCCGAGCGGCATCCCCGACATCATGGCCGCTCCGCCAATGTGCTTCAGAAAATCGCGCCGGGAGGGATTCAGAGGCGTTCGTGGGTTCAAATAGTCGCGTCGTTTGCTCATCCAAATAACTCCCTCGAAAGGTTTCGTCCAAAGATCAGGCGTCATCCTGGATAGCAGCCTGAGCGCAAAGCCGGGCGCCGCCGCGCGCGTGATATTCTACAGTGAGATTTCCATGCCAGAGAAAATATCGTTTCGCCTTGAACTTGAACGCCTGCAGCAGGAGGTGATTTCCTGCACGCGCTGCCCGCGGCTGGTGCATTATCGCGAGAAAGTTGCCCGCGAAAAGAGGCGCATGTATCGGGATCAGGAATATTGGGGCAGGCCGTTGCCAGGTTTTGGAGATCCGAATGCCGAGTTGCTGATTCTGGGGCTGGCGCCGGCGGCGCACGGAGGCAACCGCACCGGACGCATGTTTACCGGAGACCGCTCCGGCGATTTTCTCTATCGAGGGCTTTACGAGGCGGGATTTGCGAACCAGCCTGAATCCATCAGCCGGAACGACGGTCTCAAACTCCGCGGATGCTATGTCACCGCTTCGTTGCGATGCGCCCCGCCCGCAAACAAACCAACACCGGAAGAATTGCGCCAGTGCCGTCCGTATCTCATTCGTGAATCGCAGTTGCTGAAGCAGGTGCGGGCGGTGCTGGCTTTGGGCCGTGTCGCCTTCGATACTTATCTACGCCTCATTTACGAGGGTCTCTGGCAAACAGCGGATTCCACTGAGCGGCTCGTTTCAGAATTGCCGCCACGATCTGCTCTGCGCTTCGCGCACGGAGCCTGCTACGCGCTGCCCGGCGGCTTGCCGCGCCTCTTCGCTTCCTACCATCCCAGCCAGCAAAACACCCAGACGGGCAAACTGACGCCGGAAATGTTTCAGAATGTTTTGCGGGAAATTCAGCGATATCTACGGTCACCGAAACGGTCATCCTGAAACGCAGCGGATTTTTTTCGTGAAGTTCAGGGGCAAAGGGAAAGCCCGTAGGGCTGACAGCCGGCCTTGGCGTTACGTTTCCTGCCTGCGAAATTGGAATTTATCAATGCCTAGCCGTCTGATGCGAAATTCGAGAGTGGAGGGAGCCAGACCCAATTGTTTGGCCGCCCCGTTTGCGCCGGCAACGCGGCCCCGCGAGATGCGCAAGGCGCGCTCTATCGCCTCGCGTTCCTCGCTTTGCAAATGGGTTTCGATATTTCCGGGGACGGGAGCGGCGGGGAGCGTATCACGATCGATGCGGAGCGTGCCATTCCGCGAGGTGACAACGGCGCGTTCGATGACATTTTCAAGTTCGCGTATATTGCCCGGCCAGTGGTAGGATTCGAGCAGTTTCATCGTGCGGCGATCGATGCGGTCGATGGGGCGACCGAAGCGCTCGCCGTATTTGGCGGCAAAGTGCGCGACCAGGATGGGAATATCTTCCCGGCGTTCACGCAGGGAGGGCATGCGGATGGAGAAGACGTTCAGACGATAGTAAAGGTCATTGCGGAAACGCCCGGCTTGGACGTCTTCAGCCAGATCGCGGTTTGTGGCCGCCACGAGTCTCACATCCACCCGCAAGGTCTCGCTTCCTCCCAACCGCTCAAACTCACGCTCCTGCAAAACACGCAGCAACATCACCTGCGCGTCCGGCGGCAGTTCGCCGATCTCATCCAGAAATAGCGTGCCGCCGTGGGCTTGCTCAAACCGGCCTTTGCGACGCTGCACCGCTCCGGTAAAGGCGCCGCGCTCGTGGCCGAACAATTCGGAGGCGAGCAGCGTATCAGGGATGGCCGAGCAGTTGGCTTTAATAAGAGGGCCGTGGGCGCGCGGCGAGCGGCGGTGAATTGCGCGCGCAATCAGCTCTTTGCCGGTGCCGGTTTCTCCCGTAATCAGCACCGTGGTGTTGGTGGCTGCTACCTGTTCCGCCGCCTCAAGCACTCGTCTCAGCGCAGGCGAGTCGCCAACAATATCCTCAAACCACGGCGCCTGACCCAACTGAGAGCGCAAAGCGATGTTTTCCGCTTCCAATTGATCTCGCAGCTTGCGAATCTCCTCGTTGGCCAGGGCGTTTGCCACCGCCACGGCAAGGGCGCGCGATATGCCCGTCAGAACCGTGAGTTGCTCAGGCGGAAATGCGATGGGTTTCAGACGACAGAACGAGGCCACGCCGATGGGTTTGCCCTGCACAAAAAGCGGAACGGCGGTATAGGCGCGGACCCCACCTTCATGCAGGTGCTGCTCGTGAGGAAGCCATGTCTCTTTCTGAAGAATATCGGCGCAAGTGTAGGGTTGATCCGGCTGCAACGGAGTATTGTCATAAGGGACGATGGGCCGGGCGGGAGGTCGCTGAGGTGGCCTCGCTGATTGCCGAACTGCATCGTCCAAAACTTCCTGCGAAACACCCGGAACGTGAAGCGCATAAAGATCGTGCTTGCGATCTTGAAAGGCGACAATTCCAATAGAATCAACCGGCACAAAAGGCTCAAGCAATTCATGCACGGCAGCCAGCACGCCCCGAAGTTCGCGCTCCGAATTGATGGCTTCCCAAGCCCTCAACACCAGCGCATGACGCTGCTCCTGGCTGATAGAGACAGGGCTTGCATCGGCTGTATTTTCAGTATCAGAAACCATGGTCTCCAGATTATCAGAAAAACTTTTATTTGTGAACTCGCAAAATCTTGTGAATTTAGATTGTCTTCCGTGCGTACTAAAACTACTAATAAGATTATTTTTCAAATACATACATTAGATTAAAACGCTGGTATACGTCTTGCTTAGTATAGAGGCATTGAAAATGGTAACGGCTTGTGGCGAAAGGAATATGAGTTTCAACATCAAGGTCTCAAACCACCCGAAGGGATCCAGCATAATTATTTGCGGACGGGACAGTAAAAGCTATTGACATCATAAAACAATAGATTTATACATATGTTTTGAACGATTGATTTAACAAATATGGAAGCTTTTTCGGATAACAACGATCAAGAAACTCGTCAGCGGTTAATCCTGGCTGCGACGCGACTAATGGCCGAGCGTGGATTCAGGCGGGTCAGCGTCCGAGAAATTTGCAAAGAAGCAGGCGCAAACGTGGCGGCGGTTAATTATTACTTTCGCAGCAAGCTGGGCCTCTACGCGGAGGTCTGGAAGTCCCTGATTGAAGCCACGATGGAGCAGACCCACGCCATGGTGGTTGAGGAAGGAAAAGGAAAATCGCCTGAAGAAAAGCTCTGCGCCTACATTCGCGTGCAGCTTCAAGCGCTGGTGAATGAAGGCGATCAAAGAGGATTCTGGCTGGGCAGGCTGGTTGCCCACGAAACCTCTGAGCCAACTCTCGAGCCTATCGAAGGCTCTGACCGGACGATCTGGCAGATGGCTTTCGAGCGAGGGATTCTTCCGAAATTCCTTTACCTCTGCGAGGTGGTTAGCGAATTGATCGGTTGTCCCGCAAACGACGCTAAGACGATCTACTGCGCCGCAAGCATTCAGGGTCAGTGCCTGATGTTCGCTCAAGCGAAAGAGATGCTGAAGCTTGTCAACCCGAACGTTGCCGGTTTCGGCTACTCTTTCTTCAGCGCGGAAAACACGGAGAAACTCATCGCGCACGTTACAGAATTCTCGCTGGCCGGCATTCGCGCAATGGCGGCGCAGCAGGTGGAGATTCACTCGTGAACGCTATCGCAATCGAAAGGTCGGAACTTCACGAAGAGGCGTTTGCCGATCTGTTTCAGAGTTTTCATCCGCGCGTGCTCGGCATTTGCCGTCGATTCCTTGGTTCATGCGAGGCGGAGGATGCCTCAAACGAGATCTTTCTGCGGCTGCCGAAAGCAGTCAGAACTTATGACAGCGCCATGCCCTTCTCGCGCTGGCTGTCGAGCGTCACGGGTCACTACTGCGTGGACCTCCTGCGCAAACGGCGCTCGGAGCAGCGGCTCTTCCAGCCCGCCAATTCTGAGGGGCCGGAACCGGCAGCGCCCCTGGCATCCCCTCTTCAGGAGTTGCTGCGAACAGAGGAGCAGCAAGCTGTTCGAGAGGCCCTTGCTCGCCTGCCGGAGCGCTATCGACTTCCGCTGGTCATGCAATATTACGAGGATTTGAGTCACCAGGAGATCGCCCGAAAATTAGGCTTAAGTTGCGCCAATGTCAAAACCCTGATCTTTCGCGCCAAGCAGGAACTGCGAAGAATCTTGTCACGCAGGGGATTTGGGCGCGAGACGCTATTTCCCGGAAACGGATGGTTAGCTTATGACCCTCGTTGAGTCATCGAACTCTGTGCGGCATCAATCCTCCTCTTCGTCTCAGCCTGAATTGCCGGCGATTGAAGCCCGGAATCTGGTGAAGACGTATCGGGGCGGCGTGCGCGCCCTCGACGGGTTGAGTTTCCGGGTCGAGGCGGGCACCATTTTTGGCCTTCTGGGGCCGAACGGCGCCGGAAAGTCAACAACAGTGAAAATCCTGACCACGCTTTCCCGTCCCGATAGCGGCGAGGCGCAAGTGGCGGGTCTGGATGTGCTTCGCGATTCCGAACGGGTGCGCCACGCTATCGGCTGCATCGGCCAGAAGTCAGGCGTCGATTCCGAAGCGACGGGTCGTGAAAACCTCATGCTTCAGGGCCGCATTTATGGGCTGCGAGGGACCGAGCTTAAACGGCGGATTACGGAACTGCTGGAGCGGTTTGGCCTTGATCAGGCTGCCGATCGGGTCACTCGCACTTATTCCGGAGGCATGCAGCGCAGGCTTGATGTGGCGATGGGACTCGTTCATCACCCAAGCGTTTTATTCATGGATGAGCCAACCACGGGACTCGATCCTGAAGCCAGGGCGGATATGTGGAAAGAGATTGCCCGCCTCGCCCATGAAGAAGGGATCACTATACTCCTCACCACTCATTACCTGGAGGAAGCCGACCGGCTGGCGCAACGCTTAGCGATTGTTGACCGTGGCCGAGTGGTGGCTGAAGGCAGCCCCGAGGAGTTAAAGAGCGAACTTCGCGGCGACACCATCCACATGGAACTGGCACAGGCTGAGGACGCCAGCAAGGCGCACAGCGTGTTAAGCCAGTTAGAAGAACTGCGCGAACTGGTCATCGACACTCGCATGCTGTATGCGCGAGCGGATCGCGGAGCCACGACTGTGCCCCTAGCGCTGGCAGCTCTTGAGTCGGCCGGCGTCAAAGTGGCGTCCGTCACGGTCGCGCGCCCTTCCCTTGACGATGTTTATCTACGCTATGCCGGACGCAGTTTCCGTGAAGCAGACCAGGGAGGCTCTCAATGAGGACGCTCGCTCATTCATTTTATATGACGCTGCGCCACTTTCGGAACTTGATGCGCCAGCCTCTCTACATTGCTTTCACACTGGTGCAGCCGATTATCTGGTTAGTGCTTTTTGGCCAACTTTTCAAAAAGGTGGTCCTGCTTCCGGGGTTTGGAGCTTCGGCATACGTCGATTTTCTGACTCCGGGCGTGGTGATTATGACCGTGCTCTTCGGCGCGGGCTGGTCAGGGATGGGCATTATCCGCGATCTGGATCTGGGCGTCATGGATCGCTTTCTGGTTTCGCCCGCCAGCCGCGTCGCGCTGATTGCGGGCCGGCTGATTCAACTTGCGCTGATCGCGGTCATTCAGTCGGTGCTGATCGTGGTGCTGGGAATGATTCTGGGCGCTCGCTTTCCAGGGGGAGTGCGGGGCGTGGGCCTGTTAATCGTCTGCGCCGTGTTGCTGGCCGTGCCGATTGGGGCGCTATCGAGCGCCATGGCCCTGGTTGCGCGCAAGGAAGAAACAGTGATTGCGGCGTCGAACTTTATTTTGCTGCCGCTTACTTTTCTCTCTTCTGTCTTTATGGCCGGGAATCTGATGCCGGGCTGGATTCAGGCCGTGGCCCGCTTCAACCCGGTGGAATGGGCTGTCATCGCCGGGCGCAGCGCCTTGAGCGCGCACATAAGCTGGCCGCTCGTCGCCACGCGCATCGGTTTCCTGGTCGCGCTGACGATTGTCACCGCGGGGCTGGCCACGCGCGCTTTTCGCATCTACCAGCGCTCGGTGTGATGGAACTGTTGTTTGCCGCGGGTCGTAATTGAAGTTGTAGCCATCTCTCTTTTGGATCACGGGTGGCGCATACATCGCGCTTTTGCGATGTATGCGATCAGCATGGGCGCTGTAGTGGCGCGCAGAGCGACAAAACAACTTATTGAGGATTACAAATTAAAGTGACGACTTCTTCTGTAGCGCCGGTGTCCCCACCGGCGTCTTTCGGCGCTGAGGACAGCGCCGCTACAGCAAATAGTGTCACTATAATTTGTAATCCCCTGTAGGGGCGCCCATTGAATGCTGATCACTGACCGCTCAGCGCTTCTTGAGGAGGCATCCCTTGAAACTGGCAAGATTGATCTGGAGAAACGCAATCCGAAACCGCCGCCGCACGATTTTGACGATTGCAAGCATCGCGATTTCGATCTTCTTAATTGGAACGCTGCAAGCCGTGCTCACCAGCCTCTATAGCACCGGCAACACGTCCAGCCAGGGAGACTTGCGCGTGGTGGTGCACCGCTCGACTTCCATTACCCAGCCGCTGCCGGAATATTACAAGCAGCGGATCGAATCGGTGCCGGGGGTGAAATACGTCGTTGGCGTGCAATGGTTCGGCGGTCAGTATATCGATGCCAGCAACTTCTTCGCGAATTTCGCGGCCGACGCGCAGAATTTTTTGAAGGTTTACGACGATTATCAGGTTCCCCCTGACGAGGTTTCCGCCTGGGAAAACGAGCGCACAGCCGCTTTGGTGGGCAGGAAGCTGATGGAGAAGTACCACTGGAAAATCGGCCAGACCATCACCTTGAAAGGCACCATCTTTCCGATCAACCCGGAACTGACGATCCGCGCGGTTTACACAGACCCCTCCGATTCAAGCCAGGAGCAGGCCCTTTACTTCCATTGGGACTATTTCAACGAATTATTGAGTGAGGCGAACACGGTGGGAACTTTCACCGTGAAAGTGGACAATGCGCAGGACGTGCCCAAGGTGATGGATGCCATTGATGCGATGTTTCGCAATACGGCGGCGGAAACCAAGACTGAAACCGAACAAGCCTTCGCCCTGAGTTTTGTTTCCATGCTGGGCAACGTTCGGCTGCTGCTCACGGCTATTTCCGCTGCGGTAGTCTTCACGATTCTTCTCGTGGCGGGCAATACGATGGCCATGTCGATTCGTGAGCGCACCGGAGAGGTGGCCGTGCTCAAAACCTTGGGCTTCCGCCGTAATATGATTTTGACTTTACTGCTCGGGGAATCGCTGGCCATCGCCTTGCTCGGAGGCATCCTGGGCGGGTTGGGAGCCAAGCTGATTTATGCCTTCATCGTTGCCACCTATTCCTCCGCCAAATTTATGGGATTTTTCCTTGCCTTGCTGATGGCCTGGCTGGTGGGCGCAGGCGCGTGGATGCTTTTTGCCGGACCCGCCGCCAAAGGAGGCGCGCTCAAAATCATCCGCCTTGTCGCAACCACCGTGGGCGCTTTGATTGGTTTTGCAGTAGGCTTCGGCTTTTATATGTCGATTGGTTATATCACGAACCTGGGAGGCTTCCTGGGGCACTTCACGGTCACGATGGAAGCCGTGGGACTATGCCTGGCCATTGCCGCCCTGGTGGGAATTGTGAGCGGGCTGTGGCCCGCGCTTCGCGCCTCGCGCATCAGCATTGCCGAAGCCTTGAGGTTTGTGGGGTGAAACAATTGGATCATTTCCCTATTGAATCATTGATTCAATGGCTCAATGAATAAATCAATTCCTATGGCTATTCCTCTTAAATACAACTTTCGTAACTTGATCGTGCGGCGCACCACCACGCTGATGACGGCGCTCAGCATCACGCTGACCGTGGCGGTGTTTATTATTCTGATGGCGCTGGCCCAGGGACTTCAGTCCTCGCTCACTTCAACCGGGAATCCCTTGAACGTGCTCATCATGCGCGAGGGCGCGCAGTCGGAAGCGGTCAGCTTCGTGGACCGTGACTCTCTCCAGATCATCAGGTACCTGCACGGAATCGCCAAGGATAAGGACGGCAATCCCTGGGTCGATCCGGAGCTGATCATCCTTATGAATTTCCCGCGGCTCGGCCAGAAAGGCGGCGCGAATGTCACGATTCGCGGCGTGGGTCCGGACGGGCCGTCGCTGCGGCCCCAGTTTCACCTGATTGCCGGCCGATACTTCCGTCCGGGCCTGCGTGAAGTGATCGTGAGCAAGCAGATTTCCGAGCGATTCCAGAATTGCAGCCTGGGTGACAAAGTGAAGTTTGCCAAGGGTTATTGGACGGTAGTCGGCATTTTTGAAGCCGGGCACTCCGCTTACGATTCTGAAATCTGGACGGATGTGCACGACCTCGAGCAGGATTTCGACCGGCCGCAATACTCCGATGTGGTGGTGCGAGCCGCCGATCAGGCAGCCGTCAATGAAATTGAGCAGCAGGCCAGGAACGACCGTCGTTTGCATCTGAAGACCCAGACCGAACTGGAGTACTACCAGGACCAGACCAGTTCCGCCGCTCCGATCAAAGCATTTGGCATCTTCATCGCGATTCTGATGGCGATCGGCGCTTCTTTCGCTGCCATGAACACCATGTATGCTGCGGTGGCGCGGCGCACGAGGGAAATCGGAACCCTGCGCGCCATCGGCTTCTCAAGGCGCAGCATTCTGCTCTCTTTCGTGCTGGAATCTGTTTTCATCGCGATCCTAGGCGGCGTGATCGGCTGTCTGATCTCTTTGCC
>Ga0209061_1001994_pt1 | contig 28923 bp, 33 predicted proteins | sample Coa_R1_10_FD_187157 | JGI IMG/M metagenome (GOLD analysis project Ga0209061, IMG submission 187157) | Surface soil microbial communities from Centralia Pennsylvania, which are recovering from an underground coalmine fire - Coalmine... | ecosystem: Environmental > Terrestrial > Soil >... | reverse complement strand
CTAACGTTCGGATCCAGCGACCACCTGGTGCGCCTCGGTAACCTTTTCGGGCTTTTGATATGGAACTTTCCAGAAGAAAGCGACAAAAGAAGTTGACGGAAGACGGACCACTACCAGCGCGTGCATCCTTGGAGACAGTGCGGCGTGCTCTGCTGGCGTGGTACGCCGGCAACGGCGTGGTTTTGCCCTGGCGCAGCGAACCGACGCCGTACGCCGTACTCGTCTCGGAGATCATGCTGCAGCAGACGACGCGCGAGCGCGTCTTGCGTCGTTTCGGGCCGTTCATGGCACGTTTCCCCACACTGGAGGCGCTGGCAGCGGCGTCGCCGGGGGCGGTGATTCGCGCCTGGGAGGGTCTGGGTTACAACCGACGCGCGCTGCGCCTGCACGCCATCGCGCGCGCTGCCGTCGCCGCGGGTGGGCTGCCTGCCGATGTCGAACAGCTGCGGTCGTTGCCCGGTATCGGTCCATACACTGCCGGTGCCATCGCCTGTTTTGCGTTTGGTTTGCCCGTCGCCTTCGTCGATACCAATATCAGGCGTGTGCTGGCGCGCCTCTTCCTCGGTGTGGATGGCGCTCGCGTTCCCGCGAAGCAGATCGAAGCGGTTGCTCGCGAGGTGCTGCCACAAGAAAGCGCCTTCGCCTGGAATTCGGCGCTCATGGACCTCGGCGCGCTGGTCTGCCGCGCTCACGCTCCACGCTGCGAGCTTTGCCCCGTGGCGGCGCATTGCGCCTATCGCCTCGCCACCGACGGTGTGGACGGGGCGGATGCCGTTGCTGACTCCGCCATCCTTCCTCTCGCCACAGGGTTAGATAGCAGCGCCACCCCGCGCGCGCGTCGGGTTGGGGAGCGACGTGCCCTCTATCGCGCCGACCGCCAGATGCGCACTCCGGTGCGGTGGGAGGAAAGCGACCGCTACTTGCGCGGGCGGGTCGTGCAAGTGCTGCGCGCCGCCTCTCCGGACTGTCCGTTAAGTGTCGCCGAGCTGGCGGCGAAGGCGACGGGCCACGCGCTGCCGTTGCTGCCGGAGGAGGTCGAGCGTGTCTCGCGTCTGACCGATGCGCTCGTTGCCGAAGGGCTGGTCGAGCGGGTGGGTGACGCGGAGCCGCGCTATCGCCTCCCGGAGTAGCGGCGCGCGCGGCGCAGGTGCCGCATCACTTCTTGTCGCTTCGCTGCGAAATGCGTTCGCTTGCCGGCCGCTTCGAGGCGAGGACGTCGAGGCGTTGGTCGAACCATTCAGATGCTTGGTCTTGCCATAACCTGAACAAAGCGACGAGAACACTCAGTGCAGCGCCTGCACGAGCACGGCGATGCCGACGATCGCGAAGAGCGCCGCGCTGATCTGCTGCAGCAGGCGCGGACGCAGGAAGCGGCTCGACTGGGTGCCGGTCAGGGCGGCGATCAACGTCACGGCCCATAGTGCTAGCAGCGCGCCGATACCGACCGCGAGCGGTTTGCGCGTTTGCGCGACGAGGTTGGCGGTGCCGATCTGCGTGAGGTCACCGAACTCGGCCACGAAGACGATGAGAAAGCTCGCCAGCCACGGTTGCAGTCGCCGCGTTTTTGCGGCTTCCACTTGCTCCCGCTCTTCTTTTTCTTCTTCTTCGGCAGCCTCGTCGCGGCGTAGCGCGAGAACGGCAAAAAGCAGAAACCCGATGCCGGCGGCGATGCGCACAGGACGTGCGGGCAGGAGGTGCAGCAGGCTGCCGGCGGCGACCGCGATCACCGTCTGCGCGGCGAAGGCCAGCCAGGCGCCGAGGACGACATCGCGCGTGCGGAAGCGGGTCGCCAGCGCCAGCGTGGCGAGCGCGGTTTTATCCGGAAGCTCGGCGACGAAGATCAGCGCAAAGGCGTAGAGCGCCACTCCGAGCATCGTCGTGCCTCGCGATGGTCGCGATCAGGGTACCGGCCCGCTACCGTTGCGGACTAGCGTCCGCATGGGACGGGTGGGAGCATCCTTCGCGCGCGGGGCGTTCGCATCGGCGTATCGGGACGAACGGCGCGCCATCGGGCGTGGCACTCGATAGAGGATTGTTGCGGGCAGCCTCGTCGAGCGGTCCACGCGCGTTCGGTGCGGGGCTGCGGAGGCGCTGGCCAGGTTGGGCGCGATACGGGTTCCTCGTGAGCGCGGACGTGGTGCGGTGAGGCGGTGAGTTGCCTCCACGCTCATCGAAGCGCTATGCCCCGAGCGTGAACGTGGTTACCTGCACGCGTGGCTTCGCACACGTAGCACGGCCAGGTAACGCAGGATCAGCGTGCGCGCTCTCGGTGCGGTACGACGCGCGTCTCGCCTGCGGCGCTCTCGTCGCGCGCCAGCTCGAGCACCACGGCGGCGATCTCTTCCGGCTCCAGGGGCACGATCGTCTCCAGCGGCGGCACGAGCCAGGGGGCTGGCCGGGTGCCATCGCCGGTCTTGTTGATGATGGGTGTATTGACTACCCCCGGCAGCACGGCGTTGACCCGGATGTTGAGCGTCTCACGTAAAAAGGCGCACGACTGCGTGAAGTTGATCACCGCTGCCTTGGTGGCGCTGTAGATCGGGTCGAACGGAAGAGTCCCAGCCCTGCCGTGCTGGCCGTGTTGATGATGGCGCCGCCGTTGCGCCGGCGCAGCGCATCGATGGCGAGCCGGGTGCCGATCAGCACCCCGCCCGCGTTGGTGGCGATCACGCGGGCGATCGTCTCCGGCGCGATCTCCGGCCAGGGTGGCGCGCCGCTCATGATGGCAGCGCTGTTGTGCACGATATCGAGGCTGCCGAACACCGCCTCCGCCTCCTCGAACAGCGCACTGATGCCACTCAGGGTGGAAACGTCGCCGCGAATGAAGCGGGCCGCACCGCCCGCAGCGCCGATACGGCGCACGGTCTCCTCGCCTCCAATGGCGTCGACATCGGCCACAACCACGTGTGCGCCAGCCACAGCGAAGGCGAGCGCGCATGCCCGTCCAATGCCCGAGCCTGCGCCCGTGACTAGTGCGACTTTGCCCGCGATCTCCATGCGCTAAGCTCCTCCCGTAACTGGCGTGGTAGTCTACCCGCTCTCGCTCCCGGCGGGCAACCGCACGGCTACGCGTTCTGGCGGGCGTGTTGCCCGCGGTAGGCGGGGCGACCATCCGTGCATCGGCATACTCCACACCACTCGTTGACGGGTTACCATTACGCTGGCGGTACGCCCCTCTCTGACCGGCGCAAACAATCGCTTTGCCAGGCTCGCTTGCACGGTGCGTAGCCTGCCCAGCCCGCTCTGTCCGCGTGCTGCTTTCCCGGGCGCATCTGCGCGGTCCACCAAGCAAGCACGTCGGGTTTGAGCGGTTCACCTCGCCTCGAACCCCGCGCAAGCCAGGGCACGAGCCGTTGTCGAGCGAGGAGTGGGCCCTGCCTGTGTTCACCCGCCAAGCGGCGGACCACCCCGTGCGCCAGGATGCCCTGTCCCTGCTTGACTTCGCCGCGCCGAGGCGTATTCTAGTTCATAACTGAACTGAGATTCAGTTCTGGAGAGACGATGCAGAAGAGAGGTACGGTTGCCGTTTCGCCGCTCACGCGTGCCGAGCGCCGCCGCCTGGCGACGCGCGCTCGCTTGCTCGAGGCGGCACGGGCTCTCTTTGCCGAACGCGGCCTGCACGAGACCAGCGTGGCTGCCATCGCCGAGCGGGCCGACATCGGCCTCGGCACCTTCTATCTGCACTTCGCTGACAAGGACGACCTGCTCGCCGCGATCCTGGCCGACGATGAAGCACGCATCGCCCGACGGATCGCGCAGGAAACGAGCGCCATCGCCAGCCCGCTTGCTCGCCATCGTGCCGGTACGCGCATCTACCTCGAATACGCCTTCGAACGTCGCTACCTCTTCCCGATCCTCTTCGACACGATCCCCGCGTCGCATCCTGTGTTACGCGCCGTGCGCGAGCGCTGGGTCGAGGGCGTAGCCCAGCTCTTGCACGAGGCGATGGCAGCAGGGGAGATCCCGCCCGGCGAGCCGCTGCTGCTAGCGCGGCTGCTCGTTTCGCTGGTGGGACAAGCGGCGCTCTGGTGGCGCGATCACGAGGCGCCGCCGCCGGCAGAGGTAGCCCGCATCGTCTCGGATCTGATCGAGCACGGCGTGCAAGGTGTGACCTGGCCACGGAAAGCGGATGAAGCACACGGAGGAGAAGCGTGAAGTTCGGTATTTTCTACGAGCATCAGCTGCCCCGGCCCTGGGGTCCCGATGACGAGCACAAGCTGCTGAAGGACGCGCTCGAGCAAGTGGAGTTCGCCGATCGGCTGGGCTACGACTACGTGTGGGAAGTGGAGCACCACTTCCTAGAAGAGTACAGCCATTCCTCGGCGCCGGAGGTCTTCCTGGCCGCCTGCTCGCAGCGTACGCGGCGCATCCGCATCGGCCACGGCATCGTGCAGCTGCCGCTGCGGTTCAACCACCCGGCGCGCGTCGCCGAGCGGATCGCTACCCTCGACCTCATCTCCGATGGCCGCGTCGAGTTCGGCACCGGTGAAGCGTCGTCGCACGCGGAGCTTGGCGGCTTCCTCATCGACCCGCGGGAGAAGCGAGCGCAATGGGCCGAGGCGCTCGACGCGATCACGCGCATGTTCGTCGAGACGCCGTTCGCCGGCTACGAAGGGCGATACCTGCAGATGCCGCCGCGCAACGTCGTGCCAAAGCCGCTACAGAAGCCGCATCCGCCGTTGTGGGTGGCGTGCAGCCGCCGGGAGACGATCCACCTCGCTGCCGAACGGGGAATTGGCGCGCTCTCGTTCTCCTTCATCGAACCGGCCGAGGCGAAAGCCTGGGTTGAGGACTACTACGCGACGATTGCGTCCGAAGCATGTGTCCCGGCGGGCTTCGCCATCAACCCGCATATCGCGATCACGATCCCGTTCATGGTGCACCACGACGAAGCGACGGCGATCGAGCGCGGTCTCGATGGCGCCCACTTCTTTGGCTATTCGCTGGGGCACTACTACGTCTTTGGTGACCACTACCCCGGCAAAACGAACCTCTGGGAGGAGTTCCTCGCCAACCGCTCGAGGCAGGGCTTTGATCGTGGCATCGCCGCGCAGCAGGGTCAGGTGCTTGGCACGCAGTTACTGCAACAGGGCATCGGTTCGCTGCGCGGCGCGATCGGTACGCCCGCCCAAGTGCGGGAGCTGCTACGTGGCTACGAGGCAGCTGGGGTGGATCAGGTCATCTTCGTCAGCCAGGCAGGGCGCAACCGCCACGAGCACATTATGGAATCGCTCGAACTGTTCGCGCGCGAGGTGATGCCCGAGTTTCACGAGCGCGAGGCCGAAAAGGAGCAGCGCAAGCTCGAGCGGATCGGTGCAGCACTGGAGCAGGCGCTGGCGCGCCGCGATCCGCCGCGGCCCGCGCCGGAGGGCTACCACTTCCCCGCCTACCCAGTAATGCTCGCCGCACAACCTACCGCTGGCGACTGATCCGGCGACTACTCGCATCTGACGCTGGCCACAGGTGGCCGTCTGCGTCAGAATAGTCGCCATGGAAACGCCGTTGCTGCCGCTCGTTGGTGTCCTGCCAGCGCTGCCGCTGCACCTACGCAGCCTCGTCGCCGAGTTCGCTCGCGCGGCGCTCGACGACGAAGCCGTGCCAGCGCATATGCTGGCGCTGTGTCGCGCACGCCTTGCGCAGCTGCACAACCTGCAACCGTCCGTGCCGCTCACTGCGGACGATCTTCAGGAACTACCGTGCTGGCAAACCCCTCACGCTTCTCGCCGGCCGATCGGGCGTGCCTGGCGCTGGCCGAGAAGCTAGCGTGGGACTGGCATGGCATCACCGATGAGGAGATCGCGGCGGCGCGTGCCGCGCTGGGCAGCGATGCCGCGCTCGTACAGGTGATCGTCGCTCTTGCCCTGCTCGATGCCGATTGCCGTGTGCGCCTGGTCCTCGGTGACGCCGGAGCCGGGTCTGTGCGTGGAGGCTAAACCATGTCTACCGTGCCGCGCGTGCCCTCGGCGCTGCCGGGCGAGCCGGTCGGCTTCGCCACCGCGCTGGCTCATGCCCCTGCCGTTGCCCGCTCCTTCGTGCGGCTCTACGCCGCTTTCTGGAACGATCCGCTCGTCGGTCACCGTTTGAAGGAGCTGACGCGCATTCGCAACGCGCGCGTCGTCGATTGTCGCTACTGAAGGAACGTGCGCTTCGCCGTGGCGAGGCAGGAGGGCCTGGACGAAGAAACGGTTGCGCTCATCGACGACGACTACGATCAGCGCGACTTCGCCCCGGCCGACGTTGCTGCATTATGCTTGGCGGATGCGATCATCGGCGATCCCTCCATGCTCGATGCTGAGACGCGAGCCTCGCTGGCCAAGCACTTCACCGAGGCGCAGATCGCCGTGCTGAGCCTCGGTGTCGCGCTTTTCCATGCCCTCAGCAAGACGCTAATCGTGCTCGGTTTGGAGCCGAAGTCGATGCCGGTCACGGTCGTGCCGACGCCTGGCACCGAACCGCGCGGTCACCCCTCCGCCACCTGAGTCGCGGTGTCTTCCGGCCCTCCCCGCGTGACCTCTCGGCTGCGCGTGCGCCCGGTTTAAAGAGCGATTCTTCTCCCGCATGCGTCGACCGCGTCTCGTCCGTATGCTCTGCCCGCGCCGAACCTTGCCCTGCTTCCCCGGACAGAGAGCTTCCATTCGGGCGTGCACAGTGTATGTTTACTTACATCGCGAGCGCTGGCGCACGGGGCGGACGCCTACCCGCGCATGATGTATAGTTCTGCACCAACAGGGGCGCGATATCGCTGCCGAGCGGCACGCCACATGCAGCGCTCGCGCAAGCCATCAACAGGGAGCGGACGAGGTGGAGGAGACTCTGTGCGCTTTTTTGCGCCAGCAGCTACCACAGGCAGCCGATGTGCGCGTGGAGGCGTTTCGGCCGATCGCGGGCGGCTACTCACGCGAGACGTTTTACGCCGAAGCGGTGATCGTCCATAACGATGGCCGCGTCGAGAAGCAGGCCTTGTTCCTACGTCGCGACCCACCATCCGAGATGGCGATCCTCAACACCAGTCGCTTGGCCGAGCACCATTTGCTCAACCGCATCCGGCAGCACACGCACATCCCCGTACCGCGCTCGCTCTATCTTGATGCCGTAGGCGCGGCGTTCGGGCGTCCGGCGATGCTGCTCGAGCGCGCGCTTGGTTCGTCGGATCTCACCGGTCTGCTCGCCGATCCGGAGCGGCTGGAGGCGGTAGCCACCGATCTTTGCGAAAAGCTTGCCGAACTGCACACGACCGATCCGACGTTGCTCGATCCTGATGGCTTGTTCGCCGATCCACGAGGCGAGGGGATCGATACCTCCTCGTGGCAGGCGTATATGGAGTCGAATATCCGCTATTTCAAGCGGAATTACCGCAACATCGCTTATGATCCACTACCGATCTTCTTCGATGCGTATTGCTCCATGCAGCACCATTTGCCACGGCCGGTGCCGCTGCGTCTCGTGCACGGCGACTTCCAGCCCTCCAACTTCCTCTACGAGGGCAATAAAGTGACTGGCATCATCGATTGGGAGAACGCGCATATCGGCGATCCGCGTGAAGATATTGGCTGGCTTGCACATATGCAAATGCTGACGAATATCGATCTGATGAGTGCCGTCAAGGTCGACGGTGGCTTTCTCGGTCACTACAGCAAGCTGACCGGTATCCCGGTTAGTGAAGAGGACGTGCGCTTCTTCCGCATCTTTACCGCCTCGGCGCTCGGCGCGCCGATCGTCGCCGCCGTCAAGCGCCGTGTCGATGGCGTGCATCAGGAGTTGCTGCACATGTACATCATCCAGTCCGTCATCGTGTCGGCGCCGGTGTTCGCCGCCGTGATGGGCTACCCGCAGCCGGAGGCGTAGCACGATGCTTAGCAACCCAACTGCTGCCGACTTGATCGAGAGCGTCAAGATCAGCTTGATGAAGGACATTCTGCCCGAGGTGCAGAGCGATCGCGCGCGCGTGCTGCTCATGATGATGCAGACGCTGCTCACCTCGGTGCAGCGGCGCGTACCACTGGAGCAGCAGTACATGGCCGATGAGTGCAACCGCATGCAGCGCCTGCTGCGTGAGGTGGGGGAAGCATTTGCCGGCGCGGAGGGCGAGGAAGCGTCCCGCCTGCGCGCCCTCGCCGACGCTGCGAGCGCGACACCGGAAACGCCGCCGTTGCTGCTCTTCGCCGAGCTGAACGGCCGCTACCGCGCGCTGAGCGAGGCGTTCACCGCTGCGCTCGAGCCGCTCAATGCTCTCGATAGCGCCGGCGATGAAACGGCTCGCGCACTGCTCAACAGGTTCCGCGCCTATATCAATCTGCGCTGCATGCGCGATATGGAAGCGCACTTCGCCATGGATGCCGGTCTGGTTGGACGCGGCTGAAACGCACAGGAGGGTTAGACGCATGGTCCTTGACGTTTTTTCGCTCGAAGGGAAGGTTGCGATCGTCACAGGTGCAAGCTATGGCCTCGGTGTGCTGTTCGCGACGACGATGGCGCAGGCGGGCGCCGATCTCGTCCTCGCGGCTCGCAGCGAGGACAAGCTGCAGGAGACAAAGTGCGCCGTCGAGAAGCTTGGTCGGCGCGCGCTGGCCGTGCGCTGCGACGTGACCGACTACGCCCAGGTCGAGGCGTTGATGAAGCAGGCCTGGGATCAGTTTGGCACGGTGCACATCCTCGTCAACAACGCCGGTGTCACGGATCCCCGTGGTTGGCGTTCAGAGCATAGCGAGCCGGAGACTTTCCGCCGCATCATCGAAACCGACCTGATCGGCCTATGGTACTGCTCTCGGGCGGCGGCGCAGTACTTTCTGCGCCAGGGACATGGCAATATTATCAACATCTCTAGCTATCTCGGCCTCGGTGGCTTCGAGGCGCGCACGCCTGGCTACATCGCGGCCAAGGGCGGCGTGAATGCATTGACCAAGCTGCTCGCGACCGAGTGGGGCGACCGCAACGTGCGCGTGAACGCGATCGCGCCGCATTTCTTCCAGACCGAAATGACGCGCGAGATCCTCGCCGCCAGCGGCATTACTCCGCATCTCAGCGGCCGCACGCCCATGCGCCGCATCGGCGAACTGCCCGACCTCGTGGGGCCGTTGCTCTTCCTGGCCTCTGACGCTTCGTCGTTTGTGACGGGACACATCCTGCCCGTAGATGGCGGCATCAGCGCGTGCATGGGTTTCCACCCTGGCCCCTTCCCCTCGGACGCTTGGGAACCGGGCAGGACAACGCCGATCACACCGGAAACGCCCTGGGAGTCGGCCTGAACCTGAGAACGATCCGCAACCGCGCATACCGCGAGAGGAGGAAAGACAAGCATGGTCAGCACCGCTGACGCTCGCCGCTACCGCGACTGGCGCGACATCTATAAGTCGCGCGTGATGAGCGCCGAAGACGCGATGATGCTGATCAAGGATGGCGATCTTGTGGGGCTGACGATCCTTGCGCCCGGCCCGCTCACGGCCGCATTCGAGGCGCGGGCGAAACAGCTCGAACGGGTCGATATCCGTTTCCTTGCGCCGCGCGAGCTCCAGCTGCTCAGCGCCACCGGCCCGCGCGGCGAGAAGGAGATCGAGCTGTTCATCGGTGACGTTGCTCGCTCTAGCCATGATGAGCAGATCAGCACCTATCTGCCGAACACATTCATGCTCGGGATGAAGGCGTTCGATGAAGGGCGCCCTGAAGCACGCATTCCCGATGTCTATCTCGGTGTATGCAGCCCGCCAAACGAGCAGGGCTTCGTGCACTTCGGCCCGCACCAGTGGATGCGCAAGGCGTACATCCGCCGCTGCGCGCGCAGCATCTGCATCGTCGATCCGGACATGATGCCGGTGCACGGCGACGTCTGGCTGCACGTGAGCGAAATCGACGCCTTCATCGAGGGGCTGATCACGCCTGTCGATATGGAGGAGATGGCGCGCCGTATTGAAGTGGAGACGCCGCCCGAGAACCGCCCCGCCATGCGCCGTATCCTCAGCCTCGCCCTGCCCGAGCAGATCGCGCTGGTACAGGATGTTTTCCCGACGATGCCGCCGGGTATCCTCGAGCAGGCGCTGGGCCTCGGCGAGGTCGATCCGGCCGCGCAGGCGATCGCCGATAACCTGCGCCAGCTCATCCCCGATGGCGCGACGATCCAGATCGGCGTGGGGCAGCCGAGTCAGCTCATGGCGAAGGCGGGCGCCTTCGAGGGTAAGCGTCACCTTGGCGTGCACACCGAGCTGGGGGCGCCTGGATTAGCCCGGCTCTGGCGCGATGGCATCGTCGATAACTCGCAGAAGACGATCCATCGCGGTCATTGCGTCGCTACTGCTTGGACTGGTTGCGACGGCGAGGATATGCGGATCATCCGCGATAATCCCGCCTTCCAGCTATACGATCCCGATTTCCTGCTCAACCCGTTGCACATGGCGCAGAACGCACGCATGCACGCGATCAACAGCGCCGTGGCCGTCGATCTGCTCGGCCAGATCGCCAGTGAGGACCGCTTTGGCGGCCATATGATCAACGGCACCGGCGGCCAGCCCGACACGCATATCAGCGCGATGCTCAGCAAAGGTGGGCGCGCCATCACCGTGATGCGCTCGACGGCCGTCAACGGCACGGTGTCGAAGATCGTAGGACAGCACGAGGCGGGCACGCTGATCACGATCCCTCGCTACCTGGCCGATACGATCGTGACGGAGTACGGCGTCGCCCGGCTGCTCGATAAAAACCACCGCCAGCGTGCCGACGAGCTGATCAGCATCGCACATCCCGACTTCCGCGCCGAATTGCGCAAGGAGGCGAACCGCATCGTCGGCCGGCTGTGAAACGCTTGCAACCCTTTTTCTCCACCGCGTGCCGACGGCTCGGGGTTCGCCCCTAAGTGTTGGCCTGTGGTGGACGACACTGAACCGTAACGGATCCGCGTGAAGCGGACGGGTGACGGGAGGGTTGCCGCGATGCTGCAGTTCGATCGTGCGACGGGCCGCTTCCGCGGCGAGGGGATCGCTGTGACGGCGCGTGCGCTCTGCGAGCGCGTGGCAGCGTTGATGACGGCGGGCGAGCGCCCCGGCTGCGCGTTCGAGCGCCTGCTCGACGAACGCGAGTGGATCCCGGGCGCTGTCGCGCTGCCCGCCACGGAGGTCGATGACGATCTGCCGCCGATCGGTTCCTTGTTGCCGGTCACGATCCTGCGTGCGGCGACACGCGAAACGGTGCCGGCCTGCGTGCTAGAGCGGCGTGGTCCCCTGCTCGAGCTACGCCTGGCCGCGCGCGCAGTCGAAGAGGCGCTGCCCTCAGGGACGCTGGTGCGCATGGACGGACGACGCGGTAAGGACGTGCTCGGCCGTGTCGAACGCGTTTCGGCCGATGGTCGTGCAGTCATCTCGTTGATCGTGCCGCGGCAGCGCGGCGGACACGAACGCCGCCTCGCACCGCGCTATCTGCCGCTTGCACCGGCTTGCGGCTACGCGTTGCTGCCGGGTTGCGAGGCGGCCGCCGCGGTCCGTGTGCGCCTTACGGATATCGGACCAACGGGCTTCGGCTTCATCTCGCCGTACGCCCTCGCGCCGGGCGCGGAGGTCGCTGTGCGGGCGCCGGATCACGAACAGCAAGCCGAAACCGTTCTCGCAGGCCGTGTCGTGTGGGTCAGCGAGGCAGCGGGTGGCTGGCGCGTCGGCGTTGCGAAGCGTCTTTAGTCACGGTTCAGGCCGCATCAGGAGGACGGGGCCGCGTGCTCGCAGGGATATGAACGGTTGGCGCGGGACCTACTCTGGCGGATTCATGCCCAGACCGCCGCCGCTGTCGCGCGCCCGGCGTCGTTGCGGGATCCGTGGGGGAGACGCCGCTGGGGCGGATGGGCACGGTGGAGGATGTCGTGAATGCTGTGCTCTGGCTGGCGAGCGACGCCTCCGCGTACGTCACCGGCCAGAACATCTTCGTCGATGGAGGTCTGGCCACGCGACGGCTGCCAACGCGCGCACAAATGGCGCGCCGCGCAGCAACGCCGAGCACGCCTTAAGGAGCGATCAGACTAGGGCACGTCGGGCGCGTACTCCATCGTGATGTGGCCGGCAGCGCGCAGCGCCTCGATCTCGGCGTCGGAGTAGCCGAGCAGGTCGCGGTAGACGTACTCGTTGTGTTCGCCCAGCATCACCGGCGGCTGGTAGAACTCGACCGGTGTCTCGGGGAACTTCCACATCGGCCCCATATATTCGTGGGTACCAGCGTCGAGTTGCGTCTGCTTTTTGAAGAAGTCGCGTGCCCTGAGGTGCGGATCGTCGAACACGCGCGAGGCTTCGAGCACGGGGGCAGCGGGCACGCCGGCAGCCTGCAAGCGGTGCATCAGATCGTAATCGTCCTGCGTGGCGGTCCACTCGCCGATCAGCCGATCCAGTTCGCGGTAGTTTTGCGCGCGGGCGTCATTGGTAGCGAAGCGCTCTTCGCGCGCCCAGGCTGGTTCGCCCATCACGCGCACCAGCGCCTCCCACTCCTCATCGGTGGTGCAGTGGATGCTGATCCAGCGGTCGAGCATCTCTTCGGCGGTCCCGGGCGACTTCGCCGGATAGACACCGCAGGGGTAGCGGCCGAAGATATCGCGGTTGCCGATCGCCTTCTGGACGATGCCGTTCATGGTGTAGTCGAGGATCGCCTGCGTGAACATCGCCGAGGCGTTCTCGGCCTGGGCGATCTCGATCAGCTGCCCTTCGCCGGTCTTTTCGCGATGCCAGAGCGCCGCCATCACCGCGAACGCGCCCTGCGCGCCAGCCAGGTAATCGCCGGAGTAGATGGCGGTGTTGGCAGAGGGGTCGGCGTCATCGTAGCCGCGCAGCAGCGTGTGGCCCATCACCCCTTCGAGATGGACACCAAGCGCCCGCGCCGTGCTGTAAGGACCGGTGCTGCCGTAGGCTGGCACGCGCACGAAGATGATATCGGGCCGGATCGAGCGCAGCCAGTCGTAGGTAACCCCCAGCTTTTCCATCGTGCCTGTGGCGTTGTTCTCGTACACCACATCCGACTGCGCGATTAACCGCCGCAGCGCCTCGCGGCCCTCCGGCCGGCGGATATCGACGGTGAACGATTTCTTGTTGCGGTACAGGCTGACGAACGTCGGGCTGTAGTTCCAGGGGTGTGGCCCCGGTTCGTTGCGCGGCAACCCGCCCATCCACGCGGTAGCGTTATCAAGCAGGACCTTGGGCGGGCGCGCCATCGGTCCGCGCGTCATCGGTGCGAAGACGAACGGATTCTCAGGCTTGATCACCTCGGCACCCAGGTCAGCGAGGAGCATGGTGGCGAAGGGCCCTGCCCAGACCACGCAGAGGTCGACGATGCGGTACCCTTCGAGTGGTTTGTGGCTGGAGCCCCATGGTCGCGGCCAGATCATGGCTGTCCTCCCTGGATCACGGTGCTGGCGAGCGGTGCGGGAATGCGCATCTCAGCGAGCACCTCGCGCGTATGCTCGCCGAGCAACGGCGCGGGCCGGCGCAGCTGCCAGCCGCCGGCAGACATCTGTAACGGGCGGCCGTGCATCTCGATCTCGCCCATCAGCGGGTGGAGCACCTTCGTCCAGAAGCCGCGATTGCGGAAGTGCTCATCCTCGAAAAGATCCTGCGTCGTGAAAAGCGGCCCGCAGAGCAGACGTGCCCGGCGCGCCTCGGCCCAGATCTCGCGTCGGGTGCGCTCGATGCACCAGAGCATAAACTGCGCGTTCCACTCGTCGATGATCTCGGGGTTGAGCCGGTTGAGCGGATCGGCGTACTTCGGGTCGAGCGCCCATTCCGGGCTGCCGAGCATATCAATCACGCGATCGGGATACAGGTTGGCGTTGGTGAAGTCGACCCAGCCATCGGCGCATGGATAGATCCCCTGCGGCATGCCGCGTCCGGCGCCTGCCTGGCGCAGCGTCTTGCGGCCGCTGAACTGGTAGGCGATCGTCGTGGCGTGGCGCCGGTCGACGCCGCCGAAATGCGTCTCGGCCAGCGAAATATCGACATGCTGGCCAATGCCGAAGCGCTTCGAGGCGAAGAGCGCGCCGGCGCAGGCAACGGCGATCGCCGAGCCAGACTCGAACAGCGCGGCGGTACCTGCCATTTTCACCGGCTCGCGCTCCGTCAGACCCATCGTGTACATCTCGCCCGCGAAGCCGTACAGCACCAGCTCGGTGACTTTGTAGTCGCGATACGGCCCCGTCTGGCCGAAGTTGCTGATCGAGATCAGGGGTAGCGACGGCTTGCGCGCATGCAGCACGTCCCAGCCGATGCCGAGGCGATCCATCACACCCGGACGGAAGCTTTCGACGACGAGATCGGCCTTGTCCGCGAGCGCGAGCAGGGTTTCACGGCCGGCGTCGCTTTTGAGGTCGAGCACGATCGAGCGCTTGTTGCAGTTGAGGTAGAAAAACAAACCGCTACGCTCGCCGGAACCGTCATCCTCGCCTTTGAACGGCGGCAAACGCCGCGCCGGGTCTCCTCCCGGCCGCTCGACCTTGATCACGTTCGCGCCGAAATCTGCCAGCAGCCGCGTGGCGTACGGCCCGGCGATGTAATGAGTCAGGTCCAGCACCGTGATGTCGTCGAAAGCCTGCATCGCGCTCCTCGAGAGGTTAACCGTCTCTCCTGACTCGCCATGCTAGGCGCGCGCCGTCGTGGATGCAACCGCGATGTGCTCTCGTTCGTGTCACGATGTGATAGGTGTGTGGCGGAACGGGCTTGGCGGGCGCCGTGCGCGGGGATAAGCTGGTAGAAGAGGGCGTGTGAGCGCCGGCATATCTTTTGCGATCGCAACGCTACAGTTGCAGGGAGCAGGCACATGGCGATGGAAACGGCTCAGGTCACGCTGACCGATCGGGCAGCGGCGAAGGCGAAGAGCCTGCTGGAGCAACGCGGCATGCCGAATGGGGCGCTGCGCGTGTTCGTGGTGGGTGGCGGTTGTTCAGGTTACCAGTACGGCATGGCGCTGGCGCAGGAGGCCGAGGAAGACGATCTCGTGATCGAAGAGCACGGCGTGCGGCTACTCGTCGATCCCGAGAGCGCCAAGCTTCTTGCCGGCGCCGAGGTCGACTACGTGGAAGACCTGATGAAGTCGGGCTTCCAGATCTTCAACCCGAACGCCGTCAAGAGCTGCGCCTGCGGCTCTAGCTTCCAGACCGCCGATGGTGGCGGCACGCCGCGCCGCTGCTGCTAGAAGCGTCCTCGTTGGATCAGCGCATGGAGAGCCGCCGTCCGGGCGGCTCTCGCGTTATGCGGACGCTTGTGCGACATAACTGCTGGCGCTCGGTTTTCGGGGCGGAGGGCGGCAGCCTCGAAATGACGGATCTTGCAAGGGGAGGAAACCGATGGCCGCACCGCGCTACTACATTGTTGTTACCGGGCCAGAGAACTGGGCGAAGACCGCCGCGCTTGGCTGGTCGATAGTGGGCATGAAGAGCACGCGTCGCAAGCTCGCGCTGGGTTTCCGCCCCGGCGATAAGATCGTCGCGTACTACACCGGCCTGAAGCAGTTCGGCGCGATCCTCAGCGTCGAAAGCGAACCGTTCGAAGATCACACGCGGATCTGGTCGAGTCCGGATAAGCCTGCCGAGGACTACCCCTTCCGCGTACGCACGCGGCCCGATCTGGTACTGCCGCCCGATCGCCTGGTCGATGCGCAGCCGCTGGCCGCGGCTATGCGTTGGACGCAGAAATGGCCGCCGCAGAACTGGACGCTCGCTTTCCAGGGCAACATCCACGAGATTCCCGCCGAGGATTTCGCCCTGATCGAGCAGGCGTTGCAATCGGCGCTGGCAGCTGCCTGACCGAACGATGCGTGGTTGCGTTCGGTGCCGTCCTGCTGCGGCAATGGGCACGGGTGGCTGTCTGGCAGGGATACGGCGTGCGCGCTTCTGCCCCGGAGGAGACGGAAGCGACACCCGTCACGGAGCGCTGCTGTCTTCTCCGCTGCTGGAGCACGGAACTGAGGAGCCTGCCGGCTGTTCCAGACCGTCGCCCTGCCATCCTGGCTCTTTCGGCCGCGGCCTGCGGACGCGGAGGACGAACTCCAGTGATGCGAGCGCTGGCGTAATTCCCGGTGGCCGTCTGGCTCAGCCGATCACGCCGTCCACCGCCAGGCGGGCGATCTCTTCCTCGCTTACGCCCAGCTCCGCGAGGATCTCGAACGTATGCTGGCCGATCGCCGGCGCGACACGCCCCTGCGCGCCGATCTCCGCGCCGTCGATCTTGAACGGCGTATCGAGCGTCTCGAACGGCCCCACTGCAGGATGGTCGATCGTGGTGAACCAGCCCATGGCGCGTGTCTGCTCGTCGGCGATCACCTCGGGCAGCGTGGCGACAGGCGCCCAGATCAGCCCTGCTTCGTCGAAGCGTCGCGCCCAGTAGTCGCGCTCTCGCGTGGCCATGATCGCATCGATCTCGCGCACCAATTCGGCGCTGTGCTCGCGGCGCTTGGCCAGAGAGTCGTAGCGCGGGTCGGTGGCCCATTCCGGACGGCCGATCGCCTGGCAAAAGCGCGGCCAGTAGACGGGGTCGGGTACGGGCATGACCAGCAGGACCCATTTATCGTCGGCGCAGCGGTACGAGTTCCAGATCGGATTGCCAGGCCGCGTGCGGTCGTGGCGGGTGGGCTGCTGCTTCGCTACTAGCGCCGCCGAGAAGTCGCCGCTGATCGTCCACATGCCGGTCGCTTGCAACGTCACCTCGACGCGCTGACCCTCGCCGGTGCGGTCACGCAGACGCAGGGCCGCCAGTACTGCCGCGAGGATGTTGAGCGCTGTCGTGTGGTCGCCTTGCCCACCGCGGCAGAGGGGCGGCGGCGAGGGCGGCTCGCCTAGCAGGCTCATGATGCCCGAGCGCGCCCAGAACGCAGCGTAGTCGAAACCGGGGCGGTTGGCATCGGGACCATGGGTGCCGTAGCCGGTGAAGTGGCAGTAGACGATGCGCGGATTGCGCGCGCGGATCGTTGCGTAGTCGAGTTGATAGCGCGCGCAGCGCTCAGGGATCAGGTTCGTGATCAAGACGTCGGCGCGTTCGGCTAGGCGCTGCACCAGCTCCGGCCCACCAGGCCGGTCGAGGGCGACGGCGATCGATCGCTTGCCGCGGTTGTCCAGCTCGAAGCCGTAGTTGATCGGAAACTCGTACTGGTAGCCCAGCGATTGCAGCTGGAAGCCGCGGTAGATGTCGCCCTCGGGCGGCTCGACCTTGATCACGTCCGCGCCGAGGTCGGCCATCAGCGCAGCACCGCTGGGGACGGCGAGCCAGTTAGCGACTTCGAGGACGCGAATTCCTGCAAGCGGCGCGTTCATCTCTCCTCCCTTCGCGCCGTGATGGCGACACGATCGGAGTGCAGTGTAGCGCGCTGCGTCGTATCCTTCAGCCCTGGCCCTGCGCCGTCGTGGCGCCGATCGTGGTACCGGGCACGATCGGCGCACCGGCCGCCCACGGCCATGTGCCTTCGCCGGGAGCGAAATCGCCTGGTCGCGCGCGCACGATCGCGTCGGCCATCTTCGCCACGCGCGCCATGGCGCGCACGTCGTGCACGCGCACGATATCGGCGCCGTTGGCGATGCTCAGAGCGATGATCGCTGCCGTTCCCTCCAGCCGGTCGTTTGGCGGCAGACCAAGCACCGAGCCGATCAGATGTTTGCGCGAAGCTGCGATCAGGATCGGCTGCTCCAGCGCCGTGAAAGCGCGCAGCTCGCGCAGGATCGTCAGGTCTTCATCGTGCGATTTGCCGAAGGCGATCCCCGGATCGATCACGATCTGCTCGCGCGGAACGCCGAGCGCAACCGCTCTGGCGATGCGGTCGCGAAAGAAAGCGAGGTGCGCGCCGATCAGGTCGTCGTAGTGGGGCGGCGCGTCGGGGCGGCGCTTGGGGCGCTCATAGGTGTAGTTGATGACGAGCGGCACACCGTAGCGGGCGGCAAGCTCGGCCGTGCCGGTGCCGAGCATGAAGCCGCCGATATCGTTGATGAAGCGCGCGCCCGCCTGCAGCGCCGCCTCGACGACGCGCGGCTTGTAGCTATCGATCGAGATCACGGCGTCGGTTTCGTGGGCCAGGCGTTCGATCACCGGTGCCACGCGCGCGATCTCCTCCTCTTCGGTGAGCGCACGCACGTCGGCGCGGGCGGATTCGCCGCCAACGTCGAGGATATCGGCACCCTCATCGACAAAGCGGACGCCCTGGCGCACGGCGGCGTCGAGGTCGTTGAGCAGGCCATCGCCGGAGAATGAATCGCTGGTGACGTTGATGATCCCCATGAGGTACGTGCGGCGGCCGAACTCGAGGACGCGCTCGCCGCAGCGCAGCGGAGCAGGTGGCATCGATCTCTCCCGAACGGTGGTAAGGCTCTGGTCATGCCGCGATCAGCGTACCAGGCCAAACAGCTCCTGCTTGTGGGCGCGCACCTGCCAGAGGTGTTCGAGGTCGTGCATGTGCAGCTCGCGGGCGATCTGCAGCAGAGTCAGCGGGCCGCGGTAGGGGTGTTCGCCAGCGCGCTGCCAGTCGGGATCGTCGAGCATGTACAGTTCGTGGATGAGCCGCTGGCGCAGCGAGGCGTAGCCGTAGATGGCGCGTTCCAGGTCGATGGTTCGCGCCTCATCTCCCTCGGGTGCCTCGCCGAGCGGCTCGGGTGTCAGCCGGGCGGAGCCGCGCCGCTGCTGGACGATCGCGAGGATGTTGCGCACGGCGATCGTTTCGCTGGCGTGCACATGCGCGGCGATCTGGGCGAAGCTCCATTCGCCGGGCGGCGCGCGGTGAGCATCGCGCGGTCGGATCGCGTCCAGCTCCTCGAGCAGTTCTCCTGCGGCCTCGCGCAGGGCTTTGATCAGGAAGGCGTGCGATTGCGGCTCTCGGGGTAGTTCGCGCATGCTCCCGCCCATCGTGCGCGGCCCCGGCTGCCCGTCAGGTCATGGCGGGCGGCTGGCTGGGCCAGGGAGGCCGCCGCCCTGGCCGCAGCGCCGGGCGCGCCTCCCACCAATCGTCGCGCTGCCAGCGGCGAGCCTTGCCGCCGTTCCAGCTGCGCTGCACGCAGGACTTCAGCTTGCGACATTGCAGACAGTGCTTCAGTGCGTAGGCCACGCTCTGCTCGTTGTGGTGCCCGAAGCAGCGGGCAAGGTCGCGCTCGCCAGGGTCCCGCAAGGGCATTATACCCCTCCTTGCGCCGGTCTCTCCGGCGCTGCCGTTCATCCGCCGGCAGTGGCGTGTAAGCCGTCAACGCACTATGGTCGCTATTTCAGCACGGCTGTCACTTCCTCGCAAGTAGCACGTTAGAGTATTGTGCTCGACGCAGCCTCTGGCAAAGCGCAGCAGGATCGCACATGATATCTGCGCCCGGCACTATGGCAGCAGCGTCGGGCGCGAGGGATAGCGATGACGGGCGATCTGCTGTCCGGTGCGGCGGCGATCTGCGTTCTCGTCGGCGTGATCGCCGCGATCTACTACATTGCGACCGGAACCTCTCCCTGGCCGCTCTTCATTCTGGCCGAGCTGCCCGGCGCTGGTTTCGGCTTCGTGCTGCTGGCGCTGACCTCACCGCGGCGGGGTCGGTGAACGTGCCGCTGGCGAACGATGCGGCGGAGGCGGCGCTTACAGAGTGGCGTTTCTGCCCGCACTGCGCTGCGCCGCTGGTCGCTATCGAACGTGGCGGGCGCCCACGCCCTGCTTGTCGCACCTGTAGTTTCGTACTGTGGCGCAACCCTGTGGTAGGGGTGGCCGTGGTGGTGTTGCGCAACGGCACGGTGCTACTTGGCCAGCGGGCTGGCTCCTATCGTGGTCAGTGGTGCATTCCCTGCGGCTACGTGGAGTGGGATGAAGACGTGCGCGCCGCCGCCGAGCGCGAATTCGCCGAAGAGACAGGCTTGCGCGTGCGCGCCGGCCGGGTACTGGCGGTGCATTCCAACTTTCACAATCCGCAGCAGCATACCGTCGGTATCTGGTTCCGCGGACGGGTGCTCGGCGGACAGCTACGGCCCGGCGACGATCTGCTGGACGTGGCCTTTTTCCCGCTGACGGCGCTGCCCGCACCGCTCGCCTTTCCCACCGATCGGCTGGTGCTTGAACAGCTGCGGGCGCGCTACGCTTCCGCTGGAGCGGGCGGCTGAGCCGCGAACAGCGCGGCGAAGCTGAGTGGCGCGGGCACGAGGCCGAAGGGCGCGGCGATGCGGTCGCGGATAACGGTGTGCAGGACAGTGCCGTTGCTAGCGATAAGTCCGCGTGACCAGCCCTCTGCGCCTGGCGATTGCAGCGCCTCGACGCGGCCACCGGCCTCCGTGACGAGCAGCGTCCCCGCCGCGACGTCGTGCGGCGCGAGATGGAGCTCGATGTGCGCTTCGCTGCGCCCGGCGGCGACATAAGCGAGATCGATCGCCGCCGATCCGCCCCGGCGCACGTCCTGCGCTTCCACGAGCAGAGCGGCGACAGCCTCTGCCATCAGGCGGCGGTCGTCGGCGGGAAAGTAGGGGAAGCCGGTGGAGAAGAAAGCGTCGGGCAGCGCGGCGGCGGTGCTCACGCGCAGACGCCGGTCGCCGAGCCATGCGCCGCCGCCGCGTATCACACGGAACAGCTCGCCGCGGAGAGGATCGAGCACAACACCGCAGAGCGGACCGTCGGGCGCAACGCAGGCGATCGAGATCGAGAAGATCGGGTAGCCGCGGGCGAAGTTCGAGGTGCCGTCGAGCGGGTCGACAACCCACATCAGCGTCGTGCTTGGCCGCGTCACGCCTGCCTCTTCGGACAGCAGACCGATCTCGGGCGTGGCTTCGGCGAGCGCGGTGAGGATGGCGCGCTCCGAAGCGGTATCGGCAGCGGTGACGAGGTCGCGGCGGTGCGATTTGCGGCGCGCCGCCTGTGTTTGTCCGAACGCGGCGCGAAGCACCTCCGCGCCGCGCTGGGCGGCGGCGGTTGCGATCGCGAGCAATTCTTCGGTCGAGCGTGGCATGCTTCCTTCCTATTCTGAGCCGCAACCAGCAATCAGCGCGAGGTTGTGGCGTACACTAGAGATGAAATGTGCCGACGCAAGGTGCGGCGATGAGTTGTGAGCAGGATACGGCGCGGCTGCTGCGGGGAACAGGCTATAAGTTAACACCGCAGCGTTTGATGGTGATCTCGATCATGCGCCACCACGCGGGCCATCTGACGGCCGCCGAGATCCATCGCCGCGTGACCGAAACATACCCCTATGTCGATATCTCGACCGTGTACCGCACGCTGCAGGTGTTGCGCGATCTGCGGCTCGTGACCGAAACCGATCTCGGCGCCGGCGATACCGCGTTCGAGTGGACCGGCGGTGAGCGCCACCATCATCTGATCTGCCACTCCTGCGGCGCGGTCATGCGGCTCGATCACGAAGATATGGCCGTTCTAGATCGGATGCTGCGGCAGAAGCACGGTTTCGACGCGGATATCGATCACTTCGCGATCTTCGGGTACTGTCGCGATTGCACCGCTGCCGGGCGCGGTCGGGCGGTGAGGGCTCCGGCCGAAGATGGCACCGCACGGCAGACGACGTCATAGCGCAAAGCCACCCCTCTGGACAGACACGGCGACCGTGCTAGAGTGCAGGGATGACGGCACTGGCCACCGTGTCGAAGCCGCAATGGGCCCATAGCTCAGAGGCAGAGCAGGCGACTCATAATCGCTCGGTCGCAGGTTCGATCCCTGCTGGGCCCACCGCCTTCGGCCGAGGGTTTTCGGCGGAGGGCGCAAGACCTTGCCGGAGGAGAGACGATGCGCGCGGACCGTGGCTGGCAGAGACAGGCGGCGGGCGTCTATGCCCGGCGCCAGATTCTTTTTGGAGGCGCGGCGGCAGGCGCGGCGATCGCGCTCGCGGCGTGTGGCGGCGGCAACACGAACAAAAACGCTGCGAAACCGGCGACCAGCGCCGCGCCGGCGGGCGGAGGCAACGCCCCGGCCGGCTCGCCGCGCGCGGGCGGTACCACCGCCCCCGCGGCCGGAAACCCCCAGTATGGCGGTATCCTTTCGCAGCCGATCGCCAGCGACCCACAGGCGCTCGATATCCACCAGGTCAGCACGTACGTCGCCGTCTGGCCGGAGGCGCCCTGCTACAACCAGTTGCTGCAGATCGACCCGGCCGATGCGAGCGACGCGAAGATCGTTGCCGACCTCGCCGATAGCTGGGAGACGCCCGACAAAGGGCTGACGTATATCTTCCACCTGCACCCGGGCGTCAAGTTCCACGACGGCACGCCGCTGACGGCGGAGGACGTCAAAGCGAACCTCGACTGGATCAAAAGTCCGACGAGCAAGAAGCCGAGTCCGCGCGCAGGCGTGCTCGGCGCCGTCGATAGCGTCGTGGCGACCGATGCGCAGACGCTCACGATCAAACTCAAGCAGCCGAACCCCTCGCTGTTGTCCAACCTCGCCACGCACTACTTCGCCATCGGGCCGAAAGCGGTGATCGACAGCGCCGGCGACCTCGGCGACAAGTTCATCGGCAGCGGCCCATTCCAGCTCAAGACGTACAACCGTGGCGACCACATCGAACTGGTGAAGAACCCGAACTACTGGGTACAAGGGCGGCCCTACCTCGATGGTCTGAATTTCTACATCGTGCCTGATGCCAACACCGCCTTCACAAACTTCCTCGGTGGGCAGTATCAGAAGTTCCACCAGATCTTGCACGAGAACCTGAGCCGCGTGAAAAGCGAATCCGGCGGCAAGGCAACGTACGTTACTGTACCGACCTATACGCGCAACATCATCTTCTTCAATACGACGAAGAAACCCTGGGATGACCTCCGTGTGCGCCAGGCGGTGAGCTTGCTGCTGGATCGCGACGACGCGATCCAGGCGATCGATGGTGGCGATGGCGAGCGCGGTGGGTATATGCGCGTTGGTGGGCAATGGGGCCTGCCGATCGAGCAGCTCAAGACGATCCCGGGCTACGACAAGGGCGATGTCAACCAGGCGAAGGCGTTGCTCCAGCAGGCGGGCGTGCAGCTGCCGATCCGTGGCTCGTTGCTTTCGCGCAACGATTTCAACAACGAATACACCTACGTGCAGCAGGCGCTGGCAAAGGGCGGCATCCAGCTCGATCTCGACGCGCGCGACAATGCTGCTGCCTACGATGCCGCCTATAAAGGCCAGTTCGATATTATCGCCTGGGTCGTCTCGATCGTGCTGGACGATCCGGATGCGACGTTCGCCGAGATCGCGACGAGCAACGCCGTGCGCAACTGGTCGGCTTTGAAAGACCCCCAGATCGATGACCTCTACGCCAAGCAAACGGTCGAACTCGATTACCAGAAGCGCAAGCAGCTCGTCAATCAGATGGACATGCGGGCGCTATCGATCTTCCAGACGGTGTGCATCGATTTCATCAAGTACAACGAAGGTCTGGCGACGAGCGTCAAGAACTATACCTTCCACGGTTCGCTGTACACGAACAACCGCATGCAGGATGTCTGGCTGACGAAGTAGCTCGCGGAGGAAGGGCGGTGCAGCGTTACGTCGTCGGCCGGCTGCTAGCGGTCGTGCCGACGCTGCTCGGTGTGTCGCTGTTGGTGTTCGCAGTCATGCGCTGGCTGCCGGGCGATGTGGCGCGGCAGATCCTGACCGGCGGCGGTGCGGGGCAGGGCGTGACGCAGCAGCAGGTCGATCAGTTGCGCCGCCAGCTCGGCCTCACCGATCCGTTGTACGTCCAGTATGTGCGCTGGCTATGGGGCGTGGTGCGGTTGCAACCGGGAACGTCGCTGTACACGCACCAGCCGATCATGAAGGAGATCGGGGCGCGCCTGCCGGAGACGGTCGAACTGGCGCTGGGTGCGGTGCTGGTCTCGTTGCTGCTGGCGGTCCCGATCGGTGTGCTCTCGGCCGTCGAGCAGGATAAACCGGTCGATTACGTCTTCCGCGTGTTTAGCATCGGCGGGCTCTCGCTGCCGACGTTCCTCGTCGGTACGCTGGTGATCTTCGTGCTGCAAAAGTACTTCCACTACGTGCGGCCGCCGGGGTTCGCCAGCCTGTGGCGCCATCCGGGTACGAACGTCGCGCAGATGATCGAGCCGATCCTCGTGCTGGGGTACTACTTTTCCGCCGTGCTGAGCCGGATCACGCGTTCGACGATGCTCGACGTGCTGCGCGAGGACTACGTGCGCACGGCGCGCGCGAAAGGGTTGCGCGGTACGCGGGTGGTGCTCGGCCACGCGCTGCGCAACGCCCTGCTGCCGGTGGTGACCGTCGCGGGGCTGCAGCTTGGTGCGCTGCTGGGTGGCGCGGTCATTACGGAGAGTGTCTTCGCGCTGCCGGGGCTGGGGCGCTATCTGGTGCAGTCGGTGACGCAGCTCGATTATCCGGTCACCCAGATGCTGGTGCTGCTGTCGGCGGTGGCGTACGTGTTCATCAATCTCGGGACGGATCTGATCTACGCCGCGATCGATCCGCGCATCCGCTACGACTAGCCGCTTGGAGAGGCCATGCAAACGGCGACCGACCTCGTGCTCTCGCCTCCGCGGCGCTGGTACCAGCCAGGTATTGCGCTTGCGGTGGCGACGTTCGCGCGGCGCAAACCGCTCGGGGCCGTGGGGCTGGTGCTGCTCGTGGCGTTCGTCGTTGTCGCGGTGCTGGCGCCGTTTGTCTCGCCGCACGATCCGAATATCGGTATCACTGGCGCGCGCTTTGTCTCACCTTCGCGCCTCTATCCCATGGGCACCGATCGTTTCGGCCGCGACCAGCTCAGCCGCGTGCTGAACGGCGCCACGATCGCGCTGGAGGTCGGCGGGCTCACGGTGCTGCTTGGGGTAGGCGCCGGCACGCTCATCGGTGTGGTGAGCGCGTACCTGGGAGGCCGCGTCGATTTCATCGTCCAGCGCATCATCGAGATCTTCCAATCGCTACCAGGCATCATCTTCGCGCTGGCGATCGTCACGGCGCTGGGGCGGCGGCTGGACAACGTCGTCATCGCGCTGGCGGTGGCGGCCTTCCCCGGCATCGCGCGTGTGGTGCGGTCGAACGCGCTGGCGGTGCGCAGCATGCCGTATGTCGACGCTGCGCGCGCGATCGGCTGCTCGGACCTGCGCATCATGCTGCGCCACGTGCTGCCGAACGTCGTGGCGGTGGTGATCGTGCTGGCGACGGCAGGGCTGGGGCAGGCGATCGTCTCGGAAGCGTCGCTGAGCTTCCTCGGCGCGGGCATCCGTCCTCCCGCGCCGTCGTGGGGCACGATGATCAACGAGGCATCGCAGTACATGGTCCCCTACCCGTACCTGCTGCTCTTCCCCGCGCTGGCGCTGAGCATCGTGGTCTACGCGTTCAATATCTTCGGCGACGCGCTACGCGATCATCTCGATCCGCGCCTGCGCCGGTCGCGGTAGCAGGTGCAGGGTTGCCGCTGGGGGTGCGCGGCTTGACCAGCCTGCCCGCCCGCGGCGCGGAGCACGGGCTCTGGAGCGGCGGCGTGCAGTACGATGGGCGCGGAGCCGCGACCGCGCGGCCCGAGGTGTCCAGGATGGCCGATTACGTTGCTCGTGCCCGCGATGTGCTGGCCGCGCACGTGCCGCAGCGCCTTGCCAGTGATGGCCTGACGCCCGCCGCCGTGCTGGTTTTGCTGGCCGGGTCGGCCGACGATCCGCGCATCGTGCTGACGGTGCGCACCAGCCACGTGGAGCATCATAAAGGCCAGATCAGCTTTCCTGGTGGCGCGGTGCATCCCGCCGATGCCGACCTGGTGATGACGGCGCTGCGCGAAACGGAAGAGGAGATCGGCGTCGCGCCGGAGGATGTCGATCTGCTTGGCCAACTCGACGATCTGGTGACGATCTCGGATTTTCTGGTCACGCCGTTCGTGGGGCGGCTGCTGCGGCCGCTACCGTACGCGTACGTGACCAACCCGCTCGAAGTAGCCGAGGTGATCGAGCCGCCGCTCTCCGAACTGCTGGCGCCTGGCACGCTGGTCTGGGAGAACCTTGGCACCGAGCAGGCACCGCGCCGCTCCCCCGCTTACCACTGGCGCGGCTACCGCATCTGGGGCGCAACCGGGCGCATGCTGCACGATTTTCTCTCGCTGCTGGCAGCCGATTCGGCGCGGGTGTGAGGCGGTGCGGTTGCTGCTTGTGCGCCATGCGGAATCGACAGGCAATGCGGAGCGGCTGATCCAGGGCGTGACCGATCTGCCGCTGACGCCGTTCGGCGAGCGGCAGGCCGAGGCGCTGGCGCAGCGCCTGGCGCGCGAACGGCGGCCGTGCGCGCTGTACGCCAGCCCTCTGCGCCGCGCGTGGGAGACGGCGCTGACGATCGGCGCGGTCTGCGACCTTTCGCCGCAGCCATTGCCAGATGCGCGCGAGCGCGATTTCGGTGTCGGGAACGGCATGCCGATCGCGCAAGCGCTCGAGCAGTACGCTGTTTCGGGCGGCGCGCCCGGCGATCTGCGCCTTGTCTTTCCTGGCGAAGAGGCGTACGACGCCTTCCGCGAGCGCGTTGCCGCCGCCTTTCTGGCGTTAGAGGAGCGGCACGACGACGAGACGGTCGTTGTGGTGACGCACAGTGGGTCGATAGCGGCTTTCCTCACCGTTGTGCTGGGGTTGCCGGCAGACCGCCACCGGCTCTTTCGCATCGGCAACGCCTCGATCACCACCCTCGATCTGCGCGGCGGCGTCGCCATGGTGCTGGGCATCAACGATCGCTGCCACCTCGACGCGCTGGCGCGTCCCGACTGATCCGCCGCCCGGCGCACACGGCACGCGAGCAGGGGCTTTCTGCCCGCGCATGCAAGCTGGCTACCCGCGAGCTGGCAGCGACCCGTATTGCGTCTGGCCACACCTGAGTCGGTCGTCTTGCCGGTAGCACGGTACGGGCGTCCGCGGCGCACCGGGGGCAAGAGTGCTGCCGGCGCTTGTCTCGCATTTTGTCAAGTAGACATAACACAGGATGTAGCACGGTAGGCCCGGAGGGGTGTGCGCGGTGCCGATAGCGTTCGTCGGGCGGACCTGATCTCGGTAGCGGGGCGATGCGACGTCGCAGCGGCGCTCGGGCAGCCATGGCCGCGCCGGCGAAACGCCTTCATTTCCGGGTACGGGTGCAGGGTAGCACTCCTTCCTCGCGCCGGCGGGCATGGCGGGCACATACGAACGGATAGTAGCGCCTCGTCGCGGGGCATTGGCTACCGCCGGGCGTTCTCTGGGCGGCGCAGGCGGCGCTCGCTGCACGGGTGAAGCCGCTACTTCACATTCCTCCGCCCAGGCAAACCAGTGCGCTGCGTCGCATGCAGGAGTCACGGGGACACGGACTCCCACCAGCGAGCCGATCGCGGCGCGTTGCCGCGCACGAGGAAGTCCACATGTCGAGGTGCTGATCTGCACCCCTCGACTCAGGGCTGATCTGCGCCCTGGCCGGAGGGAGTGAAGAAACGGCGGCCGCGCAGCTCGTCGGGCAAGTGCTGCTGCTCGACCCGGTGGTCGGGGTAATCGTGCGCGTATTTGTAGCCCGCGCCGTAGCCAAGGGCGCGCATCAGGCCGGTAACGGCGTTGCGCAGGTGCAGGGGCACGGGCGCGTTGCGGGTGGCGCGAGCGGCCTCGCGCGCGGCGTTGAAGGCGGCGTACGAGGCGTTGCTCTTCGGGGCGCGTGCGAGGTAGACCGTGGCTTCGGCGAGCGGGATCACGCCCTCGGGCAGGCCGATGAAGTGCACGGCCTGCTGCGCCGCGACGGCGAGCGGAAGCGCCTGCGGGTCGGCGAGGCCGATATCCTCCGCCGCCGAGATCACCAGCCGTCGCGCGATAAAGAGCGGGTCTTCGCCGGCCTCGATCATGCGCGCCAGCCAGTACAGCGCGCCGTCGGGGTCAGAGTCGCGGATCGACTTGATGAAAGCCGAGATCGTGTCGTAATGGGCGTCGCCGGCGCGATCGTAGCGGGCGGGAAGATGCTGTGCCGCCTGTGCGATCAGCTCCTGCGTAATCGCCCCGCCGGAGCCGGCGAGGTCGGCGGCGAATTCGAGCAGGTTGAGCGCCGTGCGCGCGTCGCCGCCAGCCGCCGCGGCGATGAGACGCACGCACTCGTCGCTCGCGGTGAGGCCGAGCATACCCAGGCCGCGCTCGGTGTCGGCGAGGGCGCGGCGCACGACCGTGGCGATGTCGTCCTCGTCGAGCTGGCGCAACACGAAGACGCGGGCGCGGGAGAGGAGGGCGGCGTTGACCTCGAAGGAGGGGTTTTCGGTCGTCGCACCGAGGAGGGTGATCGTGCCGTCCTCGACGTAGGGTAGGATCGCGTCCTGCTGACCGCGGTTGAAGCGATGGATCTCATCGATGAAGAGGATGGTGCGTTCACCGCGACGCCGGCGTGCGGCGGCCTCGGTAACGACACGACGCAGGTCGGCGACGCCGGCCGAGACGGCCGAGAGAGCGACAAAGCGGGCGCGTGCCGCTGTCGCGATCACGTGCGCGAGCGTCGTTTTGCCGGAGCCGGGCGGGCCCCACAGCACCGCCGAGGGCGGCCGCCCGCGCTCGACGGCGACGCGCAGTGGTGCGCCGGGCGCGGCGAGCTGCGGCTGGCCGACGATCTCGTCGAAGGTGCGCGGCCGCATCCGATAGGCGAGCGGCGCCGCGGAGTCGTGGTCATCGGCTACATCCGCTTCTAGAGAGGGTTCGCCCGCCTCCACACCGGCGAAAAGCGCGGCCTGGCGCGGCTCGTCGGGGTTAGCCTGGTGTTCACGTCGCTCGCCCATAGCGATAGTGTACCGCGTCCCGCCACACCTCGTGTGCATAGCACTATGCCCGATATCGTATAGCACAACACGATGGAGAGCGATGTTTGCTGCGATGTGGAGAGCGGTGGAACGCTGCCCGCCCTCTCCATGGGTGGCGAGAGGCGAGCCTCTGCTACGCTCTTCTCGGCGACGTGCTCTCCGCATGCAGGTCAAACGGTCGGCGCTCGGGGTGCGGTTGAAGGACGCAAGCAGCGCTCTCCGCACGCGAGCCGAACGATCCCTCCACTGTCGCCTGCTCCGTTTGCTGTGCCGTACCCGTAGCT
>Ga0209061_1001993_pt1 | contig 28936 bp, 24 predicted proteins | sample Coa_R1_10_FD_187157 | JGI IMG/M metagenome (GOLD analysis project Ga0209061, IMG submission 187157) | Surface soil microbial communities from Centralia Pennsylvania, which are recovering from an underground coalmine fire - Coalmine... | ecosystem: Environmental > Terrestrial > Soil >... | reverse complement strand
TGGCGATCCGCTCGACGCTCAGCCCACGTGCCAACAGCACCTTCAGCGAGTCTTCGTCCATCCGATCCTCCGTTCCCTTACCGGAACATATGTTCGCATGGGCGCCGGACGGAACCGACAACGAGGTGATGCCCTCAGGCCGACACCGTGCCTACAACGTGCCCTCGAGGCGGGAGACGACCTCGTGCAGCTGGGCCCGGACGGCCTCGCGCCGCCGCGCGATCTCGCTCGTCCCCTCGCCCTCGGCGCGCGCGCGCAGCAGGGCGCGCTCCAGCCGGTCGAGCTCAAGCACCAGGCGGGCGTGCTCCAGGCGGTCGGGTGAGGGATCCGGGACGCGACCGGCGAGCTCGACCAGGCCGGACATCACGCGCGCGAACTCCTCGTCGTCGGCCGGAAGCTCCGAGAGCGGCGCGCGCGTGCGGGTCCGCAGGTGGACGGCCGCCTGACGGAGCGTGTGGGAGGTGAAGAGCGCCTCCATGCGCTCGCCGCCGAGCACGGTCGCGCCCGCCTCGGGCAGAGCGATGCAGAGCGCGAGGAACAGCCGCTCGCGCTGGCTGCCGGGCGCGGACGCCCGAGTCGAGGCCGGCGCGGTGTCGGATCCGCCCGCCCGGCCCGCCGCTCCGCTCAGCGCACCACGTCCGCCGCGTCCACCGGCAGCGGGGGCGGGCGGCGGGCTGTCGAGCAGCGACCGCAGCCGCGCATCGGAGAGCTCGAGCGCTCCCGAGACGCGCCGGAGCAGCTGGTCGCGCAGGACGCTCGGCGGCAGCGCCGCGAACGCGGGCGCAAGCTCGATGAGCGCGCGGTCTCGGCCCTCGGCGCTCTCGGTGTCGGCGTGGGCGAGGATCCGCTCGACGTCGAAGCTCACGAACGGGACCGAGGCAGCGACCCGCTCGCGGAGCGCCTCCGCGCCCTCGGTGAGCGCGAGGTCCGCCGGATCGGCGCCCTCGGGCAGCACGACGACGCGGAGCTCGACCCCCCGGCCAGCGGCCATGCGCGCGGCGCGGAGCATCGCCTCCTGTCCGGCGCTGTCGGCGTCGAGGCAGAGCTCGAGCGTCGTCACCACCCGCCTGAGCTCGGTCAGCTGCTCCTCGGTGAACGAGGTGCCCATGATCCCGACGACGTTCTCGATCCCGGCCTGGTGCAGCGCGAGCACGTCCGTGTAGCCCTCGACGAGGATCATCCGCCCCGCCTTCGCGGCGACGGCGCGCGCCCGGTCGATCCCGAACAGCACCTCGCGCTTGTGGTAGAGCCGACCGTCGGGCGTGTTGACGTACTTCGCCACGCTCTGGTCATCGCGCATCCGCCGCGCGCCGAACCCGTGGACCCGGCCGCGGGCATCGGCGGCGGGGAACATGATCTGCTCGCGGAAGAAGTCGTAGGCGCCGGCCCGCGAGCGCTCGGAGCGACGGATCAGCCCGACCTCGGCGAGCTCTGCGTCGGTGAAGCCCGCCCTGCGCGAGGCGGTGAGCACGCGGTCCCACGCGCCGGGCGCGTAGCCGACCCGGAAGGCGCGGAGCGTCCCCTCGCCGAGGCCGCGGCCGGCGAGGTACTCACGCGCCTCGCGCGCCTCCGCCGACTCCCACAGGCAACGGGCGTAGTAGGCCGCGGTGCGGCCCATGAGCTCGTACAGCCGCTCGTCCCGGCGGCGGCGCTCGGCGTAGCGCGGGTCTTCGTCGACGGACTCGAGCGCGACCCCGAAGCGGACGGCGAGCGACTCGAGCGCGCCCTTGAAGTCGACCCCCTCGGTCTCCTGCACGAACGTGAACGCGTCGCCGCTCGCCTGGCAGCCGAAGCAGTGGTAGAGCTTCTCGTCGGGGCTCACGTGGAAGGAGCCGGTGCGCTCATCGTGGAACGGGCAGTTGCCGAAGTAGCTGTTGACTCCCGCCCGGCGCAGCTCGATGCGCGTGGAGACGAGCGCCACCATGTCGACGGCGTCGAATACGCGGTCGCGGGAGTCGGGCGCGTAGCGCGTCACGGTGCGACGAACGCGTCCGGAACGGTGAGGTCCTCGTAGACGCGAATGCAGAAGCGGTCGGTCATCCCGGCGATGTAGTCGGTGACGCGCGTGGCGAGGTCTCCGGCCGGAATCGTCGCCGGAATCGCCTCCGGATGCGCGCAGTAGTGGTCGAACAGCGTCCGGACCACGCCGTCGATCTTCGCGTGCTCGCGCGTGGCGACCGGCCCGAGGTACACCCGCTCGAACATGAAGCGCCGCAGCTCGGCCATCGCGCCGCCGATCGCCTCCCCCTGGACGATGTCCCCCGCCCGCGCGGACGCCTCGACGAGATCGTGCACGAGCGTGTCGATCCGTCGCGGGCCGGTGTCGCCGAGGAGCGCGATCGGCTCATCCGGAAGGTCGTCGGGCGCGAGCACCCCGGCCCGCACCGCGTCGTCGATGTCGTGGTTGATGTACGCGACCCGGTCCATGATCCGCACGATCCGCCCCTCGAGCGTCGCCGGCATCGCGGCGCGGCCGGAGTGGCCGAGGATCCCGTCCCTCACGCTCTCGCAGAGGTTGAGCCCGCGGCCGTCGCGCTCGAGGTGCTCGACAATCCGCAGCGACTGCTCGTTATGGCGGAAGTGCCCGCCGAAGCGCTCGCGCAGGCACGCGTCGAGCGCGCTCTCGCCGACGTGCCCGAACGGCGAATGGCCGAGATCGTGACCGAGCCCGATCGCCTCGGTGAGGTCCTCGTTGAGGGCGAGGGCGCGCGCCACGGTGCGGGAGATCTGCGTCACCTCGAGCGTGTGGGTGAGCCGCGTGCGGAAGTGGTCGCCGACCGGCGCGATGAACACCTGGGTCTTGTACTTCAGGCGCCGGAACGCCTTCGAATGCACGATCCGGTCGCGGTCGCGCTGGAACGGCGTCCGCAGACCGCAGTCGGGCTCGGCGACGGCGCGATGAGCCGGATACGAGCGCACCGCGAGCGGCGAGAGCATCGCGTCCTCCCGGTCGCGCACCCTCTCCTGGAAGGCGTCGGCGACCGGCCCAGAGGGATGCGAAGCACCACGCGTGCTCGTCGGCTGATCCACGTGTTCGATTCTGACAGCGCCCGCGGAGAGCCCGGACGCGTCGCTCCCGCAGTCCGTCCGTCCGGTGCTCCCCGGCGCGCTCAAGACCGCCGGACGGGCCGCCGATCACGAATCCGAGGGTCTCGGCCTTCATCCTCCGTCATGCCTGTGCGCGACCTCATCCTTCGGCTCACCGTGCGGCGGGTCGCGCTCGCGCTGCTCGTCGCGGCGGCATGCGCGCTGGCGGACGCCGGTCCCGCGACGGCGAGCGGCCCGGCGACATGCACGGTCACATGGACCGGCCCGGTGACCGGGGGTCTCTGGTCGAACCCGGCCGACTGGAGCACGGGCGCGGCCCCGACGTCCGGCGACGAGGTCTGCCTGGGGTCGGGTCCCGGCGTCCCGGGATCGGTCACGAACGCCACCGTCGACCCGACGGTCACGCTCGACACGACGACGACGGTCTCCGGGCTCGAGCTGGGCGGCGCGACGCTCGACGGCGACGGCTCGCAGAGCCTCACGGCCACCGGGGAGCTCGATCTGCTCGACGGCGGAGCGCCGGACGCGCTCGGCTCGGGGCTCACACTCGACGCGCAGGGTACGACGACCGTCGCGGCAAACGTCGACGTGTGCACGGCCCCCGGCGCACTGCTCACGGTCGGGACCGACGGGGCGCTCGCCCTCGGCGCCGGATCGGACCTCGGCGCGAACGACGTCGGCAGCTGCGACGGGGGCACGGGCGGCGGGCAGATCGTCAACCGGGGCGCGATTCACGACCGACCCGGGCGGCACGACCACGATCGACCCCGCGTTCTTCGACAACGACGGCACGTTGACGGTGAGCGGCACGGACACGCTCGCGATTCCCGCCTCGAGCACCCCGGATGGCGACAGCGGCACGTACACGATCGAACCGGCGGCGACGCTCGAGCTCAGCGGCACCGAGCGAGACATCGACGCCGGGCCGGCGACGGGAACGACGTTCGGCGGAGGCGGCACCCTCGTCATCTCGGCCGGCCTCACCGACTTCCAGACCGACGCCGACCTCAGCGGATTGAGCGGCTTGACGGTCGGGCAGAACGCGACCGTCGAGGTCGACGATCAGCTCGAGGCCCCGGCCGCGTCGCCGTCGCCGACCACGACCATCGCCGGCGACCTCGACGGGTATGGCGCGGTCACGATCCCTGAGGGAGCGGACGTCTCCTTCCCCAAGCCGACCGACGGACCCGGAGGCGAGCTCGGCGGGTATGTCTCGCTGATCAACGACGGCAACGTGTCCTTCGCCTCCGGTTCGACGACATGCATCGACTCCGGCGCGATGATCGAGAACGGTCCCGGCGGAACCCTCACGCTCGGCTCGGGCGCGACCCTCGGCGGGGTCCTGAACAGCGCCACCTGCGGCGGCGGCACGCTTCAGAACGACGAGGCCGGCTCGATCACCGCCGTCGGCTCCGCGACGATCGACACCGGCCAGTTCGACAACGCGGGCACGGTCTCCGTTCCGGCGGGAACGTTCATGATCGACGCCCCCAACCAGGACACCGACACCGGCAGCTACTCGATCGGCGGCTCGGGCACGGTCTCGATCCAGGACGGGGCGACGCGGGTGCTCGACGGCACGATCTCCGGAACCGGCAGGCTCCAGCTGTCGACGACCGGCCAATCGGGCGCGAGCCTTGAGCTCGGCCCGGGCGCGACGGCATCCGTCGGCTCGCTCACCGTGGCGCGCGGCACGACGCTCCAGATCGACTCCGCCTCCTCGCAGGCGCCCTCCGCCCCCGCCCCGGTCAGCGTGAGCGGCGCCGCGACGCTCGCCGGGACGCTCGCCTTCGACGGCGACGCGCTCACCGCTCCGGCCTCGACCGAGACGCTCGCCCTCCTCAGCTACGGCTCGCGGACCGGCACGCCCTCGTTCCCGGCCGACGACAACGGCTGGGCGGCATCGTTCGGCACGATCGCGGGCGCGCCGGGCGTCGTGGCGACGATCACGCCGGCGCCCCCGCAGAACACGAGCCCTCCGCAGATCAACGGGACCGCCGCGCAGGACGCGAGGCTCACCGTCGCCCAGGGCACATGGAGCGGTTCACCGACCCAGATCAGCGATCAGTGCCAGGCCTGCGATCCCACGACCCTCGCCTGCACGGACATCCCCGGCGCGACCGGCGCCTCGTACACGCCGGCCGCCGGCGACGTCGGCGAGCAGCTGCAGGTCGTGGAGACGGCCACGAACGCCGGCGGCTCGGCCTCGGCGGACTCCGACATGACCGATGTCGTGACCTCGCCGGCGCCGGCGAACATCGGCCCGCCCGGCATCGACGGCGACCAGGGCACGGTCGGCGAGGTGCTCACCGAGATCCCCGGCGAATGGGAGAACAGCCCGAGCGTCAGCCTGCAGTGGGAGGACTGCGACATCACCGGAACCGTGTGCACGCCGATCCCGGGCGCGACCGGTCCGACGTACACGACGACCGCGAACGACGTGAACGACTCGATCGTCGTCGTCGAGACCGCGATGAACGCCTACGGGAGCACGCAGGCGGTCTCGGAGCCGACCGAGCCGCTCATGGACCTCGGCGCCGGCGGCGATGGGACCGGCGGCGGCGGGGGCGGGGGCGGCCGTGCGAGCGGCGCCGCGTCCGTCTCGGTCCCCGCGCGCACGGTGTCCGGCACCGCTCTCCCGATCGCGCTGCGCTGTCCGGCGCAGGCGAGCTGCCCGGTCACGCTCACGCTCACGGCCGCCGAGCCCGCGCCCGCCGGGCGCCCCGCGCACGCCCGCCGGCGGCGCAGCCGGGTCGTCGTCGTCGGCGAGCAGACGGTGAGGATCGCGGCCGGCGAGCGCCGGACGGTGACCGTCTCCCTCAACCGGACGGGCGCGCGGCTGCTCGCGCGCGCCCGGACGCTGCGGACGGTGCTCACCGCTTCGAGCCGCCACAGCACGCTCGCGACGGCGTCGGTGACGTTCACCGCCCCGAGGTCGCGCTCGCGTCGCCACACGACCGCACGCCACCGAGCCTCGCGTACGCACCGGGCGAGACACGCCGCCCACCGCCGGCACCGCCGGCGCCGCTGAGACCGGGGGCCGCCCGGCGCTCAGGCCGCGCCCAGCCGCCGCGGCACCGGTCCACCCGATGCTCAGGCCGCGAGCAGCGGCCGCAGCCGCACGTGCGCGTGATGCTCGGTCGTCTCGCCGATCGCCCGCTCCACCTGGCGCAGGATCCGCTCTCCCCCGTCGGGCGCCTGCGCCAGCGGGTTGGCGAGCGCCGCGAGCAGGAACCGGTACGCCTCCTCGGAGAGCGGGAACGAGCCCGCCTCGCACGCTTCGCACACGACCCCGCCGGCGGCACCTGAGAAGCCGCTCAGGTGCGCGGTCTCCCCGCACAGCGCGCAGGCCGCCAGCTGCGGCACGATCCCGGCCGCCAGCAGCAGCTTCAAGCGGAACGCAAGCCCGTTGCCGGGCCGCCCGTGCGTCGGGTCGGAGGCGAGCAGCGCGAGCTCGTTGCCGAGCAGGTGGAACACCTCGGGGTGCGGCTCGCGGGTCTCGAACAGCCGCGCCACCGCGTCGCAGGCGCGCGCTGCCCCGTCGAGCGTCGCCGCGTGCTCCCGCAGCCCGGCATGCGTGGCGATCGTGTCGACCGCAGTGACCGTGAGCAGGTCGCTGCGGCCCTCGTGCAGCTGCGCGCGGACACGCAGGAACGGCTCGAGGCGCGCCCCGAAGCGGCTGCGGGCGCGGCGGGCGCCCTTCGCGATCGCGCTCAGGCGACCATGCTCAGGCGTGTAGAGATGCAGGATCCGATCGGCCTCTCCGTAGCGGATCGAGCGCAGCACGATCGCCTCCGCCCTCAGCGGCCCCGGCACGGCACCCTCGCTATACTAAGTAAAGTTATGAAGCCCGTCACGCTGTACACCACCGACCATTGCCCGTTCTGCGCGAGCGCCAAGAAGCTCCTCGCCAAGCGGCAGGTCGATTACACCGAGATCAATCTCGCACGCGACCCGGACGGTCGCGAGGAGCTGATCGCCAAGACCGGCATGTACACCTTTCCCCAGATCGTGATCGACGGGGAGTCGATCGGCGGCTTCCAGGAGCTGCTCGCCGCCGATCGCGCCGGGCGGCTGCCCGCCCTGCTTGCCGCCTGAGCCGGTTCAGGCGCCACCCGTCGTCGCCGCGCCGACCGCCTGCCCGGCTCGGCTCCGGGCGGGCGGCGCGCCGCCCGCCGAGGCGCCCGTCGGCCGGCGCGGCCGGGAGCGCGCGCGCGGCCGCGGCTGGCAGCGCTCGCACACGTACGTGCCGCGCCCGCCGACGACGAGCTTGCGGACCGGCATCCCGCAGCGCGTGCAGGGACGGCCCTCGCGCCGGTGCACGAGGAACTGGTCCTGGAAGGAGCCGTAGGCCCCGTCGAGATGCCGGAAGTCGTCGATCGTCGCTCCCTTCGCCTCGATCCCGGCGGCGAGCGCGTCCTCGATCCCGATGCGCAGCGCCTCGAGCTGCGCGGGGCGCAGCGAGCCCGTCGCCCGCAGCGGATGGATCCCCGCCCGGAACAGCGCCTCGTCGGCATAGATGTTGCCGACACCGGCGATCCGGCGCTGGTCGAGCACGAACGACTTGACCGGGGCCGAGCGCCCACGGGCGGCGCGCCGCAGGTAGGCGGTCGTGAACTGCGGGGTGAGCGGCTCAGGACCGAGCCGGCAGGCGAGATACGCATCGCGTGCCTGCGAGCTCTCGAGCAGATGCCCGGTCCCGAAGCGGCGCGGGTCGAGGTAGACGAGCCGGTGGCCGTCGGAGAGCGCGACGCGGACCCGGGTGTGCGGTGGGTCGGCGGGCGGGTCGAACAGGAGCGTGCCGGTCATCCGCAGGTGCATGAGCAGGTGCCGGTCGTCCGAGAGCTCCCAGATGAGATATTTGCCCGCGCGAGCGAGGCCGAGCACGGAGCGGCCGGCGAGCCCCGCGGCGACCTCCGCGGGCGGCCGCGGCGCACCCCAGCGCGCGTCCAGCACCTCGACGGCGGTGAGCGTGCGGCCCTCGACGTGCGGGGCGAGCTGGCGGCGGATCGTCTCGACCTCGGGGAGCTCCGGCATCGCGCCTATCTATAGCCCGCCGGTCGACCGCGGCGCGAGACCTCGCCGCCGGGCCTGTCGCCGCCCGCCGGCCTGGGCCGCGCGGCCCGCGCCGCTACTCGTTCAGGCCGGGGCGCGCGATCTGCGCGCGCGGGTGCGCGTCGAAGTAGACGTCGCGCAGCCGTTCGGTCGACAGGTGCGTGTAGATCTGCGTCGTGCCGATGTCCGCGTGGCCGAGCATCTCCTGCAGCGAGCGCAGGTCGCAGCCGCCGGCGAGCAGGTGGGTGGCGAACGTGTGGCGCAGCGTGTGCGGGCTCATTCGGTCCTCAAGGCCGGCGGTCCGGGCGTGACCCTGGACGATCTTGTAGAGCCCCTGGCGCGAGAGGCCGCGGCCGCGCAGGTTGAGGAACACCCGGGGCTCGTCGCGGAGCCCGACGAGCCGGGGGCGGCCCTGCTCCAGGTAGTCGCCCAGGCTCCGCACCGCCTTGGAGCCGATCGGGACGAGCCGCTCCTTGGAGCCCTTGCCGTGGGTGCGGAGGATCGCCGCTTCCAGGTCGAGCTCGCCGACCTGGAGCGAGATCGCCTCGCTCGCGCGTAGGCCGCAGGCGTACATCGTCTCCAGCAGCGCGCGGTCGCGGAGCGCCGCCGGCCCGCTGCCCCGCGGCTGCGCGAGGAGCCGCGCGACCTCGTCGCGCGTGAGCACCCGCGGCAGGCGCCCCCGTGCGCGCGGCGGTCGCAGCTCCGCCGTCGGATCGTGGTCGAGGAGCTGCTCGCGACGAAGGTGGCGGTAGAAGGAGCGCAGGCACGCGATCTTGCGCTGCAGGGTCGCGGGCGCCACCGGCGGCCGGCCGTCCCGACCGGCGGCGAGCTCGGAGACGAACGCCGCGAGGTCGGCCGGGGTGACCTCGAGCGGATCGCGGCCCCGCGGCCCGAGGAACAGCCCGAACTGCTGCAGGTCGGACCGGTAGGCCTCGAGCGTGTTGCGCGAGAGCCCACGCTCCAGCTCAAGGCTCGCGAGGAAATCGAGCGTGAGATCGGTGAGCCGGCGCTGGGCGGCGGTGGCCTCGACGGTGGGCATCGTGGTGTTGTCGGGGGTTCGCCGCGACCGCGGCACTCTCCTGCCGCAGGCGTTGGCTGCCCCGGCTTTGGGCGCGGCGTCCGGGGGCGTGAGCGCGGGCCCGGAGGCGGCCGGCCGTGCGCTGCGGCGGAAGCTCAGATGCGGCCGGCCGCACGCTCCAGCGCGAGCCACTGCAGCGCGATGAGCGTCTTTGCGTCCTCGCTCTCGGCGATCGCGGCCTCGATCTCCCGAAGCGGCCAGGGGACGATCTCGATGCGCTCGTCCTCGTCGGGACCGTCGCCGTCGGCGGGGCTGTCGCGCAGGCCTCGCGCGAGGAACAGCCAGATGCGCTCGTCCGAGTAGCCGACGCTCGTGTAGAACCCGTGCAGCTCCCGCCAGTCGTCGGCCACCTTGGCGATCTCCTCGGCGAGCTCCCGGCGCGCGCAGCCGAGCGGGCTCTCGCCCGGCACGTCGAGCTTGCCGGCGGGGATCTCGAGCGAGGCGGTGAGCCCCGCGACCTCGCGCGGCTGGCGGGTGAGCCACACGTGGTCATCGTCGAGCGCGAGGATTCCGACCGCCCCGGGATGCCAGACGGTGTCGCGGCTGACGACCGCGCCATCGGCGTACCGGTAGCGGCTCGTCCCGGCGCCGATGATCGCGCCTCGCCAGCGTTCCTCGGACCCGATCGGCTCAAAGCCCATCGATGGACTCACGGCGCCCCCTCCCCCGGCCGATCGCCCGGATCCGTCAGCGCGCGGGCGGATTCCTCGACGATCGTGAGCGCGACGTCGAGCATGTCCTCGAGCGCCTGGGCGCTCACCCGCTCCTCGGATGTGTGGTTGGCCTGCACCCCGTCGGCGAGGCACACCGCCGGCAGGCCGTCGAGCATGAACGAGTTGACGTCGGAGGCGCCGCCGGACGCGATCCGCCGCGGCGCGTGGCCGCAGGCGCCGAGCGCGCGCTCGGCGATCTGCACCGGGAGCGCGTTTGCCGGGTGCCGGTAGCCCTGGAACATCCGCTCGAGGTTCACATCGAGATCGCACTCGCCCGCGTCCGCGCCGTCCTGGAGGTGGTCGATCATCTCGGTGGCGATCGCCGCCGCCCGGTCGTCGTCGAGCGAGCGCACCTCGGCCGCCACCTCGCAGTGCTCGGGCACGACGTTGAGCGCCGTGCCGCCGTGGATCGTCGCCAGGTTGGCCGTCGTCCGCTCGTCGAGGCGCCCGAGCCTCATCGCCGCGATCGCGCGCGCCGCCGCCTGGATCGCGGAGCGCCCGGCCTCCGGGTGCACCCCGGCGTGCGCGGCGCGCCCCCGGAGCCGCGCGAGGATCCGGTAGTGGGTGGGCGAGGCGACGACGACCTCGCCGATCGCCGTCGCCTGGTCGAACACGAACCCGCAGCTCGAGCGCAACCGCGCGCTGTCGAACGCCGCGCTGCCGAGCAGGGAGATCTCCTCACAGACCGTGAACACGAACTCGAGCCCGATCGGGGGTGGCGTCCCCCCCGCGGCGACCGCGAAGCGGCGGGCGACCTCGGTGAAGATCGCGACCGCCGACTTGTTGTCCGCGCCGAGGATCGCGTCGTTCGCGTTGCGCCAGATGCCGTCGCCGAGCACCGGCTCGACGGGCGCGGCGAGCGGCACCGTGTCCATGTGCGCGCAGAACAGGATCGACGTGTCGCTCGCCCCCGGGATCCGGACGTGCAGGTTGCCGGCGTCGCCTCCGACCGCGGCGGCGGCGTCGTCCTCGTGGACCTCGAGGCCCATCGCGCTGAGCTCGCGGGTGAGCCAGTCCGCACAGCCGCGCTCATGGCGGGAGGGGCTTTCGATCCGGCAGAGGGCGGCGAACGTCTCGTGCAGCCGCTCGCGCTCGGTCCCGCGCGCGCGGGTCACGAACGCGACGCGGCGATGTCCCCGGTGGCGACGTCCCCGGCGGACAGATCGGCGCCCGCCGCGCGCCGGGCGCCGTGGGCGAGCGCGGCGCCGACGAACTCGCGGAAGAGCGGCGCGGGACGCTCCGGCCTGGACTTGAACTCCGGGTGGTACTGGGAGGCGACGTAGAACGGGTGGGCGGCGGCGGGCAGCTCGACCGCCTCGACGAGCCGGTCGTCGGGCGAGGTCCCGCCGCACACGAGCCCGGCGCTCTCCAGTTGGCGCCGCAGGTGGTTGTTCACCTCGTAGCGGTGCCGGTGGCGCTCGTAGACGACGGGCTCGTCGTAGATCGCGCGGATCCGGGTGTCGGCGTGCAGCTTGACCGGATCGGCCCCGAGCCGCATCGTGCCGCCCATGTCGGCGATCTCCTTCTGCTCCGGCAGGAGATCGATGACCGGGTACGGCGTCTCGAGGTCCATCTCGGTGGAGTTCGCGCCGTCCATTCCGCAGACGTGGCGCGCGAACTCGCTCACCGCGACGTGCATGCCGAGGCAGATCCCCAGGTACGGGATCTTCTGCTCGCGCGCGATGCGCGCCGCCTCGATCTTGCCCTCCCAGCCGCGGCCGCCGAAGCCGCCGGGGACGAGGATCCCGTCGACCTCGTGCAGGAGCCGGTTGACGTCGGGATCGGAGACCGTCTCGGAGTCGATCCACTCGACCTTCACCCGGGCGCCGTGATGGACACCGGAGTGGCGCAGCGCCTCGGCGACCGACAGGTAGGCGTCCTCGAGCTGGACGTACTTGCCGACGAGCGCGATCCGGGTCTCGCGGTCGGCGGCCGCCGCCCGGCGGACGATCGCGTCCCATCCCGAGAGGTCCGGGGGGCCGGCGTCGATCCCGAAGTGGTCGGAGAGGATGAAGTCGTCGACGCCCTGGCCATGGAACGCGAGCGGCACCTTGTAGACGTCGTCGACGTCGTAGGCGGAGACGACCGCGTCGACCGGCAGCGAGGCGAAGAGCGCGATCTTCGCGCGGATCTCCGTCGACAGCTCCGAGGTCGAGCGGCACATGACCATGTCGGGGTTGATGCCGATCCGCCGCAGCTCGTTGACCGAGTGCTGGGTCGGCTTCGTCTTCAGCTCCCCGGCGTGACCGATGTAGGGCACGAGCGTGAGGTGGATGAACATGCAGCGCCGGCGGCCCACGTCGACCGGAAACTGGCGGATCGCCTCGAGGAACGGCAGCGACTCGATGTCGCCCACCGTGCCGCCGATCTCCGTGATCACGAAGTCGACCTCCGAGGAGTCGGCCATCAGCTTCACCCGGTGCTTGATCTCGTTCGTGATGTGCGGGACGACCTGGACCGTCGCGCCGAGGTAGTCGCCGCGGCGCTCGCGGCGGATCACCGTGTTGTAGACGCCACCGGCGGTGACGTTCGACGCCCGGCTCGTGTTCGCGTCCGTGTATCGCTCGTAGTGCCCGAGGTCGAGGTCGGTCTCGGCGCCGTCCTCGGTGACGAACACCTCGCCGTGCTGGTAGGGCGACATCGTGCCGGGATCGACGTTGATGTACGGATCGAACTTCTGCAGCTGGACCGACAGGCCGCGCGACACGAGCAGGCGCCCGATCGACGCGGCGGCGATGCCCTTGCCGAGCGAGGAAACGACCCCGCCGGTGATGAAGATGAAGCGCGTCTCGCCGTGAGCCATCAGCTGCCTGTGGACTGTAGCCGTCGCACCGGCGGACTCCCGGCGGGAGTCCGGAAACTGCAGCCGTGAGCTTCGGCGGCGAGGGATCCTGCGACCCGGCTGCCTACACTCGCCGCCGTGTCCGACCTCGACGCCGAGATCGATCGCATCTTCGCCACCCGCGACCGCGATCGCATGCAGCCGACGATCGACGCGTTCGAGCGTCTCCTCGCCGAGCATCCCGACAACCCGAGGCTGCTCTACGAGGTCGGCGGCTCCTACGACACCGCGGGAGAGGAGCGGACGGCGGTCGGCTTCTACAGGCGGGCGCTGGAGCGCGGCCTCGAGGGCGATCTGCGCCGGCGCTGCCTGCTGCAGTTCGCCAGCACGCTGCGCAACCTCGGCCGCCTCGACGAGTCGCTCCGGATGTTCGACCGCGCGATCACGGAGTTCCCGGATAGCGCCGCACTCCCCGTGTTCAAGGCGATCACGCTCCATGCCGCGGGCCGCCCGAACGCGACGTGCGCCCTGCTGTTGGAAACGATCGCCGATCATCTCGACTCGCCCGAGATCGCCCGCTACGAGGCGGCGATCCGCGGGAACGCCGAGTACATCCGCGAGCTCGACGACTGAGCCGGATACGCCGCCCTCGCCCGGCGCGGGACGGCCGAGAGCCTCGACGGGCACGTTCAGGGCACGAGCACCGTCACCCGGCGCGCCGGCCCTCGAGCGCGCGCAGCGCGAGCAGCGCGAAGATCCCGCCCTGCACCGGTCGGGCCTCGAAGCCGTACACCTGGTCGCCCGAGGTCGTGCTGTAGAGATCGCAGAACGGAACGCGGCTCCGGGTCGTGTTCGCGTAGCGGTAGACGCGCTCGATCAGCTCCTCGCGGATCGGGTGTCGATGCAGCCAGGCGGCCAGCCACATCTCCCAGTCGGTCTTGCCGTAGCGGTGCGGAGTCTGCAGCGGCAGCCCGTACCGGTGGATCCGGGTCCGGTAGAACGCCGCCTGCTCGGCCGCGACCGAGCTCGGGACGAGGCCGGTGCCGAGCAGCGCGTCGGCGTAGGCGTTGTAGGTCGTTCCCCAGGCCCGGCTCCGCGGCCCCCGGCGACGGTACGTGAGACCGAGATGGCGGTGTCCGGGCGCCTGCGCGTGCCTGAGCCAATAGGCCATGAACCGCCTGGACTCCCGGTGAAAGCGGACCGCGTCCGCGTGCTCGCCGCACGCGCGGGCGATCTGAGCCATGGCGGCGACGGCGACGATCCCCTTGAGCGCGAGGTTGACGCTGTGGGCGATCCTGCCCGCGAAGTCGTCGGTCTGGTTCTGCAGACCGGGGTCCGGCAGGGTCGCGACGAGGTAGTCCGCCCACCGCTTCAGCGACCGGTAGTTCGCGTTCAGGTACGCGCGCGCGCTCGCGCCCGGAGCCGCCCGCGCATAGGCGGCGGCCATGATGATCATGTTCCCGGACTCCTCGACGGGCATGTTCTCGCCGCCGTTGTGCGGATAGCCGGAGGCCGTCGGGTACGGGCCGAGATCGTGCGGGGCGAACCTGGCCGTCCACTGGCCGCTCGCGGCATACCCGAAGATCGGCTTCAGCAGCAGCGACAGATACCGCGGGTCCAGGTAGATCCACACCGGCGAGGCGGGGAAGGTCACGTCGACGGTCGAGGTGTCCCCGTCGGAGGAGATCTCCTTGAGGAACGCCCAGGGCGTGTTGTCCGGTCCGACCGCCAGCTCGGTCGCCCCGTAGGCCTGTCGCAGCGAGAGCGCGCAGAGCGCCTCGTACCTGGCTCCGCCCGTCCTTCTGGCGTCGGCGGCCACCTTGGCGTCGAGGGCGTCCGCTCGCTGCCGGGCGCCGGCGCTGTCGTCGTGGAAGAACGCGAGCATCTGCTGCCAGTCCGGGAAGTATCCGGTCCAGAGCGGCTCAAGCGCCGCGCCCAGGTAGCTGACGAGCGGCGTGCGGACCTGACCGAGTGAGAACTGCCGAGTTTCGGCCGCGCCGCCGACCTGCCCGAGGTCGAGCGCGAAGCCGAACGAGGGGTAGCCCTCGCCGCCGATCGACGTGAAGGAGGTGTCGTCGCCGTCGAGCAGCGCGCCCTGCCCGACGAACTGGGCGCGGACCGCGTCCGAGGGGCCGGACTGGTAGCTGAGGCCGGGGACCTGCGGGGTCGCCCAGACGATCGTTCCCCATTGCGCGCGGTTGTCGATCTCCGTCAGGACCTGCGGCTGCGCCAGCTGCATCGTCCACGCCTGGACCCCCCCGCCAGCCGACGGAACCGACACGGGCGCCCACGTGAACTGCTGGCTCGGGTCTCCCGAGAGCCACTCGCCCGAGACGTCGAGGTACACGGAGACCGCGTGGGATCGGCCGTCGATGCTCCGCGCGGTGACGAGCACCCATGCCATCGGGATCGACTGGCGCCGCAGGTCGCCGGGCTCGATCGGGGACAGGTACTCGAGCGTGATCCGTACGCCGCCGCCCTGCAACGTGAACACCGAACGGGTGGCGGTGAGCGTCAGGTGGGTCTGCTCGAGCGCCGCGCCGGCGATACCAGGGTCGCCGGCGAAGACGAACGAGGCGCCGTCGATCCGCGCGATCCCGGCCATCGCGGTCGTCTCGCCGTTCCAGAACGTCTGCCACGTCCCCGGGGATACGGTCGAGCGCTGCCAGGTGCTCAGGTACGGGGAGCGGACGATCAGCGGCACCGCCGGTGGCCGGATCGGCGTCACCCTCCCCGTCGAGCGGGCCGCGGCCGAGGCGGCGCCGGTCGTGACGGTCCCGCCGACGGTCCGCGTCCTGGCGGCCTGCGCCGCGGCGCGCGCCGTGACGAGGCTTCCGCCGAGGGCGGCCACGGCCGCACCGGATGCCCGCAGGAAGCGCCGGCGGTCGATCGTCGAGCGGTCGATCATGCCGGGGATCTTCCTCTCTCTCCCCGGATCGCGCTCAGCGACCCTCGGGCGCGACCGCGCGAGGTCGCTCTCCGCGCGCCACCGGGCGCCGATTGCGGCGGCCAAGCCGGCCGCTCCCCGCGCGGCCACCGGGCACCGATTGCCGCGGCCGGGCGGCCCCGCTCGCCGCGCGCTACCGGGCGCCGATCTGCGGCCACTGGTAGTAGGAGACCATCTTCAGGTCGGGCGAGCGCCGCTCGACCGTGCCGAGCAGCGTCCGCCACTGCCGCGGCGTGTCGCGTCGCCCCCACGCGAGCGGGTGGAGGGCGTCGCTCATCTCAGAGCACCACAGCGGAAGGTGGTAGTGGCCGGCCCAGGCCGCCACCCGCGGGACCTCCCGCAGGCCGCCCCACTTCGTGTCGTAACAGTGAAACGCGACGGCCTGCACGCCGCGCGGCCGGCTCGGCACGAAGCCGTCCTTCAGGTAGGCGAACCCCCAGGGGGAGGTCTCCCCGTACACGCGCAGGGCCTTCGGCGCGGTGCGCGCGATGACCGGCTCGACCGCGTTCCACACCTCGCGGTAGTAGGCGCCGGCGCTCTGCCGACAGCGGCGATGGCGGCCTGCGCCGGCGCACACCCGCACCGTCCGCGGCACCCCCTGCGCGAGGCGCTGCTTGCTGAAGATGTCCTGCTCGTTGCCGACCGACACCGCCCACGCATATGGGGCATACGCCGGCAGCGTGCGCGCGAAGTAGGCCGCGACCCGCCTCGGGCTCCAGGCGTTCGGGTACTGCAGCGAGACGTAGACGCGGTAGCCCTCTGCCCGCGCGCTCTCGACGCAGAGCAGCGCGTTTGGGACCGGGTAGGCCGGCAGGACGACCCGGAGCACTGTCGCGCGGTGCGCCTTCAGGATCGACTCGACGTTGTCGCCCCGGAGCACGCACGGCGTCTGCGGGTCGACCTCCATCATCATCGCGTGCGCCGGCACGGCCACGACGAGCAGCGCGCACAGGACCGCAAGCGTCAAGACGATCCGACGCGGTCGAGGGGTCAACGGACCGGTCTTTGAGTGCAGAGTGCTCATTCGCGGACAAACGTAGGCTCATCGCGGCGCACATCCTTCGCCGCGCCACCTGACCCCCACCGTATCGGCACCGACCTCCATGGGCATGAGCGGCGCAACAAACGGACCGGCATCGACCCGCGTTGCGACGTCCGTCCACCCCGCGGGCAGCGCTCTCACGCCCGCCCAAGGTCGCCGGGGGGCCCAGGCTGGTCGCGCGCGCCCACACCCGCTCAAGGCTGCAGGACGCCACGCTGATCGCGCCCGTCCCGCCCGCTCAAGGCTGCAAACCGCCCGCTGATCACGCGCTCGGCCGGCGAGGGCGGCGGTTCGACGCCCCCGGGTCACGCTCCCACCCCGAGCAGGGAACGCGCGTGCTCAGCGGCCCCGGAGTCCTCCTCGGCCGCCCCCATCATGCGCACGAGCTCCGCGACGACCGCGTCGCCCGCCAGCGCGGTGACCGTCGTGCGCGCCGGTCGCGCGCGCGTGTCCTTGACGATCGTGAAGTGGCGCTCCCCGAGCGCCGCGACCTGCGGCAGGTGCGTGATGCAGAGCACCTGCCGGCCGACGGCGAGCCCCCGCAGGTGCTCGCCGACGGCCCGCGCGGTGTGCCCCCCGATCCCGGCGTCGATCTCGTCGAAGACGAGCATCGACCGGGCGGCGGCGTCGCCTCCCTGCGCACCACCATGGGCGACGCTCAGCAACGCGAGCATCACCCGGGAGAGCTCGCCCCCGGAGGCGGCCTCGCGCAGCGGCGCGAGGACACCGGTCCCGCTCGGAGCGATCTCCATCTCGATCGCGTCCGCGCCCCGCGGCCCGCAGCCGCCCTCCCGTGGCGCGATCGCGATCTCGAACCGGGCGTCCCCCATGGCGAGCTCCGCCAACCGCTCGCGCACCGCCCGCGCGAGCCGCGGAGCCGCCTTGGTCCGGGCGCGGGTCAGCCGCTCTGCGAGCGCGTCGCGCTCCCCCACTGCGGCCGACATCTCCTGTTGCACCGCCTGAAGGTCGCTCTCGGCGCCCGTGAGCTCCTCCCGCCGGCGCCGACAGCGCTCGGCGTGCGCAAGCACCTCGGCGATCGTTCCGCCGTGCTTGCGCTCGAGCCGCGCGAGCAGCGCGAGGCGCTCCTCGACCTCCTGTAGCCGCGCGCCGGGCGCCCCCTCGCCGTCGCCCGCGAGCCCCTCGGCGTAGCCGCGCAGCTCGGCGCCGAGATCGGCGGCCTCGTACTGGAGCGCCATCAGCCGGTCGGCGAGCTCCCGCAGCCGCGGATCGAGCTCGGCCGCGGCGGCGATCCGCGAGCCCGCGCCCGCGATCGCCTCGGCCGCGCCGCCCTCCCCGGCGAGCGCCTCGGCTCCGCACGCGCCGGCGGCGATCAGCTCCTCCTGGTGGCGGAGCCGATCTCGCTCGGCGGCGAGCTCGGCGCCCTCACCCTCCCGGGGATCGGCGGCCTCGATCTCGTCGAGCTCGAAGCGGAGCAGGTCGAGCTCGCGCTCGCGGCCGCCTGCGAGCTCGGTGAGCTCGCCCACCCGGGCCTCGAGCCGCCGGACGCGCTCATGCGCCTCCGCCAGGCGCCGGCGCAGCGAGGCGTGGGCGGAGCCCCCGAACGCGTCGAGCAGCTCGAGCTGCTCGACGGACAGCATCAACCGCCGATGCTCGTGCTGGCCGTAGAAGGCGAGCAGCCGCCCGCCGAGCTCCTGGAGGTCGGCCTGGGTGGCCGCCCGCCCGCACACGTACGCGCGCGTGCGGCCGTCCGGCCACACCCGGCGCGCGAGCACGAGCTCCTCGGCGCCCACCGGAATCCGCTCGTCGTCCGCGAGCGCGGGATCGAGGTCGAACACGCCCTCCACGTACGCCTCGGCCGCTCCGGGACGGACGATGCCGCGCCGGGCGCGCCCGCCGAGCAGCAGGTCGAGGGCATGGGCGAGCAGGGTCTTGCCGGCGCCGGTCTCGCCGGTGAGGACGTTCAGCCCGGGCCCGAGCCGGAGCTCGGCCCGCTCCATCAACAGCAGGTTCTCCACGCGCAGTTCCTGAAGCATGCGAACACTTGTACGCCATGCCCCGGACGGAACGCGTGTTCGCGATCCCGCGGACGGCTACAGCGGCGTCGCGAGCAGGCCGAACTTCTCGCGCAGGCGCCGGTAGAACGTGGTCCCCGGGATCTGCGCGAGCGTCCCCTGGTCGGCGATGAAGCGCGTCTTCAGGCGCTCGCCGGCGCCGAGCGTGCACACCGGGCGGCCGTCGATGGTCACGTCGACGGGTTCCTCCTGGGAGCGGTTGTCGATCGCGACGGCGTCGCCCGGGGCGACGACCAGCGTCCGCGCCGTGAACGAGTGCGGCGCGATGAACGAGACGATGTAGCCGGCGACGCCCCAGGCCATGACCGGGCCGCCGTTGGCGAGGTTGTAGCCGGTCGACCCGGCGGGCGTGGAGACGACGAGCCCGTCGCAGCGGACGCGGCCGATGTCCTGGGCGCCGACCGAGTACTGCAGGTCGGCGACGCGCAGTCCCTGTTGGCGGTGCATCGAGACGTCGTTGAACGCGAGCCAGCGTCCGCGCGCGCCGGTCGCCTCGATCGCGGGCAGCGGCAGGACCTCGAACTCCCCCGCCAGGGCGCGACGGAAGCCCTCGCTCAGCTGGCGGCGGTCGACGGTCGTGAGAAACCCCATGACACCGAAGTTGATCCCGAACACGGGCACGCCGGTGCCTGCGTACTCGCGCAGCGCGCTCAGCACCGTCCCATCGCCGCCGAGCGCGAGGCAGAGGTCGATTCCCTCCCCCGGCGGGTCGACGTCCGAGCGCACGACGACCCCGTTCGCGCTGAGATCCGCGTGCTTGGCCGCCTCCTCGGCGGAGAACGAGAGCGTGACGCCGGCCTCCCGCGCAAGCGCGACGAGCTCACGGAGCGCGGCCGCGGTCTCCTCCGGGCGGCGGTGGGTGACGAAGTCGATCGTCGCGATCCGCCTCATCGGCGGCCCCCGCCTCGTCCGGCGCCCGCCTCGCCCCCGCCTCGTCCGGCACCCGCCTCGCCCCCGCCCGCGGCCGCCCCGCCCTCGCCCGCCCCGCCCGCGGCCGAACGGCCGACGACCGCACCGCCGGGACGCGTCAGCCCGGCGTCCGGCTCGACCGCCGCGAGCGCGGCGTCGAGGTCCCCGATCCCGCCCCGGTCGGCCTCGGCGAGCCACGCGAACGTCTCCCGGTTGCCCTTCGGCCCCGGCAGCCCGGAGGAGGCGAAGCCGACCACCGCCGCGCCCAGCTCGCCCGCGCAGCCGGCGACCGCAGCGAGCGCCTCGCGCCGCCGCGCCGGGTCGCGGACCACCCCGCCCTTGCCGACTGCCTCGCGGCCGACCTCGAACTGGGGCTTGACCATCGCGAGGCAGTCGAACCGCGCCGCGGCGCAGCCGAGCACCGCCGGCAGCACCTTGCACAGCGAGATGAACGACACGTCGACGACGATCAGGCCCGGCGTGAACGGGAGCAGTCCCGGGTCGAGCGCGCGGGCGTTGACGCGCTCGATCACGGTCACGCGCGGATCCGAGCGCAGCGCCCAGTCGATCTGCCCGTAGGCGACATCGAGCGCTGCCACCCGCGATGCTCCCCGCTGCAGCAGGCAGTCGGTGAACCCGCCGGTCGACGCGCCGACGTCGAGCGCGTCGGCGCCCGTCACATCGATGCCGAAGGCGTCGAGCGCGTTCGCGAGCTTGATCCCGCCCCGCGACACGTACGCGGGCGCCGGATCGACCGCCAGCGTCACGTCGGCGGCGACGAGCTGGCCCGGCTTCTCGGCACGGCGGCCGTCCTGCCCGATCCTCACCTCGCCGGCGAGCACCGAGGCCGCGGCGCGCGAACGAGACGCGAACAGCCCGCGCTCGGCCAGGAGTGCGTCGAGACGGAGCCGCCGCGTGCCCACGGCGCACACCGTACTGGACCTCGCGAGGCCGGCTCCTCCCGCTCGAACCCCGGGTGCCTCAGCCCGTGTGAGCGACCGGGCTGCGGCGCGCGATCGCGGCCTCGACCCGCTCGGCGATCCGCTGGCCGGTGTACCCGACCTCCTCGTGCAGGAGCGCGGGCGCGCCGTGGGTCACGTACGCGTCGGGAAGCCCCACGCGCAGGATCGGAACTCCGGCGACTCCCATCCCCTGATGGGCTCCGCCGGCGAAGCCGGTGGACAGCGTCTCCCACACCGCGGAGCCGAACCCGCCGGCGAGCACCCCCTCCTCGACGGTGACGAGCAGATCGTGCTCGGCGGCGAGCTGGGCGACGAGCGCGACGTCGATCGGCTTGGCGAAGCGGGCGTCGGCGACCGTCGCCGCGATCCCGTGCTCCGACAGGATGTCGGCGGCCTCGAGCGCCTTCTGGACGCCCGTGCCGTAGCCGAGCAGCGCGACGCGGGCGCCGGTTCCGTCGGCGCTCGACCCCTCGCGCAGGATCTCGCCGCGGCCGATCTCGATCGCCTCGGGCGTCGCGGGCAGCTCGACCCCGACCCCGGCGCCCCGCGGGTAGCGCAGCGCGATCGGCCCGTCGTCGTAGGTGAGCGCGGTGTGGAGCATGTGGACGAGCATCGCCTCGTCGCGCGGCGCCATCAGGACGATGTTCGGCAGCGGGCGCAGGTAGGCGATGTCGAACGCGCCATGGTGGGTGGGGCCGTCGTCGCCGACGAGCCCGGCCCGGTCCATCGCGAACACGACGTTCAGCTTCTGCAGGCAGACGTCGTGGACGATCTGGTCGAACGCGCGCTGCAGAAACGTCGAGTAGATCGCGGCGACCGGCTTGACGCCCTGCAGCGACAGGCCGGCGGCGAACAGGACCGCCTGCTGCTCGGCGATGCCGACGTCGAAGTACCGGTCGGGCATCTCCCGCTGCAGGATGTTGAGCCCCGTGCCCGAGTTCATCGCGGCGGTGATGCCGACGACCCGCTCGTCGCGCCGGGCCTCGGCGACGAGCGCCTCGCCGAACACCTGCGTATAGGCAAGCGGCACGGGCTTTGGCGCCGCGCCCGAGGCCGGCTTGGCGGTCGCCTTGGCGGGGGCGCCGTTGGCGATCGACTTCGGCTTGGCCGCGTGCCACTTCTCCATGCCCTCGAGGCCGCCGTCCTCGGCAGGTGCGAATCCCTTGCCCTTGACGGTCGCGCAGTGCACGACGACGGGTCGCTCGGCGGCGAGCGCCTCGCGCAGGGCGCGCCGCAGCGCCCGGATGTCGTGGCCGTCGATCACCCCCATGTAGGCGAAGTCGAGCTCCTCCCACCACATGCCCGGCGCCCAGAACGCCTTGATCGACTCCTTGAAGTGCGGCCCGAAGCGCTCGAACGCGCTGCCGATCGGGGCGGGGAGCTTCGTGAGACCGTCCTCAACCTCCTCGCGCGCGTGCCACAGCTTCGGCGAGAGCCGCACTCGGTTGAAGTAGCGCGACATCGCGCCTACGTTCGGCGAGATCGACATCCCGTTGTCGTTGAGCACGACGACGATCGGCGTGCCGAGCCCGCCGGCCTGGTGGACGGCCTCGAACGCGACACCGCCGGTGAGCGCGCCGTCCCCGGCGACCGCGACGACCCGGCCGTCGGGCCCGTGACCGTGGCGCATCGCCTCCTTGAGCCCGACCGCGTAGCCGATCGCGGTCGAGGCGTGGCCGGCCCCCATGATGTCGTGCTCGGACTCGTGGATCGAGCAGAACGGAGCGAGCCCGCCGTACTGCCGGATCGTCGACAGCGCATCCCGCCGGCCGGTGAGGATCTTGTGCGGATAGGCCTGGTGGCCGACGTCCCACAGGATCTTGTCGCGCGGGGAGTCGAGCAGCGAGTGGAGCGCGACGGCGATCTCGCACGCCCCGAGGTTGGCGCCGAAGTGACCTCCGACCTCGCCGACGGTCTCGATGATCAGCTCGCGCACCTCCTGCGCGACCTGGACGAGCTCGTCCTCGGAGAGCCCCTTGAGGTCCGCGGGGCCGTTGATCTGCGGCAGCAGCTTGCGTTCGGACATGGATACTCAATAGCTCCGGTTTGCGATGAAGTCGGTGATCTGCTCAAGGGCGACCGCGCCGCCGGGAGCCGCCCGGGTGAGCGCCGCCGCGGCCCGGGCGCGTGACTCCTCGGCGAGGGCGCGCGCGCCGTCGAGCCCGAACTCGGTGACGTAGGTGCGCTTGCCGAGCCGTACGTCGGCCCCCTGCTGCTTGCCGAGGGTCTCCTCCGAGCCGGTGACATCGAGGATGTCGTCGACGATCTGGAACAGCAGCCCGATCTCGCCGGCGAAGGTGCGAAACGCATCGATCGTCTCCGTCGGATGCCCCGGATCGAGCAGCAGCACACACTCGATCGAGGCGGCGATCAGCTGCCCGGTCTTCAGCTCGTGCAGACGGCGCAGGTCGACGCCCCGGCCGGCGCTCTCCGTGACGTCGATGTACTGCCCGCCGACCATCCCCTGGACCCCCGTCGCGCCCGCCAGCCGCGCGGCCGCCGCCAGCACCGCGTGCGGCTCGCCCTCCTGCTCGGTGAGCAGCAGCTTGAACGCCTCCGCGTACAGCGCGTCGCCGGCGAGGATCGCCACGTCCTCGCCGAACATCTTGTGGCAGGTGAGCCGGCCGCGCCGCAGGTCGTCGTCGTCCATCGCGGGCAGGTCGTCATGGATGAGCGAGTAGGTGTGGATGAGCTCGAGCGCGGCCGCGAGCGGCAGCACCGATGCGCGGGGCCGCCCGGCGGCCTCGGCGGTGGCGAGCGCGAGCACCGGCCTGATCCGCTTGCCGCCGGCGAGCAGCGAGTAGCGCATCGCCTCCTCGAGGCCCGCGGTGGCGAACTCCTCGGAGAAGCGCACGTCCTCGAGGTACGCCTCGATCTCGGCGCGGAGGTGCTCCGGGTACACCGGCGGGGACGTCGCGGGGGCGGACACTCAGGACGCCGGCAGCGGAAGCTGTCCGGGGAGGTCGGGCAGCGGCTCGAGGGCCGCACGCACCTGCCGGTCGACCTGCGCGCTGGCCTCCGACGCCAGGCGCGCACACTCCTCGATCGCCTGCAGGGTCGCCTCTGGCTCGAGCTGTCCGGCGCGCAGCAGCTCGACAGTTCGCTCAAGCGTGGTGCTGAGCTCGCTCAGGGAATCGCTCACCCGGACAAGCCTATCGACCGCCGAGGTCGCGACTGCCATCCGACCGAGAACCGAGGCCGGGATCTCAGGGAGATCTCATCGACGCCCGTCGAGCGCCGCGTTGACGAGCGCATCGGCCTCGGCGTTCGCCGCGCGCGGCACGCTCCGGATCGACCAGCGCTCGAACGTGCGCAGACGCCGGGATGCCTCCTCGAACAGCGGCCGCATCGCCGGATGCTTGACCTTGTAGACCCCATTGAGCTGCTTGGCGACGAGCTCGGAGTCGTTGATCACCTCGAGCTCACGTGCCCCGAGCTCGGCCGCCCGCTCGAGGCCGCGCAGCAGCGCACGGTACTCGGCGACGTTGTTCGTCGCCTCACCGATCCGCTCGGCGAGATCCTCGAGACGGACGCCGTCGGCGTCATCGATGACGACCCCGATCGCCGCCGGGCCCGGGTTGCCGCGCGCGCCGCCGTCGACGTGCAGCACGAGGCGCCGCGCGCCCGGCGCGGACCCGTCGCCGCCCACGGGGCTCCTCCCTACTCGCCGGTGCTCGCCAGCGAGGGCATCTCGCCGGGGATCGTCCGCCGCCGGCGGTCTCGGAGCTGTCGCTTGCCGCCGCCCGAGGAGTGCTGGCTGCGGCGCGAGCCACGGCGCCGGTCGACGATCACCGACACATTCGGGTCGTCGGCGTAGTACGCGGTGAGCTTGGGAAGCAGCTCGTCGGCGAGCGCTTCGGGAACAACGCAGTAGATCACACCCGAAGGGTAGTGAACGCGCCGGACGGGCGCATCGGATTTCCGTCCACCGCGCTCAGGCGGCGAGCAGGCCGTCGCCGTCGGCGGACACGTTCGCCTGGCGCTCGAGCTCGGAGAGCTCGGAGAGCTCGTAGCCCTGGCCGGCGGCCCGTACGGCGGGGTGCTCCTCGGAGAGGTCGACCTCGTAGCGATACCAGCAGAGCTCCCAGCACACGACGAGGCTCACGACCGCGCCGGCCGGACTCGTCGGGTGCACGGCGACGTCGGGCAGGCCGAGGGAGCGGCCGATGCCGGCGACGGTGCGGGGATGCTCGGAGCGGTTGAAGAGCTCGACCGCGGCCTCGATCCGGTGCTCAACCGAGGTCGGAACCGCATGGACGTGGCGCGGCTCGCGCGAGCCGGGATCCGACCGTCCCGGCGCAACCTGGCGGGCGGCGAACGGAAGCGGCCGGCGGGCACGCGCCGGCCGTCCGCGGCGAGCGCCACGAGCGGGCGGGTCGGGCCACTCGGGCGCGGGTCCGCGCTCGGCGGCGGCGCTGCGCTCCGGCCCGGCACTGCGCTCAGGACCGGCCCCGCGTTCCGGCTCGGGCTCGAGCGGGGCGAACGGGTCGGCCGCGCCGCCCTCTGCCGTCGACTCCCGGAGCTCGTCCTCATCGGCGAACGGCGGCGGGGCCGCGATCGCCTCGATCACCTCGGCGCGACGGCCGCGTCGCCGGCGCAGCAGGCGCGAACGGCGGCGCTCGACCCGGTCGCCGGCCTGGTCATAGTCGGGCACCGTGCCCTCGCGCACCCAGCCCCCGTGCAGCGCGCGGGAGGTGCACAGCTCGCAGACCGAGCGGCGGGCACCGCCGGCGAGGTAGATCTCCGCGTGCTCGCCGCGCAAGAGCGTGCGCCCGCAGACGTCGCAGGCCACCTGCTGTGTCGAGGTGCGGATCGATCGGGTGCTGCTCACGAGGGCAGGAGCGTACTACGCGCTCACCGCCTCGCGCTCGGCACGTGCGGCGGAAACGACCTTCGAGGCGAGGTGCGCGGGCACCTCCTCGTAGCGCTCGAACTCCATCGTGAACTCGCCCTGGCCGCCGGTGAGCGACCGCAGGTCGGGCGCGTAGGAGAGCATCTCGGCCATCGGCACCTCGGCGCGTATCTCGGTCATGCCGGCGCCGACCGGCTCCATGCCGAGCGGCCGGCCCCGACGGGAGTTGAGGTCGCCGATCACCTCTCCCACCGAGTCCTCCGGGACGTTGATCGTCGCGAGCATGACCGGCTCCAGCAGCACCGGCGAGGCCTCCTGGAGCGCCTGACGCATCGCCAGCGCGCCGGCGAGCTTGAACGCCATCTCGGAGGAGTCCACGGAGTGGTAGGAACCGTCGTAGACCCGCACCCGCACGTCCTTGACCGGGAAGCCGGCGACCACTCCCTCCTGCATGGCATCTTGCACGCCCTTCTCGACGGCGGGGATGAACGAGGTCGGGATCACGCCGCCCTTGATCTCGTTGACGAACTCGAATCCGCCGCCGCTCTCCAGGGGCTCGATCGCGATGTGGCAGTCGCCGAACTGGCCGCGTCCGCCGGACTGCTTCTTGTGGCGGCCATGCGCCTTCGCCGTGCCCCGGATCGTCTCCTGGTAGGGCACGCGCGGCGGCTTGAGCGAGACCTCGACGCCGAAGCGGGCACGCAGGCGCTCGATGATCACCTCGACGTGCACCTGCGAGAGGCCGGCGACGATCTGCTCCCCCGTCTGCGGGTCGCGATGCAGGTCGATCGTCGGATCCTCCTCCTGCAGCCGCCTGAGCGCCGTGAACACCTTGTCCTCATCCCCGGCGGAGCCGCCGCCGACGCCGGCGATCGCGAACGCCATCACCGGCGCGGGCAGCGCGATCGACGGCATGATGATCGGTTCGTCGCGCGCCGCGAGCCAGTCGCCGGCGCGGGTCTCCTTGAGCTTGGCGACCGCGCCGATGTCGCCCGGGCCGAACTCGTCCGCCTGCACGGTGTCGGCGCCCGAGAACGTGACGAGCTGCCCGATTCGCTCCTTGCCGTGGGTGCGGGTGTTGAGCACCTGCGCGTCGGGGCGCATCGTCCCCTGGTAGACGCGGAAGAGGTTGATCCGCCCCGCGAACGGGTCGGCGCGGGTCTTGAAGACGTAGGCGAACAGCTCGGCGTCCTCGTCGGGACGAAGCGTGATCTCGCCCGCCTTTAGCTCCCCGTGCTTGACGGGTGAGGGCAGGTCCTCGACGATTGCGTCGAGCAGCCGGTTCGTCGCCAGGTTGCGTGTCGCCACACCGCAGGTGACGGGGTGAAGCGACCCGTGGTTCGTGCCCTCCTTGAGCGCGGAGACGATCTCCTCGTGCGAGATCGACTCGCCCTCGAGGTAGCGCTCCATGAGGACATCGGAGGTCTCGGAGACCTCGTCCATGAGCTTCTCCCGGTACTCCTGGGCGCGCTCGGCCTCGGAGTCGGGGATCGGGATCTCGGCGCAGTTCTCGCGCGAGCCGCCGGTGTACTCGTAGGCCTTCATGTCGACAAGGTCGATGACACCGCGCACGTCGTGCTCGGAGCCGATCGGGATCTCGGTGGCGACGACGTGCGGCCCGAACGCCGTCTTCAGGGAGTCGAGCGTGCGGAAGAAGTCGGCACGCTCGCGGTCGAGCATGTTGACGAACACCAGGCGCGCGAGGTCGAGCTCCGCGGCGCGCTTCCACAGGCGGCTCGCGTGGATCTCGACGCCCATCACGGCGTTGATCACGAACACCGCCGCCTCGCACACGCGCAGGGCGCCGAGCGCGTCGGCGATGAAGCTCGGGTCGCCCGGCGTGTCGAGCAGGTTGACCTTGCGCTGCTGCCACTCGAAGGAGCTCAGCGCGAGCGAGATCGACATCTGCCGCGCCTTCTCGTCGGGATCGGAGTCGGAGACGGTCGTTCCGTCGGTCACGTTCCCGAGCCGGTTCACCACTCCGGCCTGGAACAGCAGCGCCTCGTGCAACGACGTCTTGCCGGCGCCGCGATGACCGACGAGGGCCACATTGCGGATGCGATCCGCGGCCTTGTGCATGGCTGTCTCCTCTCTCTCGGGTGCGGGACGCCGAACCCTACTCCTCGCGGGCGGAGGGCCATTTCCCCGCTCCCGCGAGGACGCGGCGGTCATTCGGGCTCGCCGGCGAGAGGGGGCCGCAGCCGGGCAGGGATCAGTCGAGCTCGCCCGCGAGCTTCGAGCGCAGCCGCAGCACCGCCTTGGTGTGCAGCTGCGAGACGCGCGACTCGGTGACGCCGAGCACCTCGCCGATCTCGCGGAGGGTGAGGTTCTCGTAGTAGTAGAGCGCGACGACGAGCTTCTCGCGCTCGGGGAGGGCGGCGATCGCGTCCGCGATCCGCTCTCGCAATTCGGACTCGTCGACCAGCGTCTGCGGGTCTGGAGCGCCGGCGTCAGGCAGCGTGTCGAGCAGCGACACCTGGTCGCCGCTCGCGTCCGACACGTTCCACATCTCGTCGAGCGCGACGATCGTCGAGTTCGAGATCTGGACGAGCTGCTCCTGGAAGTCATCGAGCGAGATCTCGAGCTCGCGGGCCATCTCCTCGTCGGTCGGTGCACGCTGGAGCCGGGCCTCGAGCTTCATGTTCACCCGCTCGAACTGCCTGGCGCGGGCACGGACGGAACGCGGCACCCAGTCGAGCGTGCGCAGCTCGTCGATGATCGCGCCGCGGATCCGGGTGATGGCGTAGGTCTCGAACTTGATCTCGCGGCTGAGGTCGAAGCGCTCGATCGCCGAGATCAGCCCGCCGAGCCCGTAGGAGATGAGATCGGCCTCCTCGACATGCGCCGGCAGGCCCGAGCTCATGCGCCCCGCCACGTACTTGACGAGCGGCGAGTAGGCGACGACGAGCCGCTCCCGGGCGCGGCCGTCGTTCGTCGCCTTGTAGCGCTTCCAGAGCTCCTGGAGCTCGATCCCTTTGACGTTCGTCTCCATCCTGAAACCCCGATACAGGTGTTAGGCCCGCGGATGCGCCGCTCGATAGGCGTGGCGCAGGCGCTCGGACTCTACTCGAGTGTAAACCTGGGTAGTTGAGATGCTCGCGTGGCCGAGCAGCTCCTGGATCGCCCGCAGATCGGCGCCCCCCTCGAGCAGGTGGGTCGCGAACGAGTGACGCAGCGCGTGGGGATGGGCCTGTGAGAGCCCGGGCGCCTGGCGGGCGGCCTGACGGGCCCAGACGCGCAGCCGGCGACGCACGTCGGAGGTCGAGAGGCGCCGGCCGGTCCGGGAGACGAACAGCGGACCGGCGGCGCCGGCGGCGAGCGTCGGGCGCCCGGCGGCAAGCCAGCGGTCGATGGCGCGCGCCGCGTGCTCCCCGACGGGAACGAGGCGGGTCTTCCCGCCCTTGCCCTCGACGCGGACGCTCTCGGCGTCGAAGTCGACGGATCCGACTTCGAGCGTGACGAGCTCCTCGGCGCGCAGGCCGGACGCGTAGGCGAGCTCGAACAGCGCCCGGTCA
>Ga0209061_1001992_pt1 | contig 28962 bp, 23 predicted proteins | sample Coa_R1_10_FD_187157 | JGI IMG/M metagenome (GOLD analysis project Ga0209061, IMG submission 187157) | Surface soil microbial communities from Centralia Pennsylvania, which are recovering from an underground coalmine fire - Coalmine... | ecosystem: Environmental > Terrestrial > Soil >... | reverse complement strand
GCCGCTGGGCGGCGGAGAAAGGAGCGATTCCCCAGCCTCCGGCGGCGCTCATTTTCAGGATCATCTTGTATTGGAATCGAAACTCGATTTCAGGATCATTCTTCGATTGGAAAATGCTCAAACCGCGCCCCCCATACGGTATCATGCCTAGATTCATGCCCTGGGTCTTTCCTTGTTTGCTGTTGCTGTTCGCCGCCAGCGGCTGTGCGGCGCTGATTTACGAGATCGTCTGGTTTCAACTGCTGGAACTCGTCATCGGCTCCTCCGCTGTCTCATTGGGAACGCTGTTGGCCACTTACATGGGCGGCATGTTCCTGGGCAGCCTGGCATACGCGCGCGTCGTCTCCGAACGGCGCGATCCCTTGCGGGTTTACGCCGCAATCGAAGCCGGCATCGGTTTGTGCGGCCTGGCGGTGGTATTCGGTTTACCGCTGCTCGACCGCCTGTACGCCGCTCATGCCGGCCACGGCCTGGCCGGAATCTTCCTGCGCGCCTTGGTTTCCGCGCTCTGCCTGCTCGTGCCTACGGTGCTGATGGGCGCCTCACTGCCGGCGCTGGCCCGGCAATGGAAAACCTCCCCCGAAAGCGCTTCGCGGCTCGGGTTCCTGTACGGCGCGAACACGGCCGGAGCCATAGCCGGATGCCTGGTGGCGGGCTTTTATTTGCTCCGTGTCTACGACATGCATTTCGCCAGTTATGTCGCCGTGGCCATTAACGCCGTGGTCGCTCTGGCGGCATGGGCCGCGTCCGGACGCGCGGCGCGCGCCGGAGAGCCCGCGGAAATCCCATTCGAGGAAAAAGCGGACGCCCGCGCCATCTATGCCGTAACCGCCATCTCCGGCTTGTGCGCCCTGGGAGCCGAGGTCATCTGGACCCGTTCCCTTTCGCTCATGTTGGGCGCCACGGTTTACGCATTTTCCATCATTCTGGCGGTGTTCCTCACCGGGCTGGGCATCGGCAGCGCACTTGGCTCCTGGTTGGCGCGCCGGCTAAATCCGCGCCGCTGGCTGGGAATCTGCCAGGTCATTCTCGCCTTCGCTGTCAGCGGCACGGCCTGGCGCATCGCGCACCGGTTGCCGTATTGGACGATGCCCTCCGCCGCCAGTCCCTGGTACACCCTGCGTGACGACCTGTTGCGTTCCCTCGCCACGATCACGTTTCCGGCCCTGTTCTGGGGAGCCAGCTTTCCGTTAGCCCTGGCCGCGGTTTCAAAACGCGGTTCGGATTCGGCGCGGCTGGCCGGCTCGATTTATGCCGCCAACACGTTCGGCGCGATCCTGGGCGCGCTCGGATTTAGCATGTTGCTGATTCCCGCCCTCGGCACCCAGAATTCGCAGCGCCTCCTGGTTCTGCTTTGCGCGGTCGCGGCATTCCTGGCGCTGCCGCGTGCGCGCACCGTCCTCGGCATCCTCCTGCTCACCGCGAAAGTTGGCTTGTTGTCCTGGCGCATCCCCCCGTTTCCCTGGCAGGTGTTCGCCTACGGGCGCGAAATCACCATTTCTTATAAAGACAGCAAGCCCCTTTTTGTGGGCGAGGGCAGAAACGCTTCCATTGCGGTCACTCAGATCCCCGATGGCACCCGCTTCTTTCATATCAGCGGCAAAGTCGAAGCCTCTACTCTTCCGCAGGATATGCGGCTGCAGCGCATGCTGGGCCATTTGCCGGCGCTGTTTCATCCCAAACCGCGGTCGGTATTGGTGGTGGGATGCGGGGCCGGAGTCACGGCCGGAACTTTTGTGACGCACCCGGAAGTGGAGCGCATACTCATCTGCGAACTGGAGCCGCTGGTGGCGCGCGCCAGCGCCACGCACTTCGCCAAGGAAAACCACAACGTGCTGCGCGACCGGCGCACCGAAATCGTTTACGACGACGCGCGCCATTATGTGCGCACCACGCCGGAGCGCTTCGATATCATCACTTCCGACCCGATTCACCCATGGGTGAAAGGCGCCGCCACGCTCTATTCCAGAGAGTACTTCGAGACAGTGAAGAGCCACCTGAAACCCGGCGGTGTTGTCACTCAGTGGGTGCCTTTGTACCAGACCGACGCGGAAACAGTCCGCAGCGAGATTGCCACCTTCGCTTCTGTATTCCCGAACGCCACCATCTGGAACAATGACCTCGGCGGCGAAGGCTACGATATCCTGCTGCTCGGCCAGCTTGGTCCCAGCCGGATCGATATCGATGCGCTCGCCCGCCGCCTTTCCCGGCCCGACTACGCCGCTGTGCGGGATTCGCTCGAAGACGTGGGGCTGAGCTCGCCGCTATCGCTGCTGGCCACCTATGGCGGCCGCGTCCAGGATCTCCAGCCCTGGCTCGCTCACGCGCAAATCAACCGCGACCGCAATTTGCGCCTGCAATACCTCGCCGGCCTGGCGATGCCCGCCAATAACGCCACCGATATCATGTTCGATCTGCTCCGCTACCGCCGCGTCCCTTCGCCCATCTTCACCGGCTCGGCCCCGCGGATGCAATCGCTCTACGCCATGCTGCGTACCTGGCAATAGGCTGCGCGCCTGCCAATAAGCCCCTTTCGTCCGGAAACGTCCACAAGCGGCGCTAGTGTTCCTGATACGATTTCCTTCAAAAGGTGTCTTGTGAACTTACTAGCGCCGCTCGCCACTACGTTATTGGTGAATGTACTCACATATCAGTACGGCAACACCCGCGCGGGAGTCAACTCTCAGGAACTAATTCTCACTCCCGGCAATGTCAGCGCATCGCAATTCGGCAAGTTATTCTCGCTGCCCGTGGATGGCCAACTCTATGGCCAGCCGCTTTACCTTGCCGGAGTCGCCATGCCGGGCAAGGGGACTCACAACGTCGTCTACGTTGCGACCGAACACGATTCGGTCTACGCTTTCGACGCGGATAGCAGCCAGGCGCCGCTGTGGCAAACCAGCTTCTTAAACTCCGGAGCCACCACCGTTCCAGCAACTGACACTGGCTGCGGCCAGATTGCGCCGGAAATCGGCATCACCGGCACGCCCGTCATCGATCCGCAATCCGGGACGATTTACCTGGTTGCCATGACTAAGGAAGCAGGCCAATATGTACATCGCCTGCACGCGCTCGATGTGACTACCGGCGCGGAAAAGCCCGGCAGCCCAATGACGATTCAGGCCTCCGTGTCCGGCACGGGCGATGGCGGAACCACGGACGTATTCCAGCCTAAGGCCTATAAACAGCGCCCCGGACTTTTGTTGCTCAATGGCGTGGTCTATACTTTGTGGTCCTCGCACTGTGACTTGGGCTTGTACCACGGTTGGATCATCGGCTATGACGCTCACTCGCTCCAACAGGTGAGCGTCTACAACGATACTCCCAACGGCGATTCCGCTTCCTTTTGGAGCGGCGGCGCCGCGCCCGCCGCCGACCCGGACGGCAACATATATGCCGTGGCTGCCAACGGCACCACGGATTTCAATTCCCCCACCGCTCCCGATCTTGGTGAAAGCTACCTCCGGCTCTCTACCGGCGGAGGCCTCGCAGTCTCGGATTACTTTACGCCATTCAACTATGCGCAACTCAACGATGGCGATACCGACACCGGCTCGGCCGGAGTTGCGCTGCTCGGCGATGAAGCCGGCAGCCCGGCCCATCCGCGCCTGATGGCGGGCGCGGGCAAAGAGGGCCGCATCTATCTCCTGGACCGCGATAATCTCGGCAAGTTCAACCCCGCCGGGGATACGCAAATCGTGCAGTCTCTTCCCAATGCCATCGGGCCGCTCTTCGGCAACCCGGCGTACTTCAATTTACACCTGTACTTCTGCGGCTCCGGCGACGCGCTGAAGGCTTTCCCGGTTTCGAGCGCGCAAATGGCCGTCACCCCCCAATCGCAATCGCCAACCACGTTCCGTTTTCCGGGCTGCGTGCCCACCATTTCCGCGAATGGAACCGCCAACGGGATCGTCTGGGCGATCGACCCCACCGGCGTCTTGCGCGCATACGATGCCACCAATCTTGCGAACGAGCTCTACGACAGCAACCAGAACGGCGCGCGCGACTCTCTCGGCGCGGCCGTGAAATTCTCCGTTCCCACTGTGGCCAACGGCAAGGTATTCGTGCCCACGCAGACTGCGCTCGTAGTCTATGGCCCGCTCGGTCCGCCGATCGCCGTTTCGAACGCGGCCAGTGGCGACGCGGCCGCCATGGCTCCCGGCTCGATCGCCTCCCTCTACGGCACGAACCTGCCGTCTTCGCCCTCGCTCACCGTCGGCGGCGTTGCCGCTCCCATTCTCGCCGCGCTGGCGAGCCAGATCAATTTTCAAATTCCCTTCGAAGTCCCCAGCGGAGCCGCCACAGTCGATCTCACGGCAAATGGCGCAATTATAGGAACCACCAGCATTCCCATTCAAACTCTCGCCCCGGGCCTGTTCACCCAGCCGGGCGGCCAGGCCGCGGTTCTGAATCAGGACTATTCCGCCAATACGCCTGCCAACCCCGCCGTCGCGGGCAGTTACATTGCGGCCTATCTGACCGGATTAGGGCCGGTGCAGCCCCCGGTGGCCACCGGCGTCGCCGCGCCCCTCAGCCCGTTGTCGATAACCACCAACACCGTGACCGCAACCATCGGCGGTGTGGCCGCGCCTGTGGTCTTCGCGGGCCTCGCCCCCGGTTACTCCGGCCTATACCAGGTCAATATCCAGGTGCCGCAACTGCCGTCGGGGCGGTACCCGCTGCAGGTTTCCGTAGGTCGGGTTGGGAGCAATGCGGCATACATAAATATCCAGTAGCGCACTCATAATTCTCGAAGCCATCACCGGCAAGCCGGCGCGGCAGCCGGAAGCGGTGTCGCGCCAGCGGCACATCGATGCCTCGGCCATCGTCGACATCGATGCCATCAGCCCGGAGGCCGCTATGCGCCTGACAGGGCCGCTTTCGGCCGTTGTAACGGCGCGCCGCGATGATGGATCGCCTTTCCGCCTGGAGACGGTCTACGACGAGGTGCGGGCCCACTTGATTCCTGCGAGACCAAGCGCCGCCTCGAAAAGACCGTGCCCCACGCCGAGATTTTGCTGTTTCCCAACATGGGCCACCTGCTGCCCGGACAGGGCGGCCGGATCTTGGAGTTCCTAAGCGTGACGCCCTCACGCCCGGCTTATAGCCAACCTTCCTCTTCCAACACTCGCCGGAACCCCGGTGTATCGAGGGACACCGCCGGGAAGTATGGCCCGATCAGCTCTCGTTTCCACCACGCGCCGCTCTGTTTTCTTTCCTCCGGCGTAGTGAAGCGATAGCGGTACAAACGCGCTCGCACGAAGCGGGGCGCATGGTCCGGAAACGGATTACGCGCGATCAGGCTCAGCGCCGCGCGATCGCCCTCCAGTAGTTTCGCCATGAAGTTGACGAACCACGGCTCCCGGCCGTACTGCGACATGGCGGCGAACCACATCAGCCAGTCGAGCCGCAAATGATATGGCGCAATCTGCGGGGGCCGCCGCCGCACGTCCCCCGGCTTGCCTTTGAATTCGTACTCGCGCCACTGCGCATTGGGCGTGAGTGCCGCGGCATCCGTGCCTTCCACAATCACTTCATACCGCTCTGTTCCGATGCTGCCGAAAGCGCCATAGGTGTTCACCAGCTCCAGCGGATTGTAGGAGTAATTCATGAGCTGGCGAGACGAAAGCAGGTTGAGCATTACCGGCACGCTTAGCGCCACCACCACCATTGCCAGCCCGATGGTGGCGTACCGCAGAACCGGCCCCGCTGGAACCAGCAGCCCTGGCCGTATCGGCACTAGCTTTTCCAAAAATCGAAAATCGAGGGCCGGCGCCGCCAACACGATCGTCAGCAGATTTAGGAAAGACAGATTGCCGCCCAGCATCAGCACCAACTGAAAGCCGATGATGATCAGCCCGCAGATCGTAGCCACCGGCTGCGGCGCAAATAACCCGAACGGCACAACCAGTTCCACCACATGATTCACCACCACGCCCCCATGCAAGACCCAGCGCGGCAGCCAATGGAAATACCAGCTCAGCGGATTGGGCATGGGCTGCGTTTCGTAGAAGGTCTCGAGGCAGGTGAGTTGTTTCCAGCAGGGGTCGCCGCGCAGCTTGATCAGGCCCGCGCCGAACATCACTCGGAATTCCATCCAGCGCAGCAGCCACATGGTGATGGGGATCGGCGCCGTGTTGCGCGCGCCCAGGAAGATGGCGAAGAAACCGGCCTCGGCCAGCATCGATTCCCACCCGAAACCATAAAACGTTTGCCCGGCATGAAAGAAAGAAAGCTGGATGGCCCACAGCACAAACCACACCAGCGCCGAGAACCAGTTCGTGTAGCGGTCCGCGAGGCCCGCCAAAACCACACAGGAAAGAATGATGCCCGCCCACGCCGCCGCACGAAACGCGGCATCGCTTGACCACCAGAAGAAAAGGCTGGGCGCTGCGCGGAAAGAAGCTCGCTTCAAATACAGCCGCGCCGGAAGCAAGCCATGTTCGCCCAGCAGCGGAATCCACTGGTTCGCGGCCACCAGGAACGCGATCAGGTAAACCAAGCCCAGCCCGCGCTGAAATACCAGCCGCGGCAGCCAGTAGCTCTCGCTTCCTTTCAGTATGGCGGCGTACGCCGGAAGGCCGGCTGGTTCTGTCACTGTGACAAATAGCCTATCGCGCCGCCAGTTGCGCTGGGAAACTGAAAGTGAGTGCGGTCGCATGTGGACCCTGGAAGTTTATTTCGCACTGGTATTGCTGCTGGTCGCGGCTATGTTGACGCTTTCCTGGCTCTTGGGCCAGCGTCACTCCGAACGCGCCACCGGTGTTCCTTATGAAGGCGGCATCCTGCCGGAAGGCTCGGCGCATGTGCGCATTTCGGCCAAGTTTTACCTGGTCGCCATGCTTTTCGTCATCTTCGATCTCGAATCCGTTTTCCTGTTCGCCTGGGCTGTGGCGGCGCGCCCGCTAGGCTGGCCCGCCTATTGGGAAGCCGTGATCTTCGTAGGCATTCTGGTCATCGCCTTGCTCTACTTGTGGCGAGTGGGCGCCCTAGACTGGAACACGATTCGCCGCCGCGCACGATAACGCTCACCCCTAAATCGTTACCCAATAGCACCATGCTGCTTTCCATTACCAAAGCTGCGGACCCACCGGCATCTCCCACGTTCGGAGAGGAAGTGCGCAAGAATGTGATCCTCTCGCGCCTCCAGGACCTCGTGGCGTGGTCCCGCAAAAATTCCATTTGGCCGTTCAATTTCGGACTTTCCTGCTGCTATGTAGAAATGGCTACCAGCATCACCAGCAAATACGATCTCGCGCGTTTCGGGGCGGAGGTGATTCGCGGCAGCCCGCGCGAAGCCGACCTGATGGTGATCGCGGGCACGGTGTTCATCAAAATGGCCCCGGTGATTCAGTGGCTCTATGAGCAGATGATGGAGCCGCGCTGGGTGATCTCGATGGGCTCGTGCGCCAATTCGGGCGGCATGTATGACATCTACAGCGTCGTGCAGGGCGTCGATAAGTTCCTGCCGGTGGATGTGTATGTGCCCGGGTGCCCGCCGCGGCCGGAAGCGTTTCTGGAAGGCGTCCTGCTGCTGCGGGAAAAGGTTGGCACGGAGCGCCGGCCGCTGAGTTGGGTGCTCGGCCCGCGGGATACGGTTCGCCCGCCCATGCCCGCCATGCGCGATTTGAAGCGCTCTAGCCGGCAGAAAGCCAGGGAACTCGCCACTCCCGATCACGTATAGCTATGGCTTCAGTGCCTTACGATCCGGGTTCGATCCAAGCTCTGCTGGAGCCGCGTCGCGATCTCGCGATCGAGCGGCAAATCACCGCCGACGGGATGGAGACGCTGTGGGCGCCGCCGGATCGCATCCACGACTTGCTGAGCTGGCTCAAGGACGGCATCGAGCGCCCCTACAAAATGCTCTACGATCTGACGGCCATCGATGAGCGCGAGCGGGTCCATCGGGAAGGCCAGCCGGCGAGCGAGTTCACCATCGTTTATCACCTCTACTCCTTCGACCGAAACGATTATCTGCGGGTCAAAACCGCGCTGGCGCAAGCCGAACTCCGCATGGATACCATCACCGATATCTGGCCCTGCGCCAACTGGTACGAACGCGAAGTCTGGGACATGTTCGGCATCCGGTTCGAAGGCCATCCGCGCCTGGAGCGCATCCTGATGCCGCGCACGTGGGTGGGGCATCCCTTGCGTAAGGACCATCCGGCGCGCGCCACCGAAATGGAGCCGTACCGCCTGCCGCCGCGCAAAGAAGAGGTCGAACAGGAGGCGCTGCGCTTCCGGCCGGAAGAATGGGGATTCCGCACCTCTAAAGACGGCTCGGATTTTCTCTTTCTGAACCTGGGGCCGCAGCATCCGGGCACGCACGGCGTTCTGCGGGTGGTGGTGCAACTGGATGGCGAGCAGATTGTGCATGCTGTCCCGGAAATCGGCTTCCATCACCGCGGCGCCGAAAAGATGGGCGAGCGGCAAACCTGGCACACCTACATCCCGTATACCGACCGCGTCGATTACCTAGCCGGCGTCATCAATAATCTCGCTTACCTCAACTCGCTCGAAATGCTGGCGGGAATTCCCGTGCCGCCGCGGGCGCAGGTAATCCGCGTGATGCTGGCCGAGCTATACCGCGTCATCAGTCACCTCGTGTGGTACGGGACGTTCGCGCAGGATCTGGGGCAGTTGTCGCCGGTGTTTTACACCTTCAACGACCGCGAGCGCGCGCTCGCCATCGTCGAAGCCATCTGCGGCGGGCGCATGCATCCCAACTGGTTCCGCATTGGCGGCGTTTCACAGGACCTCCCCGAAGGCTGGGACGGCATGATTCTGGATTTCGTCCGCTACCTGCCGCCGCGCCTCGCCGAGTACGACCAAGAGGTTCTGCATAACCCGATCTTTCAAAAGCGGACTAAAGGCGTAGGCGCCATCAGCGCGGCCGACGCGATCGACTGGGGTGTGACGGGGCCAAATCTTCGGGCCTGCGGCGTGGAGTGGGACCTGCGCAAAAAACGGCCCTACTCCGGTTACGAGCACTTCGTCTTCGATATCCCCACCGGGACTCACGGCGATTGCTACGACCGCGCCGTGGTTCGCGTGGAGGAAATGCACCAAAGCCTGCGCATCGTCGAGCAGTGCGTGCGCAACATGCCGGGCGGACCGTATCAATCCACGCATCCGCTGGCCACGCCGCCCATCAAGGCCCGCACCATGCACGATATCGAAACGCTGATTACGCATTTTTTGAACGTGAGTTGGGGCCCGGTGATTCCGCCGGGTGAGTGCATGGCGCCCATCGAGGCCGCTAGAGGCAGCAACGGCTATTACCTGATCAGCGACGGCAGCACGGTTTCGTACCGTACGCGCATTCGCACCCCATCGTTCCCCCACATGCAGACGCTGCCGCTGCTGACGAAGTGCCGCATGATCCCGGATCTGCTGGCCGTGTTGGGCGCGATGGATTACATACTCTCGGACGTAGACAGGTGAGAACGAAATGCTGAGCGAAGAAGAGCGCCGCGAAATCGAACACGAATTGACGCGCTATCCCACGCGGCAGGCGGTAAGCATCGATGCCATGAAGATCGTGCAGAAGCATCGCGGCTGGGTTTCGGATGAAGCGCTGCGCGACATTGCGGAATTTCTCCAGTTGCCGATGGCGGACCTGGATGGAGTGGCGACTTTTTACAACCTGATCTTCCGCAAACCAGTGGGCCGGCACGTGATCTATTTCTGCGACAGCGTGAGCTGCTGGATTATGGGAGCGCCGCGCCAGCACGATCATCTGTGCGAGCGTCTGGGCGCGGGGCGCCCCCTCCAAGCCGGCGAGACCACTACCGATGGGCGCTTCACCCTGCTTCCCATCGTCTGCCTGGGCGCGTGCGACCACGCTCCGGTCATGATGGTCGATTCCGATTTGCACACCGATCTGACCCCCGCGCGGATCGACCGCATTCTCGAGGAGTACAACTAGTGGAGACGCCGCTGACGCAGAATGCGCGCCCCGATTGCCCGCCGGATCGCGCGGCCTACGAGCGTGCGGGCGGCTACCAGGCGCTGCGCATCGCTTTGCGCAATCTGACTCCCCAAGCAGTGATAGACGAAGTCAAAAAATCGAACCTGCGAGGGCGGGGCGGCGCGGGATTCCCTACGGGCCTGAAATGGTCGTTGATTCCGAAAGACGCGCCGCATCCACGCTATTTCGCCGCAAACGCCGATGAGATGGAGCCGGGAACGTTCAAAGACCGGCTGCTGCTTGAAGGCGGCCCCCATCAGTTCCTGGAGGGCCTGATGCTCGCCTCCTACGCGACCAAGGCCGATGTGGCGTACATATTTCTGCGCGGCGAATACGTATTGGCGGCGCGCCGCCTGGAACAGGCCATTGCCGAAGCCTACGCAGCCGGCTACCTGGGCAGGAATATTCTCGGCTCGGGCTACAGCTTGGAACTCTATCTGCACTCGAGCGTCGGCCGCTACATGTGCGGCGAAGAGACCGCCCTGATGAACGCGCTCGAAGGCAAGCGCGCCAATCCGCGCACCAAGCCGCCCTATCCGGGCACGTCCGGTCTGTGGGGCAAGCCGACCACGGTGAATAACGTCGAGACGCTATGCTGCGTGCCCCACATCGTGAATCGCGGCGCGGAGTGGTTCCGCAATCTTGCCAACACGTCGAGCCGCGCGAAAGATGGCGGCACCAAGCTCTACGGCGCGAGCGGCAAAGTGAAACGTCCCGGCCTTTGGGAGCTGCCCATGGGCGCGACCGCGCGCGAAGTGCTGGACCGCGCCGGAGGCATGCGCGGCGATCTGCGCCTCCGCGGCCTGCTGCCCGGCGGCGCCTCGACCGATTTCATGACGGAGGAGCACCTGGACGTGCCGCTCGATTTCACCCAGCCGCAAAAGGTCGGCACGCGCATGGGCACCGGGACCATGATCGTCCTCGACGATCGCACCTGCCCCGTGGGAATGGTGTGGAATCTCGAGCAATTTTTCGCGCGCGAATCCTGCGGCTGGTGTACCCCCTGCTGGAGCGGCCTGGCGTGGGTGGAACGAATCTTGCGGGCGTTGGAAGAAGGGCAAGGTAAGCCCGGCGATTTGGAGAGACTCGAATTTCAAACCAGGTTTTTCGGCCCGGGCCGAACGTTCTGCGCGCTGGCGCCCGGCGCGGCCGAGCCTTTGCAGAGCGCGCTGAAGTATTTTCGGGAGGATTTTGAAAGGCATATTCGGGAGCAGCGCTGCCCGTGGTCATGATATGGCTACCGTGTTCATCGATAACCGCCCCTACCAGATGGATGGTAAGCAGAACCTGCTGCGAGGGTGCCTTTCCGCCGGTTTGAATCTGCCGTACTTTTGCTGGCATCCGGCGCTGGGGTCCGTGGGGGCGTGCCGGCAATGCGCCATAAAGCAATTCAAGGACGAAAAAGACCCGCGCGGCAAAATTGTGATGGCCTGCATGACTCCGGCAAAAGACGGCGCCCGTATTTCCATCGACGATCCCGAAACGGTCGAGTTCCGCCGGGCCGTGATCGAAGGGCTGATGCTCAATCACCCGCACGATTGCCCGGTGTGCGACGAAGGCGGCGAATGCCATCTGCAGGACATGACGGTGATGACCGGCCATGCATATCGGCGCGCTTCCATCCAAAAACGCACGTGGCGCAATCAATACCTCGGGCCATTCGTGCACCACGAGATGAACCGCTGTATCCAGTGCTATCGATGCGTGCGCTACTATCGCGATTACGCCGGCGGCACGGACCTGAATTCGTTCGCCCTGCGCGATACGGTGTACTTCGGCCGCGAGCGGGAAGGCGTGCTGGAGAGTGAATTCGCGGGTAACCTGGTGGAGGTCTGCCCCACCGGCGTCTTTACCGACGCCACCTTCCACCGGCATTACAGCCGCAAGTGGGACCTGCAATTCGCCCCCTCGATCTGTGTGCATTGCGGAATGGGATGCAACACCAGCGTCGCCGAGCGCTACGGCTCCATCCGCCGCACCGTGAACCGCTACAACGGCGCGGTGAACGGATATTTTCTGTGCGACCGCGGGCGCTTCGGTTATGAGTTCAACGACAGCCAGGGACGCCTTCGGGAGGCGCGTTTGCGCGGCCGGGCGGTGCCCCGCGAAGCCGCCGCCGGTTATCTTCGGCTGCTTTCCGCTTCGGGCGCCATCGGCATCGGCTCGCCGCGCGCGTCGCTCGAAAGCAATGTCGCGCTGCGCGAGTTGGTCGGTTCCCAGCACTTCTTCGCCGGGATCGCGGGGCGGGAGGCGGAAGTCCTCGAACTCATGCTTCAGGTGCTGCGTTCGGGCGCGGCGCGCACGCCCACGCTGCGCGAAATCGAAGAGGCGGACGCGGTCTTCATTCTGGGCGAGGACATCGGCAATACCGCCCCCCGCATGGCGCTGAGCGTGCGCCAGTCGATCCGGCAGAAGCCGATGGAGATCGCGGCTAAGCTGCGCATCGCGCCATGGCTCGACTACGCCGTACGCGAAGCGGTGCAGGACGTGCGCGGGCCGCTCTTTATTGCATCTCCGTACGCAACGCGCCTGGATGGCATTGCCACGCGCGTGTTCCGGGGCGGGCCGGACGAACTCGCCCGCCTGGGATTTGCCGTGGCCCGCGCGATCGACCCTTCCGCCCCCGCGCCCGATGGCGTTCCGGAGGGGGCGGGCGAGGTCGCCGAGGCCCTGAAATCCGCTCACCGGCCCGTGATCATCGCCGGCGCCGGCTTGCGCGGCACCGCTCTGATTCGCGCCGCGGCCAATATCGCGCGCGCCCGCCCCGGCGCCAGGCTGGCATTCGTTGCGCCCGAAGTGAACAGCTTCGGGCTCGCGATGATGGGGGCGCCCGCGCTGGATGCGGCATTGGAAGCGCAAGGCGAAACCCTGATCGTCCTCGAAAACGATCTCTACCGGCGCGCGCCCGGTCCGGTGATCGATCGATTCCTCGAGCGCTTCCATCACGTGGTAGTCCTCGATTCGCTCGATACCGCGACCGGGGCGCGCGCCGAAATGCTGCTCCCTGCCGCCACCTACGCCGAAGGAGACGGCACTTTCGTCAGCAGCGAAGCGCGTGCCCAGCGCGTGTACCAGGCGTTTGTGCCCGCTGAACCGATTCAGGAAAGCTGGCGTTGGCTGGGCGACTGGCAATCTCTGGACCAAGCCATTGCCGCCGTGGCCACGGCCTTTCCACTGCTCTACGGCATCACGGCCGCCGCCCCGCCCGCCAGTTTCCGGATGGCCGGCCGCAAAATTCCGCGCGAGCCGCACCGCTATAGCGGGCGCGCCTCCATGTTGGCCAACATCGCCGTCAGCGAGCCCCGGCCCCCGGCAGACGCGGATGCGCCGCTCAATTTCTCCATGGAAGGATACTCCGGCCAGCCGCCCGCGCCGCTCATTCCTTTCTTCTGGGCTCCCGGCTGGAACTCTTACCAGGCGGTGAACAAGTTTCAGGAGGAAATTGCCGGCCCGCTGCGCGGGGGCGATGCCGGAGTGCGCCTGATTGGGCCGGGCCGGCAGGCCGCCGCGTATTACGAACCAGTGAGCCGGGATGGAGAACCGCGGGATGGAGAACCGAAGGACGGGAGTGAGTGGTTGATCGTTCCCGCCTATCACGTCTTCGGTTCCGAAGAGTTGAGCCGCCATGCGCCCGGTATTCGAGAGTTGTCGCCGCAGCCTTATATCGCTTTGAATGCCGCGGATGCCGCGCAGTTTGGCGGCGAAGCGGAATGCCTTGGCCAACGCGTTCCGGTGAAGGTTGCGCCCGAGCTTCCAGCCGGAGTCGCCGCGGTGCCGGCGGGTATACCGCCATTTCTCGGTTTCGATTTGCCGCGGCGGGTCGCGATCCGAAAACCGTTATGACCAGCCCGCACCCGTTCGCTTCCATTTTCGGCATTCTGATCGGGGCGCTGATCGTCGCGGGAGGCCTGATTTGGGTCGAGCGGCGCCTGCTGGCGCTTTGGCAGGACCGCTACGGCCCGAACCGTGTCGGCCCGTTTGGTCTGATGCAAGTCACGGCCGACATGGTGAAAATTTTCTTCAAGGAGGATTGGGTCCCCCCCTTCGCCGATAAAACAGTGTTCATTCTCGCGCCGGCCGTGATTGTAGTTACGGTGTTGCTCTCGTTCGCGATGATCCCGGTGGCGCCGGGAATCGTCGTTAGTAATCTCGATGTAGGCCTGCTGTTCATCCTGGCGATGTCTTCGTTGGGCCTTTACAGCGTCGTACTGGCCGGCTGGGCGTCCGATAACAAGTACTCCCTGCTGGGCGCGCTGCGAGCGGCCGCGCAGATGCTCAGCTACGAAGTGTTCATGGGGCTTTCGCTGATGGGGGTGGTGCTGCTGGCCGGCTCGTTCAACCTCGCGCGTATCGTGGAAGCGCAGCGCCGCCTGTGGTTCGTAGTGCCGCAGTTCCTGGGTTTTCTCTTGTTTCTGATTGCCGGCATGGCGGAGACGCGGCGGCTGCCGTTCGATCTCCCGGAAGCCGAAAGCGAGCTCATCGCGGGCTATCACGCCGAGTATTCGGGCATGAAATTCGGCCTGTTCTTCGTGGGTGAGTATCTCGGCGTCACGCTGATTTCGGCGTTGATCGCCCTGCTGTTCTTCGGCGGATGGATGGGGCCGGTGCTGCCGCCCGTTGTTTGGTTCCTGGTGAAGATGTTTTTCTTCATCTCGTTCTTTATCCTGGTGCGGGCCGCGCTGCCAAGGCCGCGGTTCGACCAATTGATGTCACTGGGTTGGAAAGTGATGCTGCCGCTGGCGCTGGCAAACTTACTGGTCACCGGGGCGGTAGTGCTGGCGGAAGGGTACTGATGCTTGCGATTCTGAGAACCCTCTGGAGCGTGTTCCTGCACGCCTTTCATAAGCGGGTTACGGTGCAATATCCCGGCGAAAGGTCGCGCATTCCGCCGCGCTGGCGCGGCCGCATCATTCTCTCCCGCGATCCCGATGGCGGTGAGCGCTGCGTGGCCTGTTATCTGTGCGCGGTCGCGTGCCCGGTGGATTGCATCGCGCTGCAATCGGCCGAAGACGAAACCGGCCGGCGCTATCCCGAATTCTTCCGCATCAATTTTTCGCGCTGCATCTTCTGCGGGTTTTGTGAAGAGGCCTGTCCAACTTATGCCATTCAACTGACGCCCGACTTTGAAATGGGCGAATACGACCGGCAAAAGCTCGTGTACGAGAAGGAAGACTTGCTGATCGACGGGACGGGAAAGTATCCCGGCTACAACTACTGGCGCGTGGCGGGCGTCTCGATCGGAGGCAAAGATAAGGGCCAGGCGGAAAATGAGGCGCCTCCGGTCGATGTGCATTCGCTGTTGCCGTAGGTCTGGATATGCTGATCGCTTTTTATATCGCCGGGGGAGTGGCCGTTGCCGCCACCATACTGATGCTGCTGCAGCTCAACGCTGTCCATGCTTTGCTGTGCCTGGTGGTTTCGCTGCTTGCCCTGGCCATCGTCTTCTATACGCTGGGCGCGCCGTTCGCGGCGGTTCTCGAAGGGATCGTCTACGCCGGTGCGATCATGGTGCTGTTTATTTTCGTCATGATGCTGTTGAACCTGGGCCGGGCGGCCGTGCGCACGGAGAAACTGTGGCAGCCGCGCGGCGCCTGGATCGGCCCGGTGATTCTGGCGCTGGTGCTGGATGGCGAATTCGTGTACCTGCTGGATCGCGGCGCTCCCGCCGGTCATGCGCCTCCGCCGATTGGACCGATTCCCGTCGGGATCTCGTTGTTCACCACCTACCTCACCGGCGTGGAACTCGTTTCCATGCTGCTGTTGGGGGCCATCGTAGCGGCCTATCGCCTGGGATGGCGCAGACGCGAACGGGCGGCGCCCGAAGCCGAACTCGAGTGCGTGGAAGAAGTCTGGGGAGTGCCGCAATGATTCGCGACGCACTGGCGCTGGCGGCAATCCTGTTCGGTTTGGGCCTCGTGGGCGTGTTGGTGCGGCGCAACATCCTTTTCGTGTTGATGTCGGTGGAGGTGATGCTGAGCGGCGCCGCCCTGGCCTTTATCGCGGCGGGGGCGCGTTGGGGGCAGCCGGATGGGCAGGTAGTTTTTCTCTTCATCCTGGCAATGGCGGCGGCGGAGGTGTCCGTGGGGCTGGCGCTGCTGCTGGCGCTCTACCACCAATACAATACGCTCGACACCAACGTGGCCAGCCGCATGAAAGGTTGATGTGCTCTTCCTGCTTTGGCTGGTACCGGCGGCTCCCTTCTTCGGCGCGGTGCTTCTGCTGCTGTTCGGGTCCCGCTGGCCGCGGAAGCTGGTGGCGCTGGTGGGCGCAGCCTCAATCGCTGTGGCGGCCGCGGCGGCCGGCGGCATTGCCGCCCGTTTCCTGATCGCGCCCCCGCCCGGACACGCCCTCACCTTGCATTTGTGGACTTGGTTTTCGACCGGCGGCTTCCACCCCGAAGTCGCGCTTTATCTCGACCCGCTCTCGCTGGTGATGATTCTGGTCGTCACGTTTGTGGCTTTCCTGATTCACGTCTATTCCATCGGATTCATGGCGGGTGACGCGGGCTACAGCCGCTTTTTCGCCTACATGAACCTGTTCGTCGGCTCGATGGTGACACTGGTTCTGGCGGGCGATCTGCTGCTGCTGTATCTCGGCTGGGAAGGCGTGGGTCTGTGCAGTTACCTGCTGATCGGATTCTGGTATCGCGACCCGGCCAACGGGCGGGCTGCGCGCAAAGCATTCATCCTGACGCGGGTGGGCGATACGGCGTTCACAATAGGGATCCTGCTGCTCTTCCATGCGCTGGGCACGCTCGAAATCCCGCAAATGCTGGCGCGCGCACCGGCTGTATGGGCGCCTGGCTCCGGCTTCGCCATGGCCGCGGCGGCGCTGCTGTTGGGCGGGGCGGTGGGGAAATCGGCGCAGCTTCCTTTACAGACGTGGCTCCCGGACGCCATGGCCGGCCCGACGCCCGTTTCGGCGCTGATTCACGCGGCCACCATGGTCACCGCCGGAGTTTACCTGATCGCCCGCATGCACCTGCTGTTCGCGCTCGCTCCCAAAGTCCAAATGGCGGTCGCCATCGTCGGCGCGGCCACCCTCCTGTTGGCCGGCTGCAGTGCTTTCGTTCAGACCGATATCAAGCGCGTGCTGGCCTACTCCACGATGAGCCAGATCGGTTATATGTTTCTGGCATTGGGAGTCGGGGCGTGGCCCGCCGCTATTTTCCACTTTATGACGCACGCCTTCTTCAAGGCCCTATTGTTTCTTGGGGCCGGCATGGTGATTCACGCCTTGCGCGGCGAGCACGATATCTTCCGCATGGGCGGCTTGCGGCCTGTGCTCCCTTCGGCGTACTGGACCTTCCTGATCGCGGGCTGCTCGCTGGCCGGCCTGCCGATCGTCACCGCCGGCTTTTACAGCAAGGACTGGATCATCGCCAGTGCCGCCGGCAATACGGCCCTTTGGGTGGCCGCCCTGGTGGGCGCGCTGCTCACCTCGCTCTATATCTACCGGCTGATCTTCCTGGTCTTTTTCGGCCCGCGGCACATGCCGGTCGCGGTGAAACCCGGCCTCGCGATGGTAATCCCGGCCTGGGTTCTGGCGGTGCTTTCAATCGGCGGCGGCTTCGGCCGCGCGCATTTTGCCGCGCTGGTGACGCAGGCTGCAGTGGGGGCGGAGAGCAGCGCCCTGACCAGCGGACTGGCTTCGCTGGCATTTCTCGCCGGTCTTGTACTCGCGTGGGCTTGGTGGAAGCGGGCGGCGGTGGCGCGGCCCGCGCCCACGTTCGTCGAACGCTTCTGGTATGCGGGATGGGGTTTCGATTGGCTGTACGATCGGCTATTCGTGCGGCCGGCCATGTCGGCGGCGGCGATCGGCCGCGGCGATTTCATCGACGGCTTTTACCGCGGCATCGCTCGCTGGTTCGGCGCCGCGAGCCGCGCTCTGAGCCGGACTGAAAGCGGCAACCTGCGCTGGTATGCCGCCGCCATTGCCGCCGGGACGGCGCTGTTTTTGGCCATTGCGGTGTTCTTATGATGCTGGCCTGCTTGCTCATCATATTAGGAGCGGGCGCGCTCGCGGCCATGGTGGCGGCGCGCTGGAGGCCGGCCGCTTGCCGCTCCATCGCCCTTGCGGCCGTGCTGGCCGATCTCGGCATCATGCTCGGCATCTGGGTGCGGGGTGGCGGAACTCGCGCCGTCGACCTGGCGTGGATCGGCCAGTTCGGTATCCATTTCCGCCTTGAAATAGATGGCTTGAGTCTGCTGCTGCTGCTGCTCACGTTCCTTCTGGGCGCGATTGCCGTGCTCGCCTCCTGGCGCGAAATCACCCGCTCGGTGGGCTTCTTTCATTGCAACCTGCTCCTTACGCTGGCGGGCATCGCCGGCGTTTTCCTGGCACGCGACCTCTTCCTTTTCTATTTCGCGTGGGAGCTGATGCTGGTGCCTACCTATTTCCTGATCGCCGTCTGGGGCCAACAAAAGCGCGGTCCGGCCGCTGTGAAGTATTTCCTGTTCACGCAGATCGGCGGGCTGCTGATGCTGGTGGCGATTCTTTCCCTCTACTTCATTCATCACCGCGAGACTGGTGTTTACACCTTCTCCTATCCGGAGCTGCTCGGCACTGCCCTGGCGCCCGCAACTGAAATGTGGATCATGCTGGGCTTCTTCATTGGCTTCGCGGTGAAACTGCCGGCGCTGGGCCTGCACTCCTGGCTGCCGGATGCGCAAATGGAAGCGCCCACCGCCGCGAATCTGACTGGTCTGATGCTCGAAGTAGGCGCGTACGGCATGCTGCGTTTTCTGCTGCCGCTGTTCCCGCGCGCCGCCCGCTCGTTTGCGCCCGTTGCTATGGCCGTGGGCGTGGCCGGGATTCTCTACGGCGCCATGCTGGCCTTCAGTCAAAACGATTTCAAACGGCTGCTGGCCTACGGCAGCGTGAGCCATCTGGGGTTCGTGCTGCTGGGCATCTTTGTGAAAAACAACCTGGCGCTCCAAGGCGCGCTGGTACTGATGATTGCTCAGGGACTCAGCGTCGGAGGTTTATTCGTGGTCGCCGGAGTCTTGCGCGAGCGGATCGAGACCAGCGATCTGGCGCGCATGGGCGGGCTCTGGACCACTGTGCCGCGCCTCAGCGGTTCGGGGTTGTTATTTGCGCTGGCTCTCCTCGGTCTGCCCGGCCTGGGCGATTTCGTCGGCGAATTCCTGGTGCTGCTGGGCACATGGCAGCGGAGCATCCCGGCGGCGGTCTTCGCCGCGCTGGGCGGCATTGCCGCGGCGATCTACGCCCTTCGCCTGGTTCAGGCGGCATTCCACGGCCCCAACGAATACAACTGGCGCTTCGCGGACCTGGTTCCGCGGGAAGGCCTGGCGGTCGGGGCCATGGTGGCGATCCTCCTTTGGCTGGGTTTGTATCCGCAGCCCGTAATCGCGACGTTTCAACCTGTGGCGCGGGCGTTGCAGAATATGCAGACGGCCGCCTTGAGCGGCTTGCAGGCGAAACCGCCTGTCCCACCACGGTTTGCACGGAGGTGATGGATGAGCGGCGCTAATGCTTTGGCGATTCTGCCGCTGCTGATTGTGGCCGGCGCCGCCGTCGTGGCGATGGTTGCGATTGCGATTCATCGTAGCCACATCGTGACCGCGGGCATAGCGCTGGCCGGGTGCGCGGTGGCCTTCGGCTGCATCTGGATCGCCGCCAAACAAGCGCCGCGCCAGGTCGCGTCGTTGCTGGTGATCGACGCCTACGCTCTTTTCTATTTCGGCCTGATCCTGGCGGCCGGCATTGCGTTCGTTGTGCTGGCTTACGATTACCTGCGCACCTGCGAAAGCGGCCGGGATGAGATGTATATCCTGATGCTGGTCGCGACGCTGGGTGCGATGGTTCTGGCGGCCGGCAACCACTGGGTGTCGCTGTTTCTCGGCCTGGAACTGCTCAGCGTCTCGCTCTACGGCATGATCGCGTACCTGCACACCCGCCCTTTGCCCATCGAAGCGGGAATCAAATACCTCGTGCTGGCCTCGGTATCGGTGGCATTTCTGCTGTTCGGCATCGCGCTGCTCTATACGGCGCTCGGGACGATGGATCTGCCACGGACGGCCGCTCTGCTGAACAGCGGCGCGCCCTACGATCGGGCTCTGGTGGTTCCGGGCCTGGCGCTGGTAATTACTGGACTCGGGTTCAAGCTGGGCGTTGCTCCATTTCATCTCTGGACGCCCGACATCTACCAGGGCGCCCCCGCTCCCGTCGCCGGCTACATCGCGACAGTCTCCAAAGGCGCGATTTTTGCCGTGCTCCTGCGCTATTTCTATGCCACCGGCGCGCACGGTTTCACGCCCATATTCGTGGTCTTCTTTATTATTTCGTTGTCATCCATGATCGCCGGCAATGTTCTGGCTTTGCTGCAGCGCAATGTAAAACGAATGCTGGCCTACTCTTCGATCGCTCATCTCGGATACATGCTCGTGGCGTTTCTGGCCGGAGGCGCGCTCGGGCCGGCGGCGGTGACGTTCTATCTGGCCGCCTACTTTGTCACGATGCTGGGGGCGCTGGGGGTGATCAGCGCCCTGTCTACGCGCGGCCAGGAACTCGAAATCCTGGATGATTATCGCGGCCTGTTCTGGCGGCGGCCGGCGATTGCCGCCGTCTTTACGGCTATGCTGTTTTCGCTCGCCGGCATCCCGCTCACCGCCGGTTTTATCGGCAAGTTCTACCTGATCGCGGCCGGCGCTTCCGGAGCGCTGTGGACGCTCGTCATCGCGCTGGTGGTGATGAGTGGCATTGGTCTGTTTTACTATCTGCGCGTGGTAATCGCAATGTTCAGCGGCGCGAATATGAGCCGGGCGTCCGAGCCGCGCATTCAAATCGCGCCCGGGGCGGTGCTCGCGGTGCTGATGGTGCTGCTGTTCTGGCTGGGGGTGCTGCCCCAGGCGCTGCTCCGGCTGGTGCGGGCGGCCGTGGCTGGCCTGGTGTAGATGAACGGCGGGCCTGCTATCCCGCGGCTTCCACGCGCTCGCGGACGTTGAATTCCAGCTTCCAGCGGCGGCCGTCGCGGGCCACGCACCAGAGCTGCAGCATGCCGGTTTCGGTCACCACGGTTTCGAAGGAAACCGGCACTACTTCCGAGGATGTCTCGCCCGCCTCGAAGGCCACTTCCATCGGAGCGAGTTCTTCGAGATCGCCGGTGACGTCCTCGATGAGGTCGCCCGGCTGATCGTTTTTGCGCACTGCGGAAGTGAGGAAACGGAACTCGGCGGGCTGGCCCACCACCAGGCCGAACTCTCGCGCGGGAATGCGCACCTCCGATCCTTCTTCCATGCCGAACGGCGCCACGGTAAGCGCCTTGAGCGGTGGAGGGAAGCCGGGCACCGAAGGCATGGCGCTTTCGATTCCGACATAATACGTTCGAGGCACGCCGCCGCGAATGCGCACGCCGCGGCCCTGGCGCGCCATGCCGTAATACGCCGCGCCCCGGGCCACGGCGTGCATCAGGTCTTCGCCGCTGAGCATTTCGGCGGGCGCCATGCCTTCCTCCGCCAGCCAGGAATTGAGCGCGCTTACGATGCGCTCGCGAACCAGCGCGGCGTTTAAAACACCGCCATTGAACAGCACATGCGTCGGGCAGGCCAGCCCGCTGGACCCTCTGCGCACGCTGCCGTGTTCGGAACTGGCCGCCTGTTGGCGCAGAAAGCGGGCCATCTGCCGCGTGATGGCGGGATCGGCCGCATAGGGCAGACCGATTTCCTGGAAACCGGCGCGCCGCTGGCGGGCGGGCATATCGGTGCTCGCGACCTGCGGCAAAAAGCCTTCCGCGATGATGCCGTCGATATCCTCGCGTCGCAGGCTGGCTTTGATGGTGCCGCCCACCAGGCCGCTGCCCCGGCCCAGAATGGTGACCGGCTGTTCGGCGGCCGTCGCGCCCGGCTCGAGCAGCCGCTCCTTGGCGATGCGGCAATTGTTCCACAGCATCTGCATCTGCCGGCTGTCGAGGCGTGTGCCCTTTTCCGCCAGCCGCTGCGCAACCAGGTTGGCTAGAGCCAGGTCGATATTGTCGCCGCCCAGCAGAATGTGCTCGCCCACGGCTACCCGTTCCAGCGCCAGTTCGCCGGCGTGCTCGGTGACGGCAATCAGGGTGAAATCCGTGGTGCCGCCCCCGATATCCACCACCAGAATCAAATCGCCTACGTTGACCCGTTCCCGCCAGTCGGCATGCCGTTCGATCCAGGCGTAGAAGGCTGCCTGCGGCTCTTCGAGCAGTGTGATGTTCCCGTAGCCGGCCAGGCGCGCCGCTTCGAGCGTAAGCTCGCGCGCTACCGCATCGAAGGAAGCCGGCACCGTCACCAGCACCTGCTGCTCTCCAAACGGCGCATCCGGCATTTTGCTGTTCCAGGCTTCCCCGATATGCTGCAAATAGCGCCGGCTGGCTTCGACTGGCGAAACCTTTTCGACGCCTTCCGGGGCGTGGAATGGCAGCAGCGGCGCGGTGCGATCCACGGCGGAATACGAGAGCCAGGACTTGGCGGAAGAGACCAGCCGGCCGGCATTTTCCGATCCGCGCTTCTGCGCTAGCTGGCCCACTACGAAGCTGCGCCCGGCATCCCACGGCAGCGCAATCGAGCCGGCGGGAAAGTCGCTCGGCCCCGGCAGGTAGAGAAACGAGGGAAGGAGATTTTCGTCGCGCACCTCGCTGGGATTGGTGAGCTGGGGAATCGCGAGAATCTGCACGTTCACGGGTGCGAACGGGTCAACATCCTCCCGGATTTCCGCATAGCTTAAGGCGGAATTGGTGGTCCCCAGATCGATGCCGATCACGTACTGGGCGGGACTGGCTTTGGCAGGCGTGGTTTTTACAGGCAATGCAGTTTACTCAACTTCAATTTCGGCCGGCGCCAGAATGCTGGCGTCCTGGCGCGACGCGAGCGCCGGCAAATCCACCTTCACGGCGCGCCAGCCCCTGTGGCGAAGAGTGCCGCCGGCGGGCGGGGTGGCCGGCACGTTGCCGACGAATTTCACCACGTTCGGGTCCTTGGAGGGTGTCTGCGTGAACGTGCCTTCCACGCCGTCGATCACCGGCTGCAAGGTGACGTAGCGGCAAACGGCATCCCGGCACTGATCGTGCAGTTCCCTGACGGCGGCGCCGATTTGATCGTCCGAATACGAGGTCAGGTCTTCCATCAGGAAATCGAGCAGGCGCGATTCGCGCTGCAGGATTCCCAGGATTTGCAGAGCGCCGTCGGAGGCTTTCGATACGGGCGCCGGGGGCGGCGCGGGAGTCGCGGCTGCGGGCGCGGCGCGGCGCGACAGCCCCAGTTCGGTGATGGCGGTATCGGACAGGCGCCCCTGAAACAGCACGCCAAACAAGCAGCGGAATGCGAGAACGATGCGGCTCAAATGTACGGCTCCAAGAGTTTAGGATAGCGGATCAGCGCGGGCGGATCACGGTATTCTGCCGCAGGCGCTCGAGCTGGCGGCGGGCGATGTCCGCCCACGGACCCGAGCGGTCCAGCTTCAGATAATGTTGCCAGTGCTGCACCGCTTTAAGCGGCTCGCCCAGTCGCTCGGAGAGCAGGGCGAGGTTGAAATGGGCGTCCGCATATTGCGGGTTCAACTCGAGCGCCCGCCGGTAGTGCGCCAGCGCTTCCACCAGGCGGCCCTGCTCATCGTAGAGATTGCCCAGGTTGAATTCGGCCAGCGGATATTTGGTGTCGGCGCGGGCCGCGTCCTTGTAGTAGCGCTCGGCTTCGGCGAAACGGCGGGCGCGGTAATAAATGGTGCCCAGGTTTACCAGCGCTCCCGCGGCGCCCGGATTCAGTTCCACTACCTTTTTATACGCCGCGACTACTTCCTGCAGCGGCGCGTTTTGCTCCTCCAGTTCCAGGCCCTTTTGGAACCAGGCTTCCGATTCCTTCAAGCGGTTGGCGGTCTGGCGGCGCTCCGGAAAGCTGCGCAGCCGGCCCGGCTCAGCCACTTCGAAATCGAGCAGGATCTGCCCGCTGAGCGCTTCCATCTTCTGGCCGGCCCACACCACCGCGATTTTCTTTCCATCGCGCACCAGGCGCAGCTCCGTGAGAGGCTTCTCGATGCCTTCCAGCTTTTCCCGCAAGGAGACCATGGCTGCGGCAATCTGTTTCGGCGCGAACCCCTGTTTGCGGAGTTCGTTGATCGTCTTGATAGCCACCAGGTCGGAGAAGGAATAGGATTCCGCCGCGGGAACCAGGGATTGCCGTTCCCAACTGCGCAGCATGCGTTCGGTGAGGCCGAAACGGCGGCGGATCTCGTCGCGGGAGAAGGCTTCCTCGTGGGTTACGTCCGGGTGGATCGCTTCCGGCGGCACGCGCCTATTTTAACCTGCCCGGCGGTGGGGCCGGCGCTTTCGCCTGCCAACCGCGAAGCCAAGCCGCTTTGTTGTGAAAAGGACTTGAAGTTTTTCCGTGATTCGGCATATGATCGAGAAAATGGCTTCCATCCGGCCTATTCGCCCGAGCGCGGCGGAACCGCCCAAGCCCGTCGAACTGCAGGCGCACGCTCTCGATAACCTGCGGTACATCCGGCGGACGATCGAGCGTGCCGGCTCGTTTACGGCCGTGCCGGGCGTCGGCGGCATTGTGATGGGTGCGACCGCGATCGCCGCGGCGTGGATCGCTGCCAGCCAGCCGGATGGCGTCCGCTGGTTCGCGGTGTGGCTGACGGAGGCGACGGCCGCGCTGCTGATCGGCATTGCGGCGGCGGCGCGCAAAGCGGCCCATGCGGGCATCCCCCTGTTTTCGGCTCCGGGAAGGAAATTTGTAGCGGCCTTCGTGCCTTCGATGGCCGCCGGCGCCCTGCTCACCGCCGTGCTGTTCCACGGCGGCATGATCTCACTTTTGCCCGGCGTCTGGTTGCTGTTGTACGGAGCCGGGGTGGTTTCGGGCGGCGCCTCTTCGGTGCGCGTTGTGCCGCTGATGGGCGCCTGTTTCATGGCAATCGGCGGAGCCGCCCTGCTGGCGCCGGTAAGCTGGGGCAACGCCTTGCTGGCGGCCGGTTTTGGCGGCTTACATATCGTTTTTGGAGTGATTATCTCGGTGAAATATGGCGGGTAAATCCAATTCCGCGCGGCGCGATCGCAAGATCCAACCGGGTCCGGAGGTGTCTCCCGGAGGTCCCATCCGTTCCGTAACTCCCGCGGCGTCTCCCAAGCTCGATCGCCTGATCCACGAACGCCTGCGGCTGGGAATTCTGAGCGCGCTTTCCGTCAACGAGTCGCTCACGTTTAACGAATTAAAAAAGATGCTCGATACCACCGACGGCAACCTGAGCGTGCATGCCCGTAAACTCGAGGAAGCGGGCTACATTTCCTGCGTGAAGTCGTTTGAAGGGCGGGTGCCGCGCACCGATTACCGGCTGACGCCTTCCGGCAAGCGCGCGCTCGAGCGCTATCTCGACCACATGGAAGCCTTGATTCGGGCCATGCGGGAAAAGTAGGCGGTTGCCCTAACCGGAACGCTTCGGCACAGCGCCGCCTCGCGCCGCGCCGCTACACTAAATAGCGATGACTGCGCCGGCCATTCTGGTGCGCGACCTGAAGAAGTTTTACGGGTTGAAAGCCGCCGTCGACGGCGTGGATCTGGAAGTGCCGCGCGGCTCGTTTTTCGGCTTTCTGGGGCCGAATGGCGCGGGCAAATCCACCACCATCCGCATTCTCACCGGACTGATTCCACCGGATAGCGGCTACATCGAAATTCTAGGCATGCCGCTCGCCGCCGAAGAGCTGGAAATCAAACGGCGCATCGGCCTGGTCCCCGACGAGTCGCTCCTGTTCGACCGGCTTACCGGCGCGGAATTCCTGGAGTTCGTGGGAAGGATGTACGGATTGGACCGCCGCGTGGCGAGGGAGCGCGCGCGCGGCCTGCTGGATCTGCTCGAACTGGCCAACGACCGCAAGCTGATCGGCGAATACTCAAAGGGCATGCGCAAGCGCGTCGCCATGGCCGCCTCCCTGATCCATCATCCGGAGCTGTTCCTGATGGACGAGCCGTTTGAAGGCGTGGATGCCGTGGGCGCGCGCCTGATGAAAGACATTCTGCTCGACCAGGTGCGCCGCGGCGCCACCGTCTTCCTGACTTCGCATGTGCTCGAAGTAGTGGAGCGGCTGTGCGATCGCATCGCGATCGTTAACAAGGGCGCCATCGTCACTTCCGGCACGCTCGATGAACTGCGCGCCGGCAGCGAATCGCTCGAAGACGCCTTTGTGCGCGTGGTCGGCGCGGACCGGCGGTTGGAGCGCCTGAATTGGTTGTGACTAGTTGGTTATGATCGCCGCCATTCTACGCGCGCAGTGGCTGAGCATGCGCCGGGCCGGGCGGCGCGGCGGCGCGGCCTGGAGCGTCATTACCGCCTGCCTCTGGTATGGGTTCTGGTGCTCGGTAGCCGTCGGAATCTCCGGTATGGCGCGCGCCGCCGGCGCTCCGGGGTTGCAAAAAGGCCTGCCGCTCGCTTTTCTCCTGGTCTTTCTTTACTGGCAGATTATGCCTGTGGTATCGGCTTCTCTGGGCGCGTCGCTCGATATGCGCAAGCTGCTGCTGTATCCGGTGCCGCGCCACAAACTGTTCTTCATCGAGGTGCTGCTGCGCTTGACCACCGGTGGCGAGATGCTTCTGGTGCTCACCGCCGGTGCGATCGGGCTGCTGCTGAATCCGAGACTGGGCAGACCGTTCGCCATCCTCGTTTCGGTTCTGCTCTGGGTGGCCTTCAACGCCTTGCTGGCGGCGGGATGGCGCCGCCTGCTCGAACGCCTGCTGGCGCGGCGGCGGGTGCGCGAGATTCTGGTGTTTCTAATCGTGATTGCGACCGCGCTGCCGCGCATGCTGCTGGTTTTCGAAGTGCGGCCCCGGTCGTTCAGTTGGCTGGAAGCCATCGGCGGAGCGGCGGGACCCTCCTGGGCCGCCGCGCTCCCGTGGGCTGCGGCGGCGGATTTCATTCTCGGCCGGCATGCCGTGGCCGGGCTCGTCGCGATCTTGCTGTGGCCGGTGGCCGCCGCCTGGTTCGGCCGTGCCCAGTTCGAACGTAGTCTCCGGTATGACGCCATGGCCGCCCAAGCCACGCCGTCCGCGGCGCCGGGCCGCGGCATCTCCTGGACGGAACGGCTTTTCCGTCTGCCCGCGCGCCTATTTCGCGATCCGCTGGCTGCCGTCGTCGAAAAGGAATTGCGATCGCTGGCGCGCACGCCGCGCTTCCGCATGGTATTTGTGATGGGCTTCGCCTTTGGCCTGATGGTGTGGGCGCCGCTGGCGTGGAGCCGCGAGGAGCGCAACGGCTGGCTGGCGCAAAATCTGCTGGTGGTAGTTTCCAACTACGCGCTGCTGCTACTCGGCCAGGTCACCTATTGGAACTGCTTCGGATTCGACCGCTCCGCCACCGCCATCTATCTCGCCGCGCCCCAGCCCATCCGCGTGGTCTTGATCGGCAAGAACATCGCCTCGCTGATTTTCGTGTATCTGGAGCTGGCAATTTTGAGCGCGGTCACCGAAGCCCTGCGGCTTACGGCGCGGGCGGGCCAGCTATTGGAAACGCTCGTGGTGGTGGGGATCTCCGCGCTATATCTGCTGGGGTTCGGCAATATCAGCTCGGTGCAATATCCGCGCGCGCTCAAACCGGAGCGGGTCTCGCAAGGCGGCGCTTCCAGCCGCTTTCAGGCCCTGGTTTTCATCCTGTATCCGCTGGCGCTGGCGCCGGTGGTGTTGGCTTACCTGGCTCGGTACGCGCTCGCCAGCGATTGGGCTTTCAGCATAGTGCTGGCGGGCGCGGCCGCGTTGGGCGCTTTCGTCTACCGGCTCGGGCTCGATTCGGCGGTTCGCGCCGCCACGCTTCACCGGGAGCGGCTGCTGGCCGGCCTTTCCGGTGGCGAAGGCCCGATCGCCTCCGATTAAGCGGCTACTGTTTGGCCTTCATCACGTCCACCAGTTCCTGCACGGCGCTCGCGCTCTTCTTCAACATGGCGTCCTCTTCGGCCGTGAGTTTCACCTGGTAGACCTGCTCGATGCCGCGCGCGCCCAGTTTCACCGGCACGCCCACAAACAGGCCGTTGATGCCGTATTCGCCTTCGAGATACGCGGCGCAGGGCAGCACTTTCTTCTTGTCGCGCAGGATCGCTTCCGCCATTTCCACGGCGGCGGCGGAAGGCGCGTAATAGGCGCTGCCGGTTTTCAAATACTTCACGATTTCCGCGCCGCCATTGCGGGTCCGCTCGACGATTTTCTCGATCGTCTTCTGATCCATCAGCTCGCTGATCGGGATGCCGGCCACATTGCTGAGGCGCACCACCGGCACCATCGTATCTCCGTGACCGCCCATCACGACCGCCGTAACGTTCTCGACGGAAACCTTCAGTTCGGCCGCGATGAAGGTGCGGAAGCGGGCGCTATCCAGCACGCCGGCCATGCCGATCACCCGGTTCTTGCTGAATTTCGATACCCAATACGCGGTCTGAGCCATGGCGTCGAGCGGATTGGTGACAACGATCAGAATGCAATTGGGCGAATATTTGGCGATCTGTTCGGTCGCGGTGCGCACCACTTCGTAATTCGCCATCAATAAATCGTCGCGGCTCATGCCGGGCTTGCGCGGAAAGCCGGCCGTGATGATAGCGATATCGGACCCGGCGGTCGGCTCGTAATCGTTCGCGCCGGTGACCGAGACATCGTAGCCTTGAATCGGGCCCGACTGAAGCAAATCGAGCCCCTTGCCCTGCGGAACGCCTTCGACCACGTCGACCAGCACCACATCCGCCAGTTCCTTTTCGGCGATGCGCAGCCCGCAATTCGCGCCCACATTGCCGGCGCCCACAACCGTAACTTTCTTTCGCAAGAGAAAAGCTCCTTATGGATTGGAAAAATGGAAAGAAGATTATAGCAGCGGTGCGGCAGGGCGGCGGTCAAGTCGTGACTTGAGAATTATCCAATGCAAGATGAGCATGAAACAGGGCTGGGGATCGGACCGGTTTCCAATGCAAGGTGAGCATGAAAATGGAGGGCAGGTAGGCATGCTGCGGCTGGGTGCAGGTGTACATGCAGAAT
>Ga0209061_1001990_pt1 | contig 28996 bp, 34 predicted proteins | sample Coa_R1_10_FD_187157 | JGI IMG/M metagenome (GOLD analysis project Ga0209061, IMG submission 187157) | Surface soil microbial communities from Centralia Pennsylvania, which are recovering from an underground coalmine fire - Coalmine... | ecosystem: Environmental > Terrestrial > Soil >... | reverse complement strand
TGCAGAAAAGATGCCACACGAATGATCGAGCCTACTGGAAAATGCGAGGACAGCAGCGGATCTTGCGTGCAGTCGCAGGCAATCTACGCGAGATCTCCACACAACCCGCGACAGCCTATGTCCTCTTTCTTGCGCTCAAGGACTATCTCGGGTGTCTTGAGAAATATGCCGTGGATGCTGAGGAAGAAACGAGTGCTCCGATCTCAGGTCATGCCTGGCCGATCCAGCAATGGAAAGCGGCAGGCGAAGCCTGCGAACTGCCAGCCGTCATGACTGCTCTCAGGAGCCTCCTTTCGGCTTACGCGCCCGCACACCTGGAGCATATCCTCGCCCTGAATGGCAGCGATCTCGCGCCTCTTAGGGAAGAAGAGGGGATTCATGTGGTAGAACGCCAGGCTCATCTGAGCGTGGCAGGCATCTCCGATGAGGAGCATAACAGTTATCGCGCTTCTTAATCCCGAAATCTTTGAGGTTTCTCGCCGCTGCCTGTTTCTTTCCATGTCCCGCCTTCTCAGGCTGTATCGACGCATAAAGCACTGCTTTTGCGCGCGATACAGCCTTTCTTTTGTGCTCGCTTGTCTCCCGCACGATCCTCTTCCTCTTGCGTCATTGCTCGTTCCCGCTGGTAGCTTGCGTCAGCGCCTTTTCCATAAAGAGGAGTTGCATCTATGTCATCAGCTTTCCGTGTGGGAAGTCGCGCCCCGCCAGTTCCGTGCGCTCTTTCCCATCTTCACCAATCATTTCCCATCAGCACTAGAAAGGAGGCTCTATGCCATGACACCAACTGAAAATCCACACGAAGCGCTGCTGACGGTACGTGAGGTCGCTCGCCAACTTCGTGTCAATGATGTTACCGTCAAAAGATGGATCAAAAATGGCGTTCTTGAGGCTATTCTGCTTCCGCGCATAGGGAAGCGCCAGTCCTATCGCATCCGTAAGAGCACACTTGATGCGCTGCTGGCGGATGCCGCCTCGCAACAGCGCTATCTGCTCGATTCGTAAGTGCTCTTCAACACCGATTGCTGGCTCTCTTGATGGAGAAAGCAGCCACAAAGCGAGTGGAGAAGGCATCGTTCTCCAGGCCATATCGCCGCACAAGGATAAACCTCTGCACGGTGATATGGCCTTTTTTGTCTGTTTGTCCCGGCGCTGCATCTTCACGCTGCACCATGTCACGGCTCTTCGCGTGAGGCAGCGCCTCATCATTCTCAGGAGGTTCCCGTATGGGTGACGTTTGTCACATCTGTGGTCTCTGTCCGGGCAAAATCTATCCCAACCTCTCGTTCGTGCTGCCTGTGCCCATTTGTTCCTGTTGTTTAAAGCCATCCGGGTGCGCAAACTACCGGCATGCCGGACGCCCTTCTCATCTCCCTGCCTTTTCTGTGGAGTTTGAAGTGGCAGGCGAGTCCCGTGAAGAAAGTCTGCGAGCGCTCACACTGCTCCCGCTTGGGTATCTGAGAACGCATGATGGCACGGTGGACGATGAATACAAATCGCCCATCTATCATTCGCTTGATGCGTTCCGCTCTCACCTTCCAGTGCTTGATACCTTGCGGGATCTCGTCACCGACGCCTGTGGCACCCATCTCCATGTGGGCTTTCAGAGGCCACTGCGCTGGCGATTACGCTCCATCTTCGCGGAGGTGTTTGAACCGCTGGCTGATCACCTGGTCTGGAATGCCGACGAAACGGATTGGTTCTGGGGAAGGACGACCTGCTACTATGCCAGCAGGAACCTCGATGCCGACTATCCGTGCATTCGCCTTTCCCCGTGGTACGATACGCTTGAGTTCCGCCTGCCCTGCTATAGTTCAGCCGCACAGTACCTGGAGGTGGTTCGCTTCTGCCGGCGCCTGACCTGCTACCTGCGCTGCTCACTGGCAGCCAGCACGAACGAGGGCAGTATGACGAGATCGCCTGAGCAGCTCGGCGAGGACGCGTTGAAGCTGTATCAAGCCACCATAGAACGTCTTTCCGCCTGGCGGAAGCGCAAAGCGGCCAGACAGTGCTCACCATCGTTCTTTGCCAGCCGCACAAGCGAATCCCCTCTTTTATCCATACCGTAGAAGCTCGAAACACCGAAAGGAGTAAACATGTTTTTCGCTTTCCCTGATCGGATCAGGGTCGTCAAATGGTCGCCCCAGCGTCACCTTCTGGGCGCGGGGGGCATGAGCGGGCAATTTCTCCTCTACGACCCCATGCGTCAGATGCGCCTGCACATCGTCGGCAAGAGCGATGATACCAGCAGCTTCAGTCTCCAGAACTGCTCGTGGCTGCCCTCATCCACGAAAAAGTATGTGGCGCTGGGTAGCACCTCCGGCTACGTCGAAATCTGGGATGTCAATGCCGGCAAACTGCTGCGCTCCTATGTTGAACACTCACCGCAGGTCGCCTCGCCATCCTGGTATCCCTATCCTGATCGGAAAACCATCTGTGCCGTTGCCTGGTCCCCTAACCGGACGTATATTGCTTCGACGGGTGATGATGGAGAGGTTCGGGTGTGGCGGGCCGAGACGGGAGCAACCTGCTGTACGATGCGCCTGGAAGCTCACTACCCGAGCCATCTTCTGGCGTGGTTGGCCGACAATCACACGCTGGTTTCCAGCGCCAGAGATGAGATCGTGGTCTGGGATGCCTTTGCCGGTCAGGTATTGTGCCGCATTCAGACGCCATGCCCTTACTACTATTACGACAATCAGGGATGTCGCGCCGTCTCTCCTGACGGCAAGAACGTTGCGATTGCCGCTGGCAGCGTCGTGATCTATAACCTGGTGACCGGCGCGTCTGTGCGCTCGTATCATTTGCCTGCCGACGAGGACGAGCGCTCTCCTTCTGCCCCTCCTGGACCGTTTGACCTGGTTTCCTGGTCCCCCAATGGCAAATGGCTGGCAACGACCTTTTCCCAGCGGCCCCGGCGCATCTTTGTCTGGGACGCGCGCTCTGGCGAGACGCTGTTTCGCTGCAAGAGCCACGGGGACATCTGGTGCCTGGACTGGTCGTTCGATAGCAAGCTGCTGGCCTGGGGAGGAGATGGCTACCTGGAAACCACCGCTCTTTCCGACCCCTTTGTCCCCTCCTCTCATGCGTAAAGCGCGCCCTCTTTGTTCCTCTTCCATGCGGTAGCACCCGCTCTTCTTTCCAATCTGACCCCTTGATTCACCCTTTCCCCACACGTACCCAAATTCACCGATCTATCCCTATTCCATAGCTTCTTTGCGCCTTTTGCGGCCAGAGAAGCTGTTTTTCTGAAAGGAGTTTTCGTATGACGACGCCTCGTATTCGCCCGAGGAAATGCTGCCTGTGCCAGGAAATGTGCACTGATTGCCGGTGGCACGAGGATCTCAAAGGGTATCTCTGCCCCCGATGCACGATGAACCGTCTGCACTACTCGACCGCGAATGCAGCCTGTATCGGCCATCCACTCAAACGTCTTCCCGCGTTCTCGCTTGAGTTCGAGGTGGCATCTCGTGACAGGAGCGCATTGCATAAGGCGCTCATCCTGTTGAAATACCAGTTCAAGCGCACAAGCGATGGCAGTGTGGATGACGAATACAAATCGCCCATCTACCAGTCCTTACGCGCGTTTTGTAAGCCGCTTGCGGTCCTCCACGATCTGCGGGACCTGGTCAATGAACGCTGTGGTACGCATCTGCACGTGGCCTGCAAAGAGAAGGAGCGCCTACGAGCAATCCATTCCGAGGTCTTTAGCCCGGTGATCACGCATATGCTCCATCACCGTGAGGAGACCATTGCCTTCTGGGGGCGCTTCTTCAATCGCTACGCCACCGCGCATATGATCGACCGCTACCACTGCTTCAATCTTGAATCCGCTCATCCCACCCTGGAATTTCGCCTGCCGCGCTTCAGGTCTGCTGAACAATACCTGCGAGTGCTGCAATGCTGTCGCGCCATTGTGGCCTACCTCGATAGAACGCTGACTGCTTGTGCAGTCGGCGAGATCGAGGGTGTGCCAGAGAAGCGGTGCGTGAGTCCGAGCGCTATGGGCCGGCACGTCCTGGCCCTCTACAAACGCTACGTGAAGACGCTGCCAGAGTGGGAACCCTGGCTCGATGAAAAATCGGAGGAGGGAGTGGGTGTGACGATTGTTGATGAGGAGACGGACGAATTCGCTCTGGATGATTTTTGATGTGGCGCGAACTCGCGCTGCACCACGTCACTGATCACGCGAGTCCGCTCTCATTCGCAGGAAAGGGTTGCCCCATCTGCACTCATCAGTATAGCAGATGGGCGCCCTTCTTGCTACCCACATACAGGTGCAAACTATGCTGTTCCTCTTTCAAATTTCATCTCTTGTATGCTCACATTCACGAAAGGAGCTTTTTGCTATGTGTAGACTGGCGCTGATGAATCGTGCGGCCATCGACCTGCTGGGCGCCGATGTCGCCAGCTTTTTTGCCGGCCTGGAAAGCACCCAGGGCGGCGACGGCAATGGCATTGCCGCCCTCTGGAGCAAAACCGGTGAGGTAAAGATCCGCAAAGGATTGACCTTCACCACGGCTCAGGCAGCAGCGAAAGTAGCTGCCTACGCGACCTCGGGTGCCGATTGGGTGCTCTTTCATACCCGGCGGGCCACCAGCGGCGGAAAGACGACACGTCATTGTCAGCCGTTTCAAAGTGGGCAACTGGTGCTGGCGCACAACGGCCACGCCTATGTCTGGCACAAACTGGGGGCATCGCTTGGCATCTCCGATTCGGAGTGCATTACACGCGTGTGGTCGCGCCTGGATATCCCGCTCGCCGCGCTCGAAGATGTTGAGGGAGTGTTTCTCGGTTTTCATTACGGATACCCATTTGTCATCAAAGGCGGCTTCTATGACGCGCTGACAGTTTCGGTGCAAGAAAAGACCGGGGCGATTCTGTTTGCCTCGGAACTGGATGAATCGCTGCGTCTTCGCTTTGACCATACCATAGAAGCTGGCCGCTTCCTCTGGTCTGGTGGGGCGCTCGATATCTGGAAGATTGAGCCAGGCCCCATCACGCTCAAGAAGGCTCCCTCATATCCTGGCGCCCCAACCCCTTTTGCCAGTGCGTGGATGACCGGCCAGAGCGGAGCCAGGCAGTATACTTTCCCCCGAAGGCCATCAGTTCCTCGCACGTCCACGCATCCGCAGGAGCGATATCAGCGCATCGATTGGAGAAAAGGAGACGGGCCTCAAGATGCCGCTGCCTTTGATCCCAAAGATCCGAAAAACGCTCCTTCATCCTCAACAGAGAGTAAGTAGCGCTCTCGCCTGCATATACCTCTTGTCTCTTCACTTCGCCTTATTGCCCCTCCCATGAGAGGAGCAGCATTGTTGTGCTCGTATTCCCGGCGCGGGGCTGCATCACGGAATTCTTCGCCCCGGCCCTCATTCACAGGAGGAACCACTCTATGATCCATGCGACTCCTTCGACCTCCCCTTGCTTGCTGTGCCGGATGCCAACTGCACCTCGGCCACATTCGATCCTCGGTGGGCCTGTCTGCGCTCACTGTCTGACACAAAACCCCTCTCAAGCCGCGAATAAGCGCTGTGCCGGGGCAGGAGATGGGCTGCCGATGTTCTCCATTGAGTTTGAGGTCTGTGCTTGGGAGGCCTCGCGACCTGCGAGTCACGCGCTCATCCTGCTCAAGCATGGCTACCTGCGCACCTATGACTGTACCGTGAGCGATGAGTACAAATCCCCCAGGTATCTCGATCTGGCGGCGTTTCAGGAGGCACTTCCAACGCTGGAGAGCCTCGCCGATCTGGTGGATGACTGCTGTGGGACGCATATTCATATCGATTGCCCGGTGCAGGCAGACGTGAAGGCCCATTCCCCCGCGCTCTTTTCCCCACTTGAGCGCTATCTCCGCGATCACCCCGAGGAGACAGGGCACTTCTGGGGGAGACCATCATACGATCTGGTACGGATGCGCCATTACTATCCTACCCTGGAGTTCCGTTTACCACGCTTTCGCAGCGCCGAGCAGTACCTGGAGGTCGTTCGATTCTGTCGCGCAGCGGGTCATATGCTCAATCAGCACTTCCATGAGAATCATCCTCTCTCACGGTCTGCGTCCCCTGAGCAGGTTGGTGACGAGATCCTCATGCTTTACCAACAGCAGGTCTCCCAGAGAACGCTTACAGCAGGAGGGAAAGTGCATGTGTAGACTCGCGTTGATGAATCGTGCGGCGGTACTCTACCTTGGCAAAGCGCTCGATCCCCTGTTCGAGCATCTGGAGCAGCAACTGGGAGGGGATGGCAATGGCATCGGACTGCTCTATAATTCGGGCCACGTCACCGTGCGCAAAGGCGTCCGCTTTCAGGCGGCTCATGCCGCCGGAGAAATTCGCTTCGCTGCGAGGCGTGGCGCGACCTGGGCCGTGTTTCATACGCGACTGGCAACGACGGCTCGTGTCACGGCCAGGTTCTGCCATCCCTTTCAACGGGGAAGGCTGGTGCTGGCCCACAATGGACACGATGACCTCTTTGCGCGCCTGGGAGCGCTGGTGGGCAAAAGCGATAGCGCCTACATCGCCCAGACCTGGGGGCAGGAACAGCGGCCTCTCGCCGCGTTATAACAGCGCTCGGGCGTCTTCCTGGGATTTCACGAGGGACACCCTTTTGTGATCAAAGGTCAGCCGCACAAGGATCTGGTGCTGGCCTACCATGCTGAGACGGATGCCATCCTGTTCGTTTCGCAGCTTCCCGATGACCTGCGCACACGCTTCGACACCTGCATCGATGTCGGGCGGTTCCTCTGGCAGGGAGAACCACTGCATCTTTCTGCCATTGAGCGCCGCCCGCTTCCTCCCTCTTCCCAGAAAGATGCTCTTGTCGCTCTCAAAACAGAAAGGACAACTCATGTGTAGACTGGCTTTACTCAATCGCGAGGCCGTCATATTCCTCGGATCGGCATTGGAGTATGTCTTCGGCCACCTGGAAAATACGCTTGGGGGTGATGGCAATGGCGTGGCCGGCCTGTGGGCAGAGCGCGGAACGACGAAAATCCGCAAAGGGGTGAAATTTACGACGGTGCAGGCCTCGGCCTGTGTGCGCGAATATGCCCGGCAGGGAGCCGACTGGGTGCTGTTTCACACCCGGCGCGCCACCTCATCAACGGTTGAAAACCGGCACTGCCATCCCTTTCGCTCCGGGCGGCTTGTCCTCGCCCACAATGGGCATGATACCCATTTCGCAAAGCTGGGCCGTGCCATTGGCATTTCCGATAGTGAGTGTATTGCGCGAACCTGGTCCCGCCTTCGTTTTCCCCGTGCGCAATTAGCCACGCGTTCCGGGGTCTTTATCGGTTTCGCGCGGAATTATCCCTTTGTCGTCAAAGGACAGGGGTATAGCGATCTGATCGTGGCCTGGGAAGAGAGCAGCGGCGCGCTGCTCTTTGCCTCTGAACTGCCCTTCTGGATTGCCGATGGCGCGTTTGATCGCGTCATTCCTCTGGGAACCATGCAGTGGTTTGGCGATGAGCTGGACCAGGAGTCGCTTGAAGCCCATCGCCGGCGCATTGCACCCCCTTCCAGTTTCTCCAGCCATTGGGGAGCCTATACGTGGGCGGACGACGATGATGATCTCACTGCTGACGAGGCAGCCTACCTGGAGGAACTGGCCTATCAGCAGGAGTTGGAGGAAGAGGGGGAACAGGAAAACATGAACGATACGTCATCCTCCTTCTGGAGATAGAAAGGATAGCTCTTCATGCCCGCTCAAACAACGAGAGCCACATCCCTGCCTGCGAACGTTGTTCCGAGCACCCGTTTCGTGGGCACCGTGCAAGCGCATAATCTGGAGGCTCAAGTCACGGCCCTGGCCTGTCAGAGCGCCGGGGATATTATCATGCTCTCCATAGTTGGTCCACGAACGACGGTGAGTGCCATTGCTGCCACGCTCCATAAAGGCGGGAGAACGCGCCAGCCGATCTTGTTCCATCCGACCTCTCCCCAGATATGGTATGGTCCGGAGCAGCTTTATCGCATGCAGGCGATGGGATCGGGCTGGATGGCCTCCGCTGTTGAGCCAACCACCCACCTCAATGTGGCGGTGCTCGCGCATGCAGCCAATATCGCCTACTGCCGGGCGCATCCCATTCCTCAGCCGGAAAAGGAGCCGGAGTCCTCGCCGTCTCCACCCCATCAGCCCGGAGCCGAGCGCGCACGGAAGCGGGCTATTCCCGCGCCGCGTTTTGTGCTGGCAAGCGAGGGCGCCGACCATCCCGATTGGATGACCTTTACCGGGCTGATGCGTTCTCTCTGGCTGCCTTTCCCATTGTCATTCGCGCCGTTCATCTGGGAGGCCGGGAGAGCCTGGCACTTTGAGGTCGCGCCTTTTGAGACGACCGATCTGGATATGGAGCGTGAGCATACGCTCATTGAGCCGGTTGCCTGTGCCCTGGGTATCCAGGCATGGCAAATCATCCCCTCCAGACAATGGGAGACGCTCCTCGAACACGAGACACCCCGCATCGCCATCTCTATGCCCCTGTGAGTGCCTCTTGCACGCCTCCCATCGCAGATTGAATATCTCGCCCCTGGCGCACAGTGCTGCCAGGGATTCTTGCCTGTTCAATCTTTTCATCTTGTGCCACTGCAAAGCCTGCCTTTACGGCTCTTTGTGGTGGCGTTTATTCAACTCACGATACAGGAGGATAACACCCATGTTTCGAGATCTTCTGTCTCTACTGCTCTGGCTCAATGCCTTGCGTCACCTCATCAAGCTATTATGGAAGATGCAGCAATACCGCAATGAGCATTTCCAGCGCACCGGCTACTACCCTGAGATGCGTCTCAACATCAACGACGAAACCGTTGTCTACTGGCCCAGGGGCAAGAAGTATCCCGGCACGTTGCCACCGCATAAAAACCAGGGGTTGCGGTAACAGTGCCGTTGGAGCGCTCCCCGAACGCGAGAAAGTGACAGAGCATCCTGTGTGGATGAAGCTCTCAAGAGCAAGCGATTATCTACACAGACCAGATCACTTATGAAAGAAGGGACTCCATGAAGAAATCTACTCTCAAGGTTGGCATGCTTGTGACCTGCAAAGAGCGGGTCGAAGCCTACGATTCAGGCTATCCGAAAGGGCAGCCTTTCTGCTTCTTTGAGCCAGGAGATATTGGGATCGTCGCTTGCATTGATGTTCCCTACGTCGTCAATCGCGAGGGCACCTTTGCCTGCGTCGATTTCTACAAACCTGGCACTCTTCACAACCGACATCACTGGCAGCAGGATGGTGAGTCTCCCTGGAGGGCAGGACTCGACGACTGGAATATTCGTGAACTTAGCGCAAAGGATCTGGAAGCCCATCCCTATCACAGCCTCTCGATCAGCGTATGCGAGCCATATGCCGAGAACAAGGCACTGGTAGAGGCAGGGTTCCCTTATCAGTTTGCCGATACCAGGGTCTTTGAGGCATCTCCTGATCATGTCGTCATACGCCTCCTGCACCCGATCTCACTCTGGCAAATCTACTGGTTAGGGATACAGCAAGGCAAGGGGAAGATCTGGCGGTGGTACACGCTTGAGAACGAAATGCCCTTGATTGACCAATAGAAATGGCGAATCGGCAACATAGTCTACCCCAACATGCGGATCGAGGTTGGACGCCATTTTTGCCGATTCGCTCTTCCTTGTGGAACTGCCAGTGATCCCCCAAAAACCACAACTTTTGCCTCAAACCGGAGAAATAGCTGAATACAGGCGAATATACCGAGGTCGGTTTTTCGCCTGACTTCGTCTGATAAGGAGGAGCACGATGCCAACCGCTCGTTCGCTGCATGTGTCACGCCTCGCCGCCCTTGCGGACGCCGGGTTCTATCCCACCTCCGCGCAGATCCAGCAGCGCCTTCCCAATCTTGTCACCTTCCCAACGCGCGGACACTACACGGTCCTGGACCTGACCTGCGGCGAAGGCGACTTTCTGGCCCCCTTTGATGGGCCGCTCGCCGATCTCTATGGCGTGGAGATCAATGGCGTTCGCGCCTCCAGAGCCCGGACGCGCTTGCCCCACGCGTTCATCGTCCATGCGCCCTATGAGGAAACGTCCATCCCCAAAGGTCGGGTGAGTCTGGGGCTTGGCAATTTCCCCTACTTTTACCAGAATGGGGAACGCTTCGAGCACCTGGGGCTGGTCGATCTCACCCGCACGCTTCAAGCCGATGGCGTCATGTTGACGCTCCTGCCGGCTCGCTCGGCCTTGGCCGGCGCTCGCGCATCGGTGCTCATCAATCACCTGGTAAAAAACTACCGTGCTATTCGCGTGTGGCGGGTCCCCGATGATGAGTTTGCGCTCTACACGCAGATTCTCATCGGCGCCGTGAAACGCACGCACCCACTCAGGACCATTGATGAGGCCCTGGATGAGAAAAGCCGCCTGGAACAGTGGATCTACCAGGAACCGGACGAGCCGGGCGAGAGTCCCTGGCGTGGCGAATCGGCACCGCCGGAACTTCCTACCGCGCCCATCGCGGACCCGTACCACATCCCCGTTGCACGCCAACCCTTGCAGATCCGCGTGCTGCGACCGGACCCGGCCCTCCTCTCGCAGTACCTGGCTCGCGCTGGTGTGCATACCACTGCTGAGTGGCAGAACGCGACTTCCTGGTCGCCAGGCGTCACATTAGAGCAGCCCCTGGTAGCCATTGAAGGGGAGGCGCATATCGCCGCCTGTGCCATGCTGGATATGTTCGCCTGCGAAACATTCCGCAGCGCAGATGGGCGCCAGTTCACCTTCCTGGCACATCTGGATAAGGAGTGGGTCACGATTGAACCTGATGAGGAGGAACGCAAGGAAGGGATCGTGGGTATTCAGCAGCAGCAGGATAAGCTCCAACTTTCGGCACTCGATCTAACCACCGGGAAGTTGTCGCATTATCAGGGCGAGGAGGTCTACGCGTTCCTCGATCCCTGGTTGCCGCTGATGAAGCAGCGTATTCAAGAGCGCTACCCTCCGCTCTATACGGGCCAGCCTGACCGCTGGCTCGTGGAGGCGACCGCGACCATCGGGATGGACCGGACCTTGCGAGGAAGTGCAACGCCGGGCCTGGTCCGCGAACAATTGGAGGTGGTCTGGGCAATGTGGTACGCCCTGTGTACGAAGGGAAGGGTTGGACTGGCCGGAGAACAGGGCGTGGGGAAAACGCGCCTCACGATTACGCTCATGGCCGCCTTCGCCTTTGCCTGGCGGCACGCGAAGGAACTCTTCGCTGCCAGCCCGCCGCGATGGATCACTCATCTGGAGAAAGCCTGGGCGAACAATCCTCTGGCAAAAGCTGTGTGTCCCCAGGCATTACCCTGCCTGATCGTGTGCCCGCTCAATGTCGTTGAGTCGGTCTGGAAAGAGGAGATCCAGGCGGCCTGGCCGGAGGCGGAGTGCATTGTCATCGAGGACTACCAGGATATCCGCCTCTGGTTCGAGCGATGCGTGGCAAGTGACGCTCCAGCCGTGATTGCACTTTTGTCGCAGTCGAAGACGCGGGCAACGCGCCGGCGCTGGGTTCCAGCCGTTATCAGGCGCAAACGTCCGGTAAAGCGCTTCGATCTCTCGGCTGGTGCGAAGCGAGCAGGTGGCATCCCGGTGAAAGATGTGCATGGCAAGCTCCTCCACTATCGCGATCCCCGGACGGGCGATCCCATGTACAAGACTGACCTGGTTGAGCGTTTCTTCTGCCCGCAGTGCGGTCAGCTCATTCTGGGCTATCCCATGGCAAGTGGCAGCGGGGAGCGCACTGTGGCGCTCGAAGAGGAGCGGATGGCAGGCGACGATGAAGTGCGCTCTGTCGAGGAAGACGAAGAAGAGGAGGCTCCTCCTCGTTCGGCCCGTGCTCGTCTTGCGCAGGATCGCCTCGCCCCGGTTGGCTCGATCACCTACTTTGAATATAAGCCGCGGTATTGTTCCTGCGGCTCACCTCTCTGGACAGCAGCGCGCACAGCAGCGGTGGAGCGCAAACATCTGCAGCTTCCCTTTACAGAATGGGCGCGCGCGACAGAAGCGCTGGAAAGGATGCTCTCGCCCGACGACGATCATACGCAGGACGGAGCCGGTTACTGTGCCAGCCCCTGTGCTGGGGACTGGAAGGATCGAGAAGGGCGCCCGCTGGTGCGCCTCGCAGAAATCCGTGAGGGTGGGTCTGGGCCGGTCTGCATCACGGTGCCTGATCTCTCCATTGATCTCGCACATCCCATTGTCGAGCAGGGAGAAATCGTCGGATATCGCCTCCCGTCGGGCGAAGAGGTGGGCGTGATCTACGACAGACGGACCAGGCGCCGCTCTGGCTACGTTTCACAGGCAACCGGCAAGATCCTCATGAAGTGCTATGGCTTCGTGGCCCCGCCTGCCGACTCCTTTTCGCCCTATACCTACCTCAAGCGCTTCTTTGCTGGTCTGGTCGCCTATGCCCATGTGGATGAGAGCCACAATGCCCGCAATCGCGACACCGATGTGGGCGAGTCCACGCAGGAAGCGCAGATCGCTGCGCAGACCTATTCGCATGGGACCGGAACCCCCTATGGCGGCTTGCTCAAGAGCTTCTATTATGAGCAAGCCAGGCTCAACTTCCGATTCTGGCAGCGGCTGGGGTTTGGGTGGAGGGATGTGGGCAGGGCGCAGGAGGTATATGGCTTCTCGCGGGTGGTGACGCGCGAGCGCGAAGAACCGGCGCACCGGGGATCTGGCCGCACGGTGCTGGCCGATAGCCGACAATCGGCGCCAGGGCTGGCTGTTTCACTCATCCCACGCCTCTTTGCCGAGTGGATCGACCTCTCGCTGGAAAAACTCGGCGCGCACCTGCCAGATCGCATCGAAACGCCACTCTTGATCCCTCTGGAGGATCCGCAGCTTGAGGAGCGCCGCCAGCAGCTCCATCAGTGGTGGCGTGAGGCGTACTGGCAGGAGCGAGAAGCGTACGCGCGCTATCAGGAGGCGATGCAAGCTGCTCCATCTCCTGCCGTGGATACAGATACAACAGTGACAAAGGCGCGGGCCGCCTGGCAACAGGCCGCAGCGCACCTGAACACGGTTGAAGAAGAGAAGCGAGAGCAGGAGGCGTGGATCGCTGCTCGCGACCTGCGCACAGCCTATCGCAATGCTGCGGAGGCGCTCCAGACGCTTGCGGCCACACACGACGCTGCGAAGCTGGCCCAGGATCGGCTGCTGCGTCTGTGGACGGCGCTGCCATTCTGGAATGATCCACGCTATGCCATCTCCGAAAAGCAGTGCGGCGACTGGGGCGATATCGAGGGGCAGCACCTGCTTTACCAGATGCCGCGTCTGGCCGAAGACTACCTCTATCCTCTGGAGCGGCTCTGCTATGAAGTGGTAGGCCGTGAGGTCGCAGCGGGCCGCTCCATTGCCATCGCGTTCCTGCAAAATGGTAAACGCAGCACAGCAGCGCGCCTGCAATGGGTCTTGCGTGACTTTCACCCCTGGACACTCACCAACGACATCAAGCCGTATGAGCGTGAGCAGGCGGTGAAGCATGCCGTGGCCGCCGGCTACATGGTGATCCTGATGCCTTTCCAGCGCACCAGGGAGGGCTACAACTTCCAGCGGGAAATTGCGACAGGCTTCTGGTACGAGATGCCCGACCGCCTCTTTGACCTGGAACAGTGGCAGCGGCGCTTCTGGCGGCTGGGTCAGGAGAAGGAAGTGCATCTCTACTTTCCGGTGATGATTGGGACCGCGGCCTTTACCATGCTCTATCGCCTGGGCATGATGAGCGCGGGCCTCTCACTCTTCCTGGGCCAGACGCCGACAAGTGGCCTGGCAAAACTCGTTGGTGCGCACAAGACGGCGCTGGCCCGGCTGGCTGCGGCGCTGGCCCAGAATGGGGAAGAGGTGGCCGGTGAGGAGGCCGAGCAGAGAGAGCAGATCATGCGCGAGCAGATTGTGAGCGCCTTTGAGCAGCGCAATGCCGACTACCGGGCGCTCACGTCTGCGACCAGGACCGAGCGAGATGATGAGGTCCAGCAGTGGATAGAGGTAGCACGACGGCGAAAGCTTGGCTTGCCTGATGACGCATGTATCCCTGTGCAAGCGGAGTTTTGTCGCTCTCCTCAACAGGAAAGAGCGCCCGCCAGCGCAACTGAGTACGAACATCCCTGGGAAGAGTGGAAGCGGCGCGAAGCGGCCTTCCGACTTGAACAAAAGCGTAAGCGGGCGGAGGAGGCCAGGCAGAGAGCGCGCCTACGGCGCATGCTGCGTCCACCGGGTTTCCCCGTTGCAGCCAATGCTGGCAAACAGCGGCAAAGGCACCGTAAGTCCTCGCCGCCACTCGCGCTTCAAGCCACGCTGTGGTAAGTGTGGAGGCTCAAGACGAGCAGGGAGAACAGTCAGGCGGCATGCTTAAAACATGCCGCCTCATACATATGAAGGAAAGAGAACATGCATGGAAGAAATACCGGCCACACCATCGTTTGACGAAGACACCGTGGAGATCATCCTGCAACTCTTGCCACAGGACGGTCATCCCGAAGGGCGCAAAGTCAGGAACGCACTGATCGTCAATGGCAAGCCGCTGCGTGTTGGATCGCTGCGCATCAATGCGCTATCTGCATTTCTGGCTTCCCTTGCCGATCAGACGCCCGAGCAGGTATTGGAACGTCTTGCCAGTTATGTTGCTGAATGCCAGCAGCAGGTAAGCGCTCTCCAGCGCCATCCTGCTCAGGCTGCCATGACGAGTGCGCAGCCTATAGAATCACACGCTGCTAGTCAACCAGAGATAGGCGCCCTACCATCTTCCCTGGCTCCTATGACGCCTGTTCAGCCTGCCACAGAGGAAAACGAAGCTGAACGTCGCGGGCAGGAACCAGCCAGGAACGAGATAGTGGAGGAGGCGCCTCTCCAGCAGCTTTCACTCTTTTCATAAACCTGATGAAAGGATCCTAACCTATGACGACAACCACGCAAAACTCAGCGACCCATACACCTGCTGCTCCGAGAATGGCTTTGCTCAAGCGGCAGGGCATGCCCTTAGAGCAGATCGAAGAGAGCGACGCATTGAGCGATGAGCGCCTTGCAGCACGTTTCCCTGGCTGCCTGGATGGCGCTCTGGCCGTTCGCGAACGCTTTCGCCCCAATGGCAACCGTCTTCCCCGCGACATGAGCGGCAAACTGCCCAACGAAGGGCAGCTTGTCGTCACCATTGTGAGACGTGCAGTGATCGAAGGGGAAGGCCAGCGCATCCTGGTCGAAGATCTCGATGATGTGCGCACCGAAGAGCGCTTGCGCGAAGTGGCTGTCTTCCTGCGCTCCTGGGCCGGCCAGGCCCTTTTTGATTGGACTGTCGAAAACTGGGTCGCGATCATCAAGATTATCAAACGAGCCGGGACGAAAGGAAGTGGCAAAGAGGTGTTGCAGATCCTGCTCGATAGCGAGGAAGAATGGTCTCCAGCGCTCTTGCTCTCCTGGAAGTTCGCCCGGCGGGAAGCCCTGGGGATGATATATTCGCCTGATTATCTTGAGCCAGGGGTGCATGTCGAGATTCAAAGCGCTATCGAGGAGGGCGAGCGAGCAGTCCGGCGCAGCTTCGCCACCTTCACGCTGCTCAAGCAGGCTCTGCCCCAACCATCCCTTGTCCATATTCCCGGTGTGTGAAGGAAGGTGGGCGATGCATCCAGATCTCATGGGGATGATGACGAGCATGGAGCCTGTTCCCCGCTCGCGGCCTCTGTATTCCATACCTGCGGCTCTCGCCAGGCTGCAGAAGTATATCGATCTCCCGCGCAACACGCGGGAAGCAATCACGCTGTTTTATCAGCGGTTCGATCTGGGGATCTTGCTGTATCTCTACCGCCGGATTTTCCCCGACGACTATGCGACCTCACAGGCAAGTGAAGAGATCGATCCCGACTGGAACTACAGTCCTCGCGAGGTGGAGTTCCTGGAGATGGTGGACGATCGCCTGTTTCCGCTGGATCTGCACTTCATGAGTGAGGCTGGCGCCAATGGGGATCGCGCCACGGAAATGATCTACCTCGTGCCCTACGCGATGCCCTGGTGGTACGATGCCTTTGAGGGTCTCTCGCTCGGCTGGCAGGCGCTGCGCCTTCTCTCCGGGACGATGACGAGCGATGAAGCCCCGCAGTTGGTCGCCACAATGGATCGACTCTCGCCTGCGGGGAGAACAAGGTTGTTAGCAGCGAGCCTGGTGATGGCGCGCGCCTCGCCCGAGCAGTTCGACGCGCTCCGCATGCGCTTTCTGCGCCGTGATCCGCCGTTCTCCGGTTTTGGGCAGGTCCTCGCCCTCTATCAGTACCGGACAGGCAATCCCTGGCTTGATACCGATACAGACAGCGAGATCCTTTATGAAGGCGCTTGCTGGTGTGAAGAGCACATTGCAGAGATTGCTCAGAGCTACCAGGCGGCTCAGATCTATGAGCAGCAGGTCAATGATTTTGCGACCTGGCTGGCGGAGGACAGCCATCGCCTCAGCCAGCTTCTTGCTCTGATCACCCAGGAGCTAGCTGCGAACGATCAAGAGGCAGCAAACGAGGTCTGAACCTCTCTTCTTCATCTCATCACGTCACGCTTCACAAGAACGCGCTTGGCTCCACCTGCTCTCTATATATGGGGTCGAGCGCTCTGCATTTCAGAAAGGAAAGCAGGCTTATGGCCTATCTCTCCAAAGAAGCCGCACATGGGCTGCGGCTCGATCAAAAACCCGATGGCAAGGACATCTTATGGAAGCTCGTCTGCACCCCCGGCCAGTATATCCTGCACTACCTGGATGGTGCGGAAGAACAGTTCAAGGGCATCTCTCCCGCTCTTCTGGCAAAAGCCTTCGGGGCCAACGCGGTTGATAGTGGCTGGTTCCCGCCTGGTGTCCAGCGCTGGGGAAGGGCGCCCAGAGGCGACTGGATGATCAGATTCTATCCGGCTGCTCCCTATTCGCTGCAATTTGGCCTACCGGAGAGCGCCGACTCGTTTTCCGCAACCATTCGTCTGCCGGCTATGATCTTTGCCGGAGTTGGCAAGACCTACTTCGTGTGGGCCGTCAAGGAAGAGCAGTTCACCACGGCGTCGCACCTCTTCGCCGTCCCACTCAGCAACATCTGGAGCGACGGGTGCATTTGCTATGGCGCCAACATGCCGCCGGCGGTCTCCGCCGAGGACTGGCAGACCATTGACGAGGCCTGGCAGCTTTTTATCGGCTCACCCTTCATTGGCGACCTGGCCAGTGGTAAGTCGCGGACGCAGCCGGAGGATGTGCGTCTCCAACTGCTGGCGGTCAGCCGCAGCCAGGATCAGCAGTATCCACTGGACGATCTGCTGGCGCACACGCTCAACGATACTCCGATCACCGTGCAGATGGCTGTGGATGCCATGCTGCGCATTGCTAATAGACCATAAAGGTAAACCATAAAGGAGGACATTGATGAGTCTCATTGGACATTATTATATGTCGCGACCAGAACTTCCGCCTCTTCAAGAGGCACAGAGCCTGGAATACTGGACCGCGAGCAATGGCGTCTTCGTGCGTGCGCATCGGGAAGGCATCGAGGCGGTAATTCCTGTCATCTTGCGCTCTCTCCCTATTCCAGGGCTGTTCCCGCTCACCACACACATCACAATGGAGTATCCATTGGTTCCGCTTACCATGGTGATGGAACTGCTGGCCGAGTCCTGGAAGGCGCGCGACCCGCAGACCAACGCGCCTCTGGAAGCGCTTTTTCACTTGCGCTGGCAAGATGGAGCCTGGCGCTGGTCGAAACCCGATCAAGATCAGCAGAGCACGAGTGTCACACCCACGGCTCCCTACGAACCCTCACTGCCCGTTCCGCTCATCGATCTGCACAGCCACCATGTGATGGCGCCGTTTTTCTCCGACACCGATACCAGGGATGAGCAGGGCTACCGGTTCTACGCGGTGTGGGGGCACCTCGATTCGTCCCCAACCCTGCTGGTGCGGCTTGGCATCTATGGGCACTTTCTCCCTCTGCCTGCCTCCCGGGTGTTTGAACTGCCTTCCTTCCTACGCGATGGCTTCTCTGGCGTCGCACTCCATGCATTGGGGGATGGATGGCTGCTATGACTGAGAAGCTGGATACGCGGCTCAGGCGCGCGGTTCCCCTGCTGCTGCGCCCCTGGGACGAAGCGCGGATCGTGATTGTCGGCGTCGGAGGAACGGGGAGCTGGTTAGCTGTCCAGGCCGGACGACTGATCCGCGTGCTTGAGGCGCGCGGGAAAAAAGCCAGACTGACGCTTGTTGATCCGGATATCGTGGAGGAGAAAAACATCTCCCGGCAGAATTTTTGTGACGCCGATCTGGCCGGAGACGATGGCAAGCCGCTGCATAAAGCGACCTCGCTGGCTTTCCGCCTGTCGTTATCCTGGGGCATCAACGTCTCAGCGATTACCGAACCGTTTGATCCGCACCTGCTCGAAGACTACCCCTACCCATCGTATGAAAGAAGTGCGGAACGGCTCACCGTCGTGGTTGGAGCGGTAGACAATGCGCAGGCGAGATCAGCCATCTTCAAGGTGCTGGAGGCGAATCACTCTTTTGAGGCGCCGCGCTTCTTTGTGCTGGACTGTGGGAACCTGGCGGCTGGGGCGGACGGCAACGAGAGCGGGCAGGTGTTGCTTGGATCAGCGAGCAGTCCTGAAGGGATGCAGCATGCCTTTCGCATCAGGAATGCCTGTATCGCGCTGCCCTCCCCGGCGCTCCAGGCTCCCGATCTGCTGATGGCCCGCCAGGAGGAAGGGGACCAGTCACCCCTCTCCTGCGCGGAGATCGCGCAGGCCAACACACAGGGCTTGATGATTAATCCGATGATAGCGATGATCGCGGCGCAATACCTGTTTGCTATGTTCGTGACTGGAAAGCTCACGAGGTTCGCGACCTATGTGGATGTGCATAGCGGAACCATGTCCTCTGAGTACATTACTCCGGAGACGCTGGCACGGGTCATCAGCAAAGATCCCACCTTCTTTGCCAGGAAAGAGCGCTAGCTTACGTCACCTCACCAACTGGTTCCTCTCCTTTCAACGCAATTCCCTGAACAGTCAATTCCCATCCGATGTTGAAACGCTGATCACACCATTCCCTCTTGCTCTGACGAGAGGGAGTTTTTACGCCATTTCACAACAAAGAAAGGACTACGGTATGACCGAGAAAAAGGAACAGTTCTCCACAGAGCGCATATATTATTCGGAAATCATAATTGGCGCTCTCTCCGGCTCAATCACCGCACAGCACCTCTACGATCCGCCGGAGCATCCCTCGCAGGGATGGACTTCCCGAGTCTTTCCGCTCTCAAGCGCTTTAGAGGATCTGGCCGAAGGCGGATATGTCATCGACTTACGCCCGCTTGCCGATCATCCTCAACTCAGGACCTGGGTCTTTCAGGCGCCGATGTCAAATGGACGCCTTGAAGGCGATGAGATCGACCGGCTCTCGGATGAAGCGCGGCTGGCAGCACAGCAGATGCTCTCGGGTCTGGGAGGAGATTTTCAACGGCTGGCTTTGTTCGCCTCACAGCGCGTCGGCGAGCCGCTTGATGGGAGTGCTGGCCCTTTCGATGCGGTATCGGCCTCCTATCGTGCGGCATACTGGGGAAGCCGTGGCGCCCGTATTGGGAAGCGTGTCGGCGATACCCTCTACTGGTCAGATGGAGAGCAGCAAACTATAAGCTCTTCGGATTCGAGCAGAGATGACCAGAGCATCATCTATGGAGGAATAAAGCAACAAGAGGAACAGGAGCAAGCATAATGGGAAACTACCACACACAGTTTAGTATCACCCTCGAACGGGTGAACGAAGAAGAGGCAAGCTGGCTTCGCGAGAGGCTCAAGGAGATGGAGCAGGAGGAAGATGGCTGCACCTTTCGCTCTACGCTGGAAGGAACATCCCTGTGGCTTCGCAGCACTGAGCGGCTCGATGACCAGCTTCTTGCGTTCCTCCAGGCATTTTTCAAGGAGAAGCGTCCCAACGAGTATCTCCTGATCGACTACGCCTGCACCGCCGATCATCCGTATGTTGACGCGTATGGTGGAGGAACGATTTTTGTCAGCGCATATACGATCTCCTGGTCGAACCATGATGCCTGGAAGAACGCGTGCCTGCAAGAGCTTGCAGGTCAGGTCAAAGGTCCAATCAGAGAGGCCGATACCACGGGATAATTCCTGACAAAACAGAAAGAGGTATACTATGCCAGCCAGAAGAGCATCGCAACGCTATCCGCGCCCATTTCTGGAGATCGAGTTTGATCAGCCAGCGCTGACACAGGGAGGCTGCTGCCGCTATGTGCCCATCGTCCTGCGGCTCTGTGCCGTGCCCGAACAGGTCATGCTCACGGTGCGCTTTGAACGGGTACGCAAGAAAGATCAGCAGGGAGCCTATCTCGATGACTACGAGATCGAGCCGTATGCCTATATCCTGCGGATACCCAGCAATATTCCTGGGTACAACGAGTATGCAACCGAGCTGCTTGCGCGTCCACATGCGACCGAAACGGGAACGATCCACATCAAACTGGAGTCGCATTCTTCCAACCTGCTCTCCGAGGCCCTGTATCGCTTCGATAGCCGCAAGGCAGAGCCGGTTCGTGCCAGGCTCCATCCAGGCAGCTTTCGCGGTGAGCGTCTGATCCCGTTCCTGCGTACTACCCAGGCACGGGACGCGTTGCACGGCCAGTATCCCGCCTTCGTGCCAGGCGCGCATGGACCATCCTCGCCGCCCATTGCACCTACGGCAGCCTCATCGACAGCCACATCCTCGACGCTGAGAAACTGGTGGCTGACGAAACATTGATCCCTCCTGCTGCTTGTCATGCAGGTGTGACCATATGTGAAGCCCGAAGTAACAGATTGCTTCGGGCTTTCTTTGTGCTGATTTCTTGTAGCGTGAGGTGTTCCGTTCGGAATACCCAGGAAAGTGAGTCTGCATGCCAACACCTATCAGTTCCGAGGCGCGCGATGTCCTCAGAAACGTTCACTATCTCCCCGCTGTCAGCCGTCTCTTGATTACCCGCGACGAGCTGGCGCCGAAGGTGTTTCGGGAGGTGAAGGAGATCTGTACGCGCCTGGGGGCGCGCTGGAACCAGGCCAGCCAGAGCTTTCTATTTGGCTATGATCCGACGCGGGCGCTAGAAGTCGTCCAGGCGAGCGGGGTCATGCCACCCAAAAATCCCTATGCCCACTTCCAGACGCCCGACTCGATCAGCGAGGGGATGATTCGCTACGCGTTTCGCCTCTTCGAAGGCGAGCACTATCCTGGCTACCACCATGGACAGCCGCTCCACGCCTGCCACTACATCCCCGCTGGCTTGCGCATTCTGGAGCCGAGCGCCGGCAAAGGAGCCATCGCCCGCTGGATACGGCAGCTCTATTCGATGCTGGGCCGGGAAGATTATACCCTGCACTGCTGCGAAATTGATCCCATCAACCGGGCAATTTTAGAGCAGCAGGACTTTGCTGGGGTGGCCGACGATTTCTTGACGTATCACCTGGAGCCTGGCGAGGCGCTCTATGACATTGTCATCATGAACCCGCCTTTCCTGGATCTGGAATACATCGAGCATATTGAGCACGCTTGGGAGTTGCTCAGTGACCGCGAAGGACGACTGGTGGCTATCGTACCGAGCAGCTTCTTCTGGCGTGAAGAGGCAAAGTGCCAGCGGTTCAGAACGTTGGTGCGTCTCTATGGAGAGGAGCCGCCGATGGTCTACCCGCGTGGCCGCTTCAAGGAAAGCGGGACCACCATCGAGACGGCGCTCGTCTCGCTAGTGAAGCAGGACCAGTCCTGGCGCACGCAGCCCTATGCCGGGTTCCCCAACTGGCATTGCTACATGCTGGATCTCCATATTGCCCAGACGCGCACGCTCTATGATGAGCAATGGCGCCTCTGGCAAGAGGTAGATCGCGGAGTCTTACCAGATGCGTCAAATCATCCTGCCTGGTGTCATACGCAGCGCACTTTGCGTGAATTCTTCGCCAGGGCCATCCGGCACGCGAAAACCGACTGGTGGGTTGAGATTGTATTGGATGACACCTCTCAGCGCTTCATGGAGGAGCATTTCCTGGAATATGGAAGGTGCAATTGCCAGTGCGAGCGTCACATCCACGAACGATGTCAACGGCTGGAAAAAGTGCACCAGCAGGGCCACTCGCGCCAGGTGGAGACTTCTGTACCCGCTCCTGATGAGCAGATGTCGCCGCGATCTCCAGTCTCGTCTCCCTATGTTCAGCGCGCATTGTTTTCCTTCGATCACCTGGAAGCAAGTCAGGGAGCCAGCCAACGCAGCGGTTGCCTGCCTCGTTGACCAGAGCAGCGCTCCCACGAGAAGGGATAGCTCCCCTCTTAACATACATAATCCTCCATAATCTTCAATTCGTTGTGCCAGGCAGTCTCCATGCGCTCTTGACGCACATGAAGACTGCCTGGCGTTGTGTGTACGGAAAGGAAACTAGAAGATGTTCAGAGCAAAACGTGTGTCAGGCAAGCAGCGTCATTCCTCCCGGAAAGCGGTTTCCCTCGAACCCCTGTTCGTGAGCCTGAATGATGGAAGCTTCCCATTATCAGAAAACGTGCAGAACAGTGAGGAACTGCATCGCGCCATCGCCGCCTGGACCACCTATATTCAGCGCCTCTCTTCGCCATGTCGAATGGATGCCGAAACCGCCTGGCTCATCGCTCGCGCTCTGCTGCGCCGGGGCGTGGCTTATCTGCTGGTGCAAGAACCGGAGGCCGCGCTCCATGATCTCTCGCAGGTCATTACGATGCAAGTGGGCGAGGTGGAGACCAATACGGCCTACCTGTACCGTGCCCAGGTCTATGATGCGCTGGGCCAGGATGCGGCGTCGTTCAGCGATTGGACGGCAACGCTTGAGGCGATTGAACGCGCTTCAGCTCACCCGCAGCGTTTCCCGAAGGAACTGGCCGCGCAGGGATATGCCTCTCGCGCGCGCCTGTATTGCGGGCAGGAGAACTACACCCAGGCCATTGCGGACTGTGATCGGGCGCTGGCCTTCAATGCAGCCTGCGCCGAAGCGTACTCCATTCGCAGGAGGGCCGCGAGCCTGCTCTTAAAGTGGACAGAAGCCCTGGCCGATTGCACCAGAGCGATTGAGCTTGCCGGCTGGCCCGTCCACTACTACCGGCGCGGACTCGTCCACGAGCAAATGGGCAACTACGATCAGGCATTTTTCGATGTTGAGCGCGCATACCGTCAGGAACCTGACAACGAACGCTTCGCGAAGGAGTATGCCCAACTGCTCATGCTGCGCCTGATGCGCATGGGGACGTAGCGTGCCGCCAAAGAGGAGACAATGCTCATCATGGAAGCTCTCGTATGAAAGGACGCAATCATGACCTCACGGAAGCGCGCTTCCCCACGGCTGGCGGCATCGTCCTCCATCCAGCAGGCCATCGGGCAGTCGGCGCAGCGCATCATCACGCTGCTGGAGGAGGGACGGGCGAAGACAGGTCTCTCGCGCACCGACTTTTTTACCCGTGCGCTGCTGGTCTGGGATGCGACGCTGCGGCAAGCCGACCTGGACGAATTTCTCAATGTCGCCTGCGTGGGCGTGGAGAAGGCCCTGCGAGAAATCGCGCTCGCCTTTGACGAGCTGTTCGCGCAGGCGCTGCACAACTACTACGACATCCTGGGGGCGACCTTTATGCTGGCGCATCTGGCCTGGAAGGATGTCGGCGATGAGTACACCCCCTGGGACCTGGTGCAACTCGTGGTGCGGCTCACCCTGGCCGAGTTTCAGCCGCCGCCGGGCGATCCTCCGATCACCATCTACGATCCGTGCTGCGGATCGGGCGCCTTTCTGCTCGGCTGTCTGGAGTATATCGATAGCTTGTACCCCGAAGTGCTGGACCGGGGACAGGTAAAGCTCTACGGGCAGGAGTTGACCCACGTCGGCTGGTTGATGTGCCGAATTAACCTGCATCTCCATGAGCTAGCTCGCGGCTTACGTCGCGGAGGACCCTCTCAGGAGCGAAGCGCGGAGCAAGAGCCTGCGCATGCATTGGGCTTCTCTGCCGTGCATGTGCAGCAGGAAAGCCTCTGGACGCCTGCCGATATCACCATCGATGAGGGGCTGCGTCAACAATTGCTAGCTGTCGTTCGCCCGATGCCCCGGTCACGCAACAAGAGGCAGACTTCGCAGCAGCAGTCTGCCCACGCTGATTCGCTCTTTGCCGAGGTCCAGAAGCTTTTTCCGGCGGACCCCTTCTAGCCCGACTCCCCACTTACCCTTCATCCAGACCAGAACACACTTTTTGAGTGTTTCGCCAGCATTGTTTCGTCTTACCCCATTGTTAAAAATAAGGAGAACACCATTGAAACAGTATCCACCTGTGCTTTCCCGCATATTCCAGCTTTGGGGCGTCATCGTCTGGCTGGCCACAAATGCGGTGTTATTCGTCTGCCTTGTGTGGTATCCCATGACCGTTGGATGGTATGGCATCTCTTTCCCTGGCCTTGTGGAACCTGTGCTGTACCACATGAGCAGGCTGGTCGGCTGGCCTCTTCCCGTTACTGCGACACTGAGCATGTTCATCCTCGAATATAGCATCGCAGCGGCGGAGGGATGCCTGGTAGGAGTTGCCTGGGCAGCGCGTCCTTGATGGAGGCGCGATTGGCGCTGGTGGGCGCTCTTATCAGGCATTATGCTCGGATTACATATTGCGGTAGCCAATCCCGTCTTCTTCGGCCTCTTCTCCCTCGCCGGGTTAGTAGCCCTGTTGAGCCAGGGTCTGAGATGGCGGCATGTGCTCCTGGTCATGGCTGCGCTGATGCTTATGGGCGTGCTGGCCTTTTTCGTCGGCGCCTGCGGCCTGGTAGCGGTGATAACCAATACCGCGCCGGCTTCTCCTCTCACGCTGACCGACTGGCTCATCGGTATCTTGCTGGTGCTCGTGCTCCCATTGCTCCTGCTGATAAGCTGCGCCGTGCTCTCGGCGCGACGCCTGTCCTGTACTCTGCAAGGCGCATTCCCTGAAAACAGGAGAGAGAAACAGCGGTGAATCAGTCAATGGCCCCACTGCTTCCACAACATTCTCACCCTGGTCGGCATACTGCCAGCCAGGATTTTTTCTTGAAAGAAAGGATTTTCGTTCCCATGTCTCGCGTGTTTGAAACTCCCGAGGAATTCCTCTGCCAGCTCCTGGCGCATTGTCAGGCGCTCTCTGAGCGCTACCGTACTGTGTCAACATTGTCTACATTGTTCCTGGAACATTCCGCTGCGACCGCCTCCCCGGAGATGACCGCGCAGTTCATCGCCTATACCCTGACGAGTTGGAACCTGCTGTGCCTCTCCGAAAAGCTGGAGCAGGCGATGCACGCTCACTGCACGATCAAGACCATTGTGCAGATCATTACCTTCCATGTCTCACTGCCTGGCGCTGTGCGCGCTCAGGCACATCGCGCGGCGAGCTTCGCACGGGCCACCGAGGCAGAAAAAGACTGCGCCGCCGTCACCGGTGACATGTTGCGTGCGGCGCTTGGAGATATGGGAGAGACGCTGCTGGCTCCCACGCTGGTACGCTATGTGCAAGAGGCTGCTGACTGCCCTCCGGTCTTCTGGGTGGTGGACAGGCGGCTTCCCTCACCCCTGGAGCCATTGGAGCAGATCGTCCAGATTCTGCGCCATGACGCAGAGAAAGAACGTCTCGATCCGCACTATGCGGACCTGGCTGGCGGATTGCTCGCGCTGGTCAGGCGAGGCGCCGAGTACGGGCGCGGCGGGCCTGGCGCACTGGCTACCCACATCCGTTCGCTGTCTCCCTCGGCCTTTGTTGCCTTCATCGCCCAGCTTTTCGCCGAGTCCTCTGCCGGCAATGAGGTCTGGCATGACGATCCTGCCTCGGTCATGGAAGCTGCACTCCGGCTCGTCTACCGCTCCCGGCCCAACTATGAGAGCTGGTAACGTCTTTTCAACGCTGTGGGCAAGCCACCTCCTTTGCGACTTGCCTTGTTTTCACGAGAAGGAGAACGTGTATGCTCAACACCCACGAAGTGTACCACTATGTCGGCGATGATCCTGGCCGTTGGCTCACGATGCAGGCAGACCCCCTTATTGTCAGGCGCGCCGATTATGTCAAATTCGCCGAAGTCGAGGCCGAGAATCTCGATGAGGTCTTCCGACTGATGAACACGATTGACCATGACTGGCAGGAGAACGCCTGCATGAGCGCTATGCGCCCCGGCCAGCCCGAAAGGTCAACCTCGGTTGGCAGTGTCATCGTGCTGGTCGATCAGGCCTGGATGGTCGATAGCGCCGGCTTTAGCGAAGTCACCTTTGGATAACCCCAACACACACAGGATTATCGACAACGTTTCGATACGCCCGGTGGATCACACAAAAAGTCCACCGGGCGCATCACTTTTTGGAGGACAAACTATGAAGCAGCTACGCGAACGGCTGCAATGTTACGGCTCAGAGACCCTGCTCGATGAAGAACTGCTCACCCTCGTCCTGTGCACAGGCCCGATGCGTGAAGATGCAGTCACAGCCATCCGGACATTGCTGAATCATTACAGAGGCCTGGGTGGCTTGATGCGCGCCGACATGGGCGAACTATGCCAGGAGCATCGCCTTAGTGCAGTGAAAGCGGCGCAGATCCAGGCGGTGCTGGAACTGGCAAAGCGGCTGAGCATCGAGCGGCCTGATCGGAAATATCAGATCAGATCGGTGGATGATGCCGCGAACCTGGTGCGCCTGGACTTGATGCACCTGGACCATGAAGAGATGCATATCCTCATTCTAAACACAAAGCACCAGGTGGTCGAGCGCATCAGGCGCTATATGGGTACGGTCAACAGTTCGGTGCTGCGCGCATCTGAAGTCTTTCGTCCGGCAGTTGTGCGCAATTGCCCGAATATCATCATTTGTCACAACCACCCGTCCGATGATCCGACACCGAGTCCGGAGGATATCGAGGTGACGAAGCAGCTCGTAGCCGCCGGACGGCTGCTTGATATCGACCTGCTCGATCACATCATCATCGGCAATCCGGGCTACGTCAGCCTCAAGGAGCGCCTGCGCTGGTAACACCATCACGTTTCTTCAAGGAGGTTCTCTCGTGTTTCAAACCATAACCGATTTCCTCTGGCACTACCTCTGGCTGGATGTGGCAGTATTCTTCTGGCTCTTTGTGGAAGTCAGGCTGACGCACCGGCGAGAACACCGCTTGCAGCGTTCGTTACGCAATAAGCGCTTTGTACAGATCCTTTGCTTTCCCTGGATCACAGTATGCTGGTTGGAAAAACCAACCAGAGCGTTCTATCGGCGCTTTCCGTGGGGCTACGTGGTATGCGCTCTGCTCTGCGCCATTGGGTTGGCAGCTTTGGCTGTGTGGGCGGCATTGCGGCACATCACCCTTGTGATTGAAGGGATTGCGCTGATCCTCTGGTGGATGATCCTGCTGCATCTGCTGGTCAGCTTTACAGATAACGATGGAGGAGGTCATCATCACGATGATGATCTACCCCCTGACGACCCCACGACTCCGACCGCCGACGCAGCGGAACGCTGGCTTCGGAAGCAAAGTCTGGCTGATCGTGCTGCAAAATAAGTGAGAAAGAAAAGAAGGAAAGGATGATCTTTATGAAAATAACTGCGACCATGCTCTACTTCCTGAACGAGGAGGATGCGCAGCGTTTTGACGCGAAGAACCGCGACGACGACGCTTACTTTCAAGGCGTGCTCCCCGAGACAACGGCGCATTATGTGAATCAGAATGACCTTGAGGGGGACGATCACGCCTGGCTGGCAGATATGGGTTACGACCATGAAGAAGGCTTTGAGATTACATTCTCAGAGCAGGATGGAAACGAACTGCACACTGCGATACTCTCTGGTCTTCTGGAGCATGGCTATACCGTCTGCGCGTGGTCCGACAAGTTGTTGATTCAGCCAGGCACATTGCGTGTACAGCATATGGTCGAAATGGATCTTTTGTACGCGGCGTTGAAAGTATCGGATGAATCTGCCATGTGCGCCGTACAGGAAGCTCTTGACCTCGCTGAGGATACCCGCTCCATATTACCAGGCAAGGCGACAGACAGTGAGAAAGATGGCAGGCAGTTGCATGAAGAGCAGATGTTTCGCATCTATCCAGGCAGGTTCTATGCCCTCGATGAGCAGCAGGCCAGCGAGTTTGATGCAGCACAGCCCCAAGGGAAGAAACGTTTCGCTGGCATGTGCCCTGGCGGCAATGCGTATCTGCTCGATTATGATCACTTTGATCCACTCGTCAATGACCTCGATCCGGGAGATCCTGAGACCGGGTGCGCCGTTGAGTTCGAACCGATCATCAGTAGAGAGCAACAATTGGCTCTTTGCTCTGGTTTGATAGCCCTCGGCTATGCTGGATGCTTGTATCCCAATCGGTTGCTCCTTGTCCCCTGGCACCGAGATGTGGTCACAGAGGTTGCCAGGCGCGATATTGAGCAGCTTCTTTCTGATGGTCAACGAAGGATGCGTCAATAACGAGGAGAGGCTATGGCAGCAACAAACCATGCCTTTGCACAGGCTCTCGAAGCGTTTCCCCGGCGAGTTGATTTTCCTCCGCTGCTCACGGCGACAGAACTCTTTGCCGCGCTCTCCCCTCTCCAAATTGGCGATGTGGTGCCATTGCACTGTTATATCCTCGATTACGATGTAGGCACTATCCCTGCCTGGACGGTGGTCCAACGCGAAGGAGCCTATCGCTTTTCCTTGACGCTTATTGATCCTAACGCACTGCCTGATCCACAAGAGCTAGACGCCTACCAGGTAGCCTATCAAATTATCGCTACGCCAAGCACAGTGCTCGGCTCCGGTCCCTTCGTCTTGAAGGATGGCTATGGACCACCTCACTATGCATGCAGCCTTCCACAACAGGCCTGGTGTCTGATACGCGGGAGATTACCGGCTCGTCGGAAGCGAAAGGATGTCTGACCGCTCTTCTGTCTAACGACTTCCCCCGCACACCGTCAATACAGATCGCATCCTCTCTCATTCTCGCTCTGGCTGGCAACGATTGCTAACCAGGCATTTTTGTTTGAAGTAAGA
>Ga0209061_1001989_pt1 | contig 29025 bp, 18 predicted proteins | sample Coa_R1_10_FD_187157 | JGI IMG/M metagenome (GOLD analysis project Ga0209061, IMG submission 187157) | Surface soil microbial communities from Centralia Pennsylvania, which are recovering from an underground coalmine fire - Coalmine... | ecosystem: Environmental > Terrestrial > Soil >... | reverse complement strand
CTAATCTATTGCTCGCCTGCTCGCGCCTGTGGCGCTTGTCAGGGTACGTTATGCAGGCCAGGTACTTCGCGCGGCTGCGCCGCGCCGGGGATAGAGTTGGTTGTGTGGCAAACATGCGCGCAGCGCATGTTTGCCACACAACCAACTCTATCGGGCGAGCGACGCCGGCGCGGGCAGGCGATTGCATCAGAAGACAATAAGAGGGGGCGTGAATGTTCACGCCCCCTCTTGCGTTCCTAAGCTTCGTTGCTGCCGCTGCTCTCGCTGCCAGCCGAGAGGGCTGCCTCGGGAGTTGCGGGCGGTGGCAACTGCTCGAAGCGATTGCGCACCCGCAGATCCAGGCCAGCGAGAAACTTAACATCAACGCTCTCAATCTTCAGGTCAGAACCCTTCCGCCGCGCCAGCCATCGCCCATCCTTTCTGATTCTGAACTTCTCGTCGCCTGCTTTTATCAGCGTCGCCGTCATCTGCCGTCCATCAATCTCGACCTGTACGGGGCCGGCTTCCCTTTCGGCCTCTTCCGCTTGCGCGTCAGCCGTCCAGGGCACCAGCTCCTGCCCCTGGGTTTCCTCGATCCACGAGATCTCGCCCTCTACCTGCATCTCCAGCAGGAGGACACATTCCACCAGATCGCCCGGCCGGAACTTGCCTTGCAGCAGGCCCTCGGCCAGTGGATCTTCGATCAGGCGCTGAATGGTGCGGCGCAGCGGGCGCGCGCCATACTGTGCATCGAAGCCTTTCTCGATCAGGTAGTCCTTCGCCGCCTGCGACACGACCAGCTCGATCTGCTGCTCGGTCAACTGCGCGCGAACGCGATTGAGAAGCAGGTCGACGATAGCGTACATCTCTTCCCGGCGCAGCGAATGGAAGACGATCACCTCGTCGATACGGTTCAGGAACTCAGGCTTGAAGGTGTTCTTCAGTTCGCCGAGCACTTTGCCCTTCATGGTCTCGTACTCGCTCTGATGTGCCCGGGCCTGGTCCTTCGTCTGCTTGAAGCCGATAGAGGCTTCGCGGTTGAGCAGCGTCGCGCCGACGTTAGATGTCATGATAATAATGGTATTGCGGAAGTCTACCGTGCGGCCCTTCGCGTCGGTCAACTTGCCGTCCTCAAGGATCTGGAGGAGCATATTAAAGACATCGGGGTGAGCCTTTTCGATCTCATCGAGCAGGATCACACTGTAAGACTTGCGGCGCACTGCCTCGGTGAGTTGACCACCCTCTTCGTAACCGACATATCCTGGGGGAGCGCCAACCAGGCGTGCCGCCGCATGGCGTTCCATAAACTCTGACATGTCGATCTTGATAAGCGCCTCCTCGCTGCCGAACATAAACTCGGCGAGGGCGCGGGCCAGTTCTGTTTTACCGACGCCGGTTGGCCCCATGAAGATGAACGAGCCAATGGGTCGTTTCGGATCTTTCAGGCCGGCGCGAGCGCGGCGAACGGCGCGGGAGATCTTCTCGATGGCCTCGTTCTGCGCGATCACGCGAGCGTGCAGAGCCTCTTCCATCTGGAGCAGCCGCTGCGACTCTTCCTGCGCTATACGCATCACGGGGATGCCGGTCCACATGGAGACGATCTGCGCGATCTCCTCCTCGCCGACCACCGGCTTATCCGTGCCCCGTTCGGTATGCCATCCGGCCTCCAGCTTGGCAATGCGATCTCGCAGTTTCACCTCGCGGTCACGTAGTTCCGCTGCCAGTTCGTATTCCTGCTGCTGGATCGCTGCTTCCTTCTCCCGCAGCACCGACTCCAGGCCGCGCTTCGCCTCCTTGAGATTAAGGGGTGCGAGCGAGTTCTGCATGCGCACGCGGCTGGCTGCCTCATCGATCAGATCGATAGCTTTATCGGGCATGAAGCGATCTGTAATGTAGCGGCTTGCCATATCGGTTGCCGCCTTGAGCGCCTCATCAGTGATAATCAGGCGATGGTGCTGCTCGTAGCGCTCGCGAATGCCCTTGAGGATCTCGATGGTCTCCTCAATGGTAGGCTCGCGTACAATGACCTCCTGGAAGCGACGTTGCAGCGCGGCGTCGCGTTCGATATATTTGCGATACTCATCGAGGGTAGTAGCGCCAATGCACTGTAGTTCACCGCGCGAGAGCGCCGGCTTGAGGATGTTCGCGGCATCAACCGCGCCTTCGGCTGCGCCAGCCCCTACCAGGGTATGCACCTCGTCGATGAAGATAATGCAGTCGCGGCTATTGCGGATCTCCTCGATGATCTTCTTCAGCCGCTCTTCGAACTCACCGCGATATTTCGTACCCGCCACCAGAGAGCCGACATCGAGCGTCAGCAAGCGTTTGCCCGCCAGCGTTTCGGGAACCTCGCCCGCGACGAGGCGCTGGGCCAGGCCCTCTACAATAGCGGTCTTGCCGACGCCGGGTTCTCCGATAAGGGCAGGATTGTTCTTGTTACGGCGGGAAAGAATCTGGATTACGCGCTCTATCTCCTGATGGCGACCGATGACGGGATCGAGGGTGCCGGCGCGGGCGGCGGCGGTAAGGTCGATGCCCATCTGATCGATAGTGGGAGTCTTCGAGTGCTTGGGATCGCGCTCATGAGGGGCGCCCGACTGGCTGAGCACCTGAATAGTCTGCGTGCGCACCTTCTCCAGATTGACACCCAGGCTCTCCAGAACGCCAGCGGCGATGCCTTCACCCTCGCGCACCAGACCGAGCAGGAGGTGTTCTGTCCCGATATAATGATGATTCAGGCGGCGAGCTTCATCGACGGCCAGCTCGATCACCTTTTTGGCGCGTGGAGTCAGGCCGATCTCACCGAGCACGATGCGGTCTCCACGACCAATGATAAATTCAACGGCGCTGCGAACCTTGTTCAGTTCGACGCCGAGATTTGCTAGAACTTTTGCTGCGACACCTTCCCCCTCACGGACCAGTCCCAACAGGAGGTGTTCGGTGCCAATGTAGTTGTGCTGGAAGCGTTGGGCTTCTTCCTGTGCGAGACTCAGGACCTTCCTGGCCCGCTCTGTGAACTTGTCAAACCTATCTCTATCGTTCACCTGTTTGTCACCCCCCTTTCAGTGGCAGAGGGTGGAACCGGGCCCTCTGTGTCGCTCAGGTAAACTCTGTGATTCATCATACAACACCCATCATACAGCGTCAAGGATAGCAACGTAACCCTCCCGTCTGTCTATACACGCTCTTACATCTCACTTAGAAACAATCGACCTCTGCACTGCATTGCCGGGAGCATATCGCAGCGGAGAGGTCAGTACTCATCTGTTCAGGTACGAATGCTTGTTAAGCGATGAGGATCATCACAAGCTCTCTGTTCTCCGTTTTTTTTCTGTCGCTCTCCTCTTCATCAATGGGTGATCCTGCAACTGGATCATGTCAACATTGAAAGATGTCTGTTAGGAAGAGTATATCACCTGGAAGTGTGAGAAACAAGAAGGGAAAAGTTATGGAGATTCACAATTATGCAGCTATTCGGGCCTCTCGCCACCGGCGGCTTATCTGGTTGTAGTGGCATATGGGCCGGACGGAATCCGCCGTATATGCCGCTACAACCAATGTGTATGAAGCGCCGCCGGCGGCGAGCAGTGCGGGCAAGAGAGAAGCCGGATTGTTCCGCGCTATTGCTCGGAATTCTCCGCCTCTTCTTTCGAGCGCTGGCGAGCGGCGGCGCGGAAGGCTTCGGCCATCGCCGTCGTTTCGCCTTCGTCTGGCAGCCCGCTCAGCAGGGGATTGCCGGAGTTGCGTTCGCCGCGCTCACGCCGTTCGCCCCGGGCCTCGCGCCTGGCGCTGGCCTCTTGATGAGATACCCCGGCCTCCGAGGGTGGCGTAGCTTCCAGCGAAGGCATGGCCGTCCCCTGCGGCGCAGTCGACTGCCCTTCGGGCGCGGCCTCCGCCGCCTCTTTTGTTTCAGGCTCTTCGACCTGGCGCAGACTGAGACCAAGACGGCGCCGCTCCGGCTCGATGCGCAGGATGCGCAACTGGAGTTGAGCGCCCTCGTGCAGGATCGTCTTGGGATCGACGCCGGGCGTCAATTCGGAAAGATGGATCAGCCCTTCGATGCCATCTTCGATGCGCGCGAAAGCGCCGAACGGAGCAATCTTCGTCACCGTGCCGGTCACGATCTGTCCCGGCGAATAACGCTGTGCCACGGTGGTCCAGGGGTCGACCTCGGCGCGCTTGATAGAGAGCGCGATCTTCTTTTTCTCTTTATCGACGGAGAGCACCTGGACCTCGACCTCCTGACCGACGTGCAGGACCTCGCTGGGATGATTGACGCGGCTCCAGGCGAGCTGGCTGATATGCACCAGGCCATCAGCGCCTCCCAGGTCCACGAAAGCGCCGAAGTTGGCGAGATTGCTCACCACGCCCTTGCGTACCTCACCGGGCTTGAGTTCATCGAGCAGTTCTTCGCGGCGGCGCTGGCGCCACTCCTGAACGGCCAGGCGCTCGGAGAGGATCAGGCGGTTGCGCGCGCGGTTGATCTCGATGATTTTGAGCTGAAGCTCTTTGTCCTTCATGCTCTGGAGCTTGGCCGCCGTCTCCTGGCTCTCGCCGCCAGAGGCTACCTCTTCGCGCTTCAGATTGAGAATCTGAGAGATGGGTACGAAGCCGCGAATGCCGGCGACATCGACGATCAGGCCGCCTTTGTTGTAGTCGATGACTCTGGCTTTGAGCAGCTCGCCGTTCTTATATTGTTCCTCCGCTATGCGCCACTGGCGCTCGGTATTGGCTCGCTTGAGCGAGAGGACTGCATGCCCTTCTGCTGTCTCTGGCTGGATGACGTAGACCAGGACTTTATCGTTGAGGTGCAGTTCGTTAAAGGAGCCATAGCCACTTGCTGGCAGCTCTTTCGTCGAGAGAACGCCCTCGGACTTGAGGCCGATATCAACCAGGATCTCGTCCTGGTCAATTCGCACGATCACGCCCTCGACGACATCCCCGCGCTTGATATTGATAGGAGTGGTTGATGCCGCCAGCAACGCTTCCATTTCGTTCTGATTGAGGTCTTCCACTTCTTCGGGGTTCGTATTCATTGGCCCTTGTGGGTCGTTTTCATCGATCATCGTCTGTACCCGCCCGCTGTTAAGATTTGCCGCTGGCATTGTCGAAAGGTCGCCGTGCTGTTGTGCTTGCATGGGTAAAAAACCCCCTTCGATCCACGGTTTTTGCCTTCTTCGCGGCTGCATTCCACACGCCGGCGCCGCAGGATGTGTGCCATCATTCCTGCCCGCTTTAAGACCGAAAGGCTTCAATTAATGAGAAAGATAGCCCGCATTTCAGTCGGAATCACGGGGAATGTGCCATCGAATCTGGGCTTATCGGAGGGGGTGCTCAAGCGGTAATCGTTTCGGTCTTCTGTCCCTGGTGTTTCTTGCTGGCAAGAGTTATTTTGTTTGAGATCGACCACTTGTTTGCTCTACAGAACGGTGATACGAAACGATACGCGCAGGCAGGTACGCCAATAAATGGCACAATAAGCGCCTGGACAAAGCATACCCCCACTCGATGCTTTAATTATACCAAAAGCCGTCAGTGAATGCAAGCCAAAACGCAGCTTTTTCGCAGATCTCTCCGATTTTTTGTCCATCATATTGTATCATAACGATGCAAGGCCCCTCCTTATGAGTTTATGCTACAATGTTAACTATGGGTAGCTATACAACCGTGGAGATCTTACGCATCCTGCGCGGGCGGCTGCTGCCGGTAGAGCAAGCGGACGAGCGTAGCGCGGAGGTACTGGGGCGCCGTGTCGGAGTGCGACCGGCGGCTGTGCTGGTGCCGCTCTTTGATAAAGAGGGAGAAGCCTGCCTGGCCTTTATCCGGCGAGCGAGCACGCTGCGGGCGCACAGCGGCGAGATCGCTTTCCCCGGCGGAGGGGCCGATCCAGGCGATCCTTCCGTGGTGATGACGGCGCTGCGCGAGGCGCAGGAGGAAATTGGCCTCGATCCCGCCAGGGTAGAGGTGCTGGGTGCTCTCGCTCCCGTCTTTACATCAGTGAGCAACTACGTGATTACGCCCGTGGTGGCGTTCTTGCCGCCGGGCCTGGGACCACTGCGCTTGCAGGCGAGCGAAGTGACCGAGGTGATTGTGGCTCCGCTGCGCGCCCTGGCCGATCCTGCTATCGCGCGAACCGAGCGCTGGACGCGCGGCGGGCAGCCGCATATCGTGCATTTCTATGACTATGGCCCCTATTGTATCTGGGGAGCGACGGGGCGTATGCTCAATGCCCTCCTGGCAACGCTCGAGGTGGGCGAGACACCCACTGGATAGATCAATCCATAACCCATTGGTCATACACCTCTTGCGAATTCTCAGTATCTGGCTAAAATAGTATATAGAACAAAGATCCTGTAGTGCGTATGTTTGTATATCGTCCCTTCAAAATGCGGCTGGTCTGAAAGCGCGGGCGTAGCAGCAGTTCACCAGAAACTGCTGAGGATTGAAACTAGCGGAGAAAAGCTGTGACGTTGCCAACATCTGATGCTCAGTCTTCGAGGCTCCTGCCACGCCGGCCACAAATTATCCTTCCATCCCGCTCGATCCCCCCGGCTTCCACGGCGCCATCTGCGCCTCAATCCGCTCCCCTTCCTCTGCCTTCATCACCGGCGCGGTCCGCTACAGGCCCTTCTGATAAGGTGGTCCAGGAGCATGCTATCGACTTCGCCACACACTCCTGGGATCTGGCAACCGGCGGCTTAAAGACCTTGACCGCGAAGCGAGAGGTGCCCATGCGCTCAGAAAGGCGCGTGGCCGATATATTACCAGAAGCGCTCACCAGTTCGCGTAGCTATACGTTCGCTCTGGTAATTCTGGCCTGCGTCCTGCTCATCCTGGTTGGCGTGGGCGTTGTGTTATTTGTAATGCTACAACCTTAGTCGCGTGATGTAATGCTGCAACTGTAAAGGATTGGAGTTCTGCCCACCCGCTGATAAGCTTATCTTCCATTCAATGATGCGTATTAAGAAAATAGTCTGGTGATGTTTCCTGTGCATGGAAGGGATGCCCGATTAAATCGTTACAGCGCATCATGACGCGCCGCCGGTATGCCGTGCAGGTCGCCTGCATGGCGCACGGCCTTGACGATAGCGCGCGCAAGCGTGGCCGCCGCCGCCGCTCCCAGCATGCTCAACTGCTGCGCGGCTATGGCGGGATCAGGTCTGGGGGTTGATCTGGGTCCCAGGGCCAGCGCGAAAACCGTATCGCCATCAAACATGGTGTGCGCAGGCCGAATCGTCTGCGCAAGGCCATTGTGTGCCATCTGAGCAACCTTGTTCGCTTCCTCTTTGGTGAGCGAGGCGCTGGTGGCGACAACGGCGATAGTGGTGTTACCGAAAGGGCTGGAGGAGAATAACGCGTCGCCATCTCCGGCAATGTGACGCGTACCGGCAATGACCTGCTGCGTCTGGGGATCGATGATATCGCCCAGCGCGTTGACGACAACCAGCGCACCGACCAGCGCGCCGCCGGCAAGTTTCGTGCTGGCCGAACCCAGGCCCCCCTTCATAGCGAGGGCGGGATGGAGCATTTTGCCCACGGTGGCGCCGGTGCCACCGCCAACGTTGCCCTGCTCGACGGGGCCGGCGCTGGCGCATGCGCAGGCGCGATACCCCGCCTCTGCATCGGGACGGATGCTGGCCGAGCCGAGGCCGAGGTCAAAAATGGCCGCAGCGGGAACGATGGGAACGCGCGCCACGCCTACATCGAAGCCTACCCCATGCTCTTCGAGGTAGCGCATGACGCCGCCCGCCGCGTCGAGTCCGAAGGCGCTGCCACCCGTAAGCAGGATGGCGTGTACCTCCTCAACCATGTGCAGCGGGCGCAGCAGATCGGTTTCGCGCGTGGCGGGCGCGCCGCCGCGCACATCGACGCCCCCCACTGCGGGCGTATCGCAGAGAATGACGGTGCAGCCGGTGCCTGCTTCCAGATTGGTGTCGTGTCCCACACGGATGCCTGGAATGTCGGTGATGTCATCGTGCATTTGAGAAATGTTACCGCCTTCCTGAAGAAGTTTAGCCTGCGAGTTCAGAGTTCTCTCTCTGTGCGTAGGCGCGCGATGATCCGGACGGGCGCGATGATGCTCTTTACCTTTTACCTTCGAGCATGGTTACGCTCGCAGTGCTCGGTTTACAAAGTTAAACTGCATCATCGCGCCGCTACTCACAGAACCTGTTACCGCTTCTGGTCGTTATTCATTGTGAACGAGAGCTATGGCCCGTCGCAGCCTGCTGATTGCGTCCTTCACGCTCTCCCTGTCGTTATAGACTGCCGAGCCGGCTACCAGCAGGTTTGCCCCTGCTTTGACAACCTGGGAGATCGTGGCCTCGTGGATGCCGCCGTCGACCTCGATATCGCAATGCAGGCCGCGCTGTGTCAGAAGCTGGCGCAGATACGAAATTTTAGGCAGCGTTTCGGGAATGAACTCCTGACCACCGAAGCCGGGATTGACAGTCATGATGAGCACCAGGTCGAGCAGCGAAAGAACATCTTGAAGCAGAAAGACGGGCGTGGAGGGGTTGAGGGCAACGCCGGCCATTCTGCCCGCCTCCTTGATCTGCTGGATAATGCGATGCAGGTGCGGGCAGGTCTCCTGGTGGACGATGATGACATCGGCTCCGGCCTGCGCGAAGGTCTCGATGTAATCCTGCGGGTTGGTAATCATCAGGTGCGCTTCGAGGGGCAACTTCGTGCAGCGGCGCACGGCCTCAACGATCAGAGGCCCCATGGTGATGTTCGGGACGTAATGGCCGTCCATAATGTCGATCTGGATGCGCTGCGCGCCCGCCTCCTCTGCCTCGCGCACCTGCTCTCCCAGGCGCGTGAAATCGGCGGAGAGAATCGAGGGAACCAGTCCAATCATATCAGTCCACTTTCCTCCCTATACCCTGCGCCGTAGTTTGCTGGCGGCGGCGCTATCGAGCATCCACGTAACCTCACCCTTTGCCGGGCGCACGATCTGAGCGGGATATTCGTCGGGCCGGTACGCGCCTTCCAGAACGGCCTGGAGCGCATCGGCCTTCTCCTCGCCTGTGACCAGGAACAGCACATGCATGGCGGCATTCAGCAGCGGCGGGGTGAAGGTCAGGCGGTCGGGTGGGGGCTTGGGCACGCCGCTCACAGGGATTACCAGGCGCGTTTGCTCGTGCAGGGCAGGTTGATGAGGGAAGAGCGAGGCGGTGTGCGCCTCCGGTCCCATGCCAAGCTGGATCAGGTCGAAGCTCGGGATGCCACTGGTGCCGAAGACGCGCTGCATTTCGAGCGTATATTCGCGCGCGGCCTGATCGCGGTCGGGCCGGTCCGCCGGCATGCGGTGAATCTGCGCGGCGGCAATGGGAACCTTGCCAAGCAGGACCTCCCGGGCCAGCGCATAGTTGCTCTCTTCGCTTTGCGGCGGCACACAGCGCTCATCGGACCAGAAGATTTCCGTCAGCGCCCAATCGATCTGACTGCGATATGGCTCCTCGCCCAGCAGGGCGTAGAGTTTTTTGGGCGTGGAACCCCCGGCGAGGGCCAGGGTAAAGCGCCCATGCGTAACGACGGCTTCCTGTGCGACACGCACAACGTATCGCGCCGCCGCGTGACTCAATGTATCTGTATCGGCAAAAACTTCGATAGCCATAAATAGCTCCTGAATTCTCCTGCGTACTCTTCCTGACTTCTCGCGCCTGGGGCGCATCTCAGGAGGTAAAGTCTGCGGGCACGGCGCCGCAGACGCCGTGCCCGCAGACTTTACCTCCTGGCGCACCGCGCTGCGGTGCGCAATCAGAAAAGAAAATGCACATTGCGTTGGTTAGACCTCATTCATCTATATATCAGCTGAGCATCTCGAACACATGGCGCAGCGATGTTTCATAAAGCTGGTCGCGCCCCATGATCTCCAGTTCGTCGTGGAGCAGTTGACCCACCTTCTGGGTTGCGGCCAGGCTCACCACGCGCCGCGGCCTCGTCCCGTGCGCCAGTTCAACGGAGGTGAGCACATGATCGGCGTCCTCTTCGCGGTTGATTGTAAAGGTGGCGTGCGTAGTATTGAGGTCGCTGGTCAGGCGCAGGTAGCAGAGTGTGCCGGGGCGTAAATTGGGCTGTACGCGCGGGCGAATCGTGAGCGTCGCCTCCCCGCTGTAGCCGAGCTTGCCTGTGCGGCCTCCATACATCTCGTCGGACGTGGCCGCGCTTACCATTAACGGCCCGGTAGTGCGTGTCAACTGCCAGGTATAGGAGCCTGTCATGGGATCGAGCTGCCTGGAGAGGGGAGCGTCCACAAGGCGCCAGTTCAGACTGGCCTTGAGCCAGCCGGCGAAGAGCAAAGCGCGCGTAGGATTGGGTGAGATATCGCCTTGCTCGGTGCGTATATGCCCGGCGAGGGGGGCGACAGCATGTTCGATTTCGATGCGGTTCACGCCACCCAGGTAGGGTATGTACTCCTGGGAGTCGAAGAACTGGGCTACCAGGTTTCTCCAGGGAGTGATGCGTCCCCAGTTGAGATCGCTCAACGCGGTGCCCGGCAGGTCCTGTAGCAGCGCCAGGAGCGACTCGATGCCCTGCTGCGGAGCGAAGAAGCTGTTTGAATCGACGATGACCCGGCTGCTGATGCCGGCGAGGCGCGAGAAGATGACGCTCTCGGCGGGATCGTTCAGCCACCACAGATAGACGGGTAGATCGGGCTTGAGGAAACGCTGGATAATATCGGCACTGGCGTAGGCCGCCGAGCCGGTAGTCATCACGGTGATCTGCTCAAAGTGGTGACGCATGAGATCCGAGATGATGGGAAATGAGCGCAGCGTTACCCATGTGGAGACCGCGGATGGCAGGCGAGTATCGAAGATCAAGAGGGTGAGGCGCGCTATATGAGTGCTGGAGAGATCGCGTATCAGTGCGCTGGCCTGGCGCGCTGTCTCGGCATCCGGGGCGCAGATAACGAAGTTAAGCACGCTGGTGCGCACATTCATATTCTGACCGATACGTACATTATCGGCGGCCAGACGCCAGAGGCGAGAAAGCTGCTCCTCAACTTCTGTCGTCTCTACCTGTTTCCCGGCCCAGGGTAATGATACCTCCAGGTCGGCAGAATTATGCTTAGCCATTCCCGATCCCCTTCATCAAAGTGAACGCCACAGTGTTCATCCAGACAGGTTCGTAATTTGCCTCGTGCTTAACGACTCGCGGGCGCGCCGCGTCAGGGCCGGCGCCAGCGATGCCCATCGCGCCAGATGAACTCGTCGGCGGCCTGAGGTCCCCAGGTGCCCGCTTCATAGGTCAGGATGGTCGAGGGCGGTTCGTTTTGCCACTCGTCCAGGATGCCCTGAATAAACGTCCACTGCGCCTCAACCTCATCGCGGCGCGTAAAGAGCGTGGAGTCGCCGAGCATGCAGTCAAGCAGGAGGCGTTCGTATGCCTCCGGCTGCTCGCGCACAAACGAGGAGCCATAGAAAAAGTCCATGTTTACCGAGCGGATCTGCATATCGGTGCCGGGCACTTTGGCGCCGAACTTGAGCGAAATGCCCTCATCCGGTTGAATGCGCAGGGTGAGCACGTTCGGCTCTACCTGGCCTTGCGCCTCGCTGCGCTTAAAGATCATCAGCGGCGCCTGTTTAAATTGAATGGCGATTTCCGTGACGCGCTTGGGTAGATGTTTACCAGTCCTCAAGTAGAATGGTACGCCGGCCCAGCGCCAGTTGTCAACGAAAAGTTTCAGCGCGACATAGGTCTCTGTGGTGGATGTAGGCGAGACGCCGGGTTCCTCCAGGTAGCCAGGGACCTGGCGCCCGCCAACCCAGCCGGGGCCATATTGCGCACGAATGGTGTTTGTGACGACATCGCGGCCCGTTAATGGCTGAAGGGCGTGCAGCACCTTGACCTTCTCATCACGCACGGCGTTGGCCTCGAAGGTAATGGGCGGTTCCATCGCTACCAGCGTGAGCAGTTGCAGCATATGGTTCTGGACCATATCGCGAATCGCGCCCGCCTCCTCATAATAGCCGCCGCGCCCCTCAATGCCGATATCTTCGGCGACGGTGATCTGGATGTGATCGACGTAGCGCCGGTTCCATACCGGCTCGAAGATGCCGTTCGCCAGGCGAAACACCAGGATGTTCTGTACCGTCTCTTTGCCGAGATAGTGGTCGATGCGATAAATCTGGTCTTCTTTAAAGACTTTGCCGACCTGGCGATTGAGTTCGCGCGCCGATGCGAGATCATGGCCGAATGGCTTCTCGATAATGAGACGCGTCCAGCCCTTGCGATTTCTGTTCAGGCCGGCCGCGCCGAGGCGCTGGATAATTTCGGGATACTGGCTCGGCGGCGTAGAGAGGTAAAAGATGCGATTACCGCCTGTGCCGCGCTCATGATCGAGCATGTTCAATAAATTATTGAGTTTTTCATACCCTTCCGGGTCATAGAAATTGGATTGCAGGTAGTGTATGCCGGAGGCAAAGCTCTCCCACACCTGCGGATTGACAGGCTTTTGCCGCGAATAGGCGTTGATTGCGTCGAGAGCCTGCTGGCGGAATATTTCATCATCGTAGGGGCGCCGTGCGAAACCTACAACAGAGAAGCCCGCTGGCAATGGATGTTCCAGCGCCAGGTTGTAGAGCGCCGGCAACAGTTTCCTGTGCGTCAGGTCCCCGGTTGCGCCAAAGATGACCATGACGCATGGTTCCGGGCTTTGTTTGATACGTAGCCCCTCGCGAAAGGGGTTGGGCGCCTCGATGGCACTACGCTGAGGCATGCGAAAATCTCCTGAAATGTTGCTAAGCTATTCTTTAGTGTGTACTTTACGTATCTTCTACTTTCTCTCTGTATCCTCAGGCTTTTCAGGCAGTGCAGCGGATATCTTTGCTCTGTTATGGATTCATGCTGGCACTTTTCTCCTTTATTGTACGCGGCCTGTCAACAAATTTAGAGTGTATGCTTTCTGCTACCCTGACTTGCTCGCGCCTTCGCGCTCGCCTTTTTGGAAAGTGTTCTGTGAACCATGCGCTTCGCGCATGGTTCACAGAACACTTTCCAATTCTGGCGCGGCTCCGCCGCGTCAGGGATGAGATAGTGTGTTGTGGGGCATGCGCTTCGTGCATGCCCCACAACACACTCGACCCTATGCGCGGCACAGCCGCGCGAACGCCGGGGCGGGGAAGACAGTGCGTCAGTGCGCCGCCTGGCCCGCCTGGATGGCCTGATGCTTGCTTTCGATCCCCTTGAACAGATCATGGAAGGAATCGGCGAACTTCTTCACACCCTCATCCTGCAATTGCTGCGTGATCTGATCGTAATGAATGCCGATCTTCTCCAACTCGTCAAGCGTGGCGCGGGCGCCATCCAGATCATCTTCGATACTGTAGCGTACTCTGCCGTGATCGCGGAAGTTCTGGATGGTCTCCAGCGGCATTGTGTCCACGGTATCGGGGCCGATCAGTTCCTCGGCATAGAGCACGTCGCGGTATGCCGGGTTCTTGGTGCTGGTGCTGGCCCAGAGCGGGCGCTGCACTCGTGCGCCGGCGTGCTTGAGCGATTCGAAGCGCGGCGTGCTGAAGATGCGTTTGAACTCCTGGTAGACCAGGCGGGCGTTGGCGATGGCCGCTTTCCCTTGCAGGGATTTGAGCTTCTGCTGCTCGGCGGGATCGCTGCTGGCCTTGATCTTTTCGTCCAGCAATTTGTCAACCAGGGTATCGACGCGGCTGACAAAGAAGCTGGCGACGGAGGCTATTGAACTGATATCCTGTCCCTCTCCGTTGCGATCCTCCAGAGCGCGCAGGTAGGCATCGGCGACCTGGCGATAGGTCTCGATAGAGAAGATGAGCGTAATATTGATGTTGATCCCATCGCGCAGCGCCTCATAAATGGCGGGGAGGCCCTCTGGCGTCCCTGGAATTTTAATCATCAGGTTAGGGCGATCCACCATCTTCCAGAAGCGGCGCACCTCAGCCAGCGTGCCCTGCGTATCGTGCGCCAGTTCCGGCGAGACCTCAAGGCTGACATAGCCATCCCTCCCCTCGGTGCTCTCGTAGATCGGATGCAGCAGGTCGGCGACGGTCTGGATATCTTTAATTACCAGCGCCTCGTAGATCTCGTTGGTGCCCTTGCCCTCGCGGATGAGCTGCGTCATTTGCTCATCGTAGGCGTGGCCGGAACTGATTGATTTGTCAAAAATGGTCGGGTTGGCGGTGACGCCTGAGATACCGTCTTCCTGAATCATGCGCTGGAACCGCCCATCGGCGAGCTGCGCGCGGTCAATATTATCGTACCAGACACTCTGCCCTTGCGCTTTAAGTTGCAGCAGTGGATTGGTCATTATTCTCTCTCCTTTCAAGACGCCTTCGTGGATGGGGGCCAGCCCCATCTCGACAGGGAAAGATGGGGGCCAGCCCCATCTCGACAGGGAAAGATGGGGGCCAGCCCCATCTCTACAGGGAAAGATGGGGGCCAGCCCCATCTCTACATGTAGAGGCAGGGCTTGCCCCTGCCTTGCCCCTGCCTTTGTTATCATCCATCCGTCTTATTCTTCTGATAACAATGCTCTGGCCTGCTCAATGACATGCTCAACAGTGAAGCCGAACTTCTGGAAGATGACCTTCGCCGGGGCCGAGGCGCCGAAGTGGTCGAGCGTAATAGTTGCACCCTGTGGCCCGACGTAACGCTCCCAACCCAGAGGTGAGGCCGCCTCGATGGCAAGCCTGGCCTTCACGCTCTTCGGCAGCACAGCTTCTTTATAGGTCTCGTCCTGTTCTTCAAACAATTCCCAGCTTGGTATACTTACTACACGCACAGCAACGCCGTCCTGTTGCAGTTTTTTCGCGGCATCTACGGCCAGCGACAGTTCCGAACCGGTGGCGATGAGGATGATCTGCGGCGTCCCCTTACTATCAAGCAAGATGTAACCGCCCTTTGTCAAGTTGCTGGCGTCGGCCAGCGTTGAACGATCAAGCGTTGGCAGTGCCTGGCGCGTCAGCGCCAGGGCGACGGGGCCTGGATGTTTGATCGCGACGCGCCACGCCTGCGCCGTTTCGTTGGCGTCGCCGGGGCGAATGACGGTCAGGCCCGGTATGGCGCGCAGGGCCGCGAGCTGCTCGACGGGCTGGTGCGTCGGGCCATCTTCGCCCAGACCGATGCTGTCGTGGGTGAAGACGTAAATGGTCTTGAGGCCCATCAGCGCGGCGAGGCGAATAGATGGACGCATGTAGTCCGAGAAGATCAGGAAGGTGGCGCCGAAGGGAATGAGTCCTCCGTAGAGGGCCATGCCGTTCAGGATGCCGCCCATCGCATGCTCGCGGATGCCAAAGTGCATGTTGCGGCCATTCTCCTCCGGTCCGAAGTCGCCCAGGCCCTTCATATAAGTGTTGGTCGAAGGAGCAAGGTCGGCGGCGCCGCCGATCAGTCCTGGCAGCTTCGCGGCGATGGCGTTGAGCGCCTGGCCCGATGCGACACGGCTCGCCAGCGCCTCACCGGCCTGGAAGGTGGGAAGCGCGCTCTCCCAGTCTGCCGGAAGGTCTCCGCTCATCTCCTGCTGCCACTGCGCGGCCAGATCGGGATACTCGGCGGAGTAGGCGTTGAACAGTTCCTGCCATGCCTGCTCCCGGGCTGCTCCGCGTTCGATAGCCTGGCGGAAGTATGCTACGGCCTCCTCGGGTTCGTAGAAAGGCTCCTCGGTGGGCCATCCAAGATTGCGCTTCGTCAGCTCGACCTCTTCCGCGCCAAGTGGCTCGCCGTGAGCTTTGGCGCTATCCTGCTTATGGGGACTGCCATAGCCGATGTGCGAGCGCACGATGATGAGCGATGGACGCTCGCTTTCAGCCTGCGCCGCGAGAATGGCCCGCTCCAGCGCCTCCAGGTCGTTAACATCTGCTACCTCCTGCACATGCCAGTGATACGCCTCGAAGCGGCGCCCGACATCCTCGCCGAAGGCAAGAGAAGTATTTCCTTCAATCGTGATATGGTTGTTATCGTAAAAGTAGATCAGTTTGCCCAGCTTCAGAAAACCGGCCAGCGAAGCCGCTTCCGAAGCGATACCCTCCATCAAATCGCCATCGCTGGCAATCGCATAGACATAGTGATCGATGATAGGATAGCCGGGGCGGTTATAGCGAGCGGCAAGGAAACGCTGCGCAATCGCCATGCCGACGCCGTTGGCAAAGCCCTGACCGAGCGGGCCGGTTGTAGTCTCGACACCCGGCGTATCTCTGTATTCGGGATGCCCCGGCGTGCGGCTCCCCCACTGGCGAAATTGCTTGAGGTCTTCCAGCGATAGATCGTAGCCGGTGAGATGCAGCATGCTGTAGAGCAGCATGGAGGCATGACCCGCCGAGAGAATGAAGCGATCACGGTTCGCCCATGCGGGGTTGCGCGGATTGTAGCGCATGAAGCGCGTCCAGAGCAGGTAGGTGAGAGGGGCCAGCGCCATCGCGGTGCCGGGATGTCCCGAGTTCGCCTTTTGCACGCCGTCCATTGCGAGTGTGCGGATGGTGTTGATGCAGAGTTGTTCAAGGGTCTTCTGTTCTACAGGGGCCTGTTCTTGCGTTGTCATCCTTCCTCCAGAATATTTATTGTAAAGTGTACACTAACTCTCTTTCTTATGATAACACGGGTGAGCATGGATTTATTCAAAAGCTGTCCTTTTTGGGGGGGCAAGATCCGTCTCTACGCGCTCGCTTGTGCCTGCGGCACTCACCTTATAGAGTGTATTGGTGTGGGGAAAATGCGTGAAGCGCGTTTTCCCCACACCAATACACTCTATAACTCTGGCACGGCTTCGCCGCGCGCAGGCCCGGGGTCAGGTCTCCTTTCTGGCGCGTTGTTGTAGTTCGTAGAGCTTGCTGATGGCCTCGATGGGGGTGAGTTCGTCAATAGCCAGCGTCTTCAACTCCTCGATAAGCGGATGGGGTTCGGAGGCGAACAGCGTCATCTGCCAGGCTGCCGGCATGGTGATATCGCGCATAGCCTTGCGACGCGCCTTCGCATCGCCCCTGTGCTCAAGCTCCTCCAGGATCTCCTGGGCGCGGTGAATGACCGGGCGCGGAATGCCGGCGAGCTGCGCGACGTGGACGCCGTAGCTTTTATCGGCGCCGCCCGGCACGATCTTGCGCAGGAAAACGACGCTGCCACCCTCCTCGGTGACGGCGACATTCATACAGCGAATGCGCGGCAGCAATTGCGCGACCTCGACCAGTTCGTGATAGTGAGTAGCGAAGAGCGTGCGCGCCCCGCTGCGCTTATTGTTGTGCAGGTATTCGACGACGGCGCGCGCGATAGCCAGGCCATCGTAGGTGCTGGTGCCACGCCCGATTTCGTCGAGGATAATCAGGCTGCGCGGCGTGGCGTGGTGCAGGATATTCGCCGTCTCGACCATCTCGACCATGAACGTGCTCTGGCCCGTTGCCAGGTCATCCTGCGCGCCAATGCGCGTGAAGATGCGATCTACGAGGCCGATGGTGGCGGCCTCCGCCGGGACATAGCTGCCGATCTGTGCCATCAGCACGATGAGCGCGACCTGGCGCAGATAGGTCGATTTGCCGGCCATGTTGGGGCCGGTGATAATGACGATCTGCGCGTCGTGGTTGGAGAGGTTGGTATCGTTGGGAATAAAGGGTGTCTCTGGCTGCGTTTGCTCGACGACGGGATGGCGCCCGGCAACGATATGAATAGTATCGCCATCGTTGAGCTGCGGGCGGCAGTAATTATTTTTCGCCGCAACCTCCGCCAGACTCAGATAGACATCGATCTCGGCCAGTGCGTGTGCCGTAGCCAGGATGCTCTCCGAGGCATGCAGGGCGATGTCCGCGCGCAGTTGCACGAAGAACTCGTTCTCCATCCTGTTGATACGATCCTGCGCATTGAGCACAAGTGTCTCGTACTCTTTGAGTTCCGAGGTGATGAAGCGCTCGCAGTTGGCGAGCGTCTGCCGGCGCGTATACTCGTTGGGAACGCGGTTCAGGTTAGCGTTCGAGACCTCGATGAAATAGCCAAAGGCTTTGTTGTAACCAACTTTGAGGTTGCTGATGCCCGTGCGCCTGCGCTCACGCTGTTCCAGGTCATTGATCCACTGGCGGCCATTATGCGATTTGCGCTTCAAATCGTCGAGTTCGGCGCTGAAGCCGGCGCGGATGATGCCGCCCTCGGTGATGCTGATGGGCGGCTCATCGACGATGGCGCGCTCGATCAGCGTAACGCACTCATCGTTGTCGGCGACGCGCTGCATGACCTGTGCGAGAGCCGGTTTGTTATCGGCCTCCTCGTCGGGGAGGCAGGAACGCAGGTCGGCGGCGGCGCGCAGTCCGGTGGCGAGCGCGATCAGGTCGCGCGGTGTAGCGATGCGCTGGCGCACGCGATTGATAAGGCGCTCAACGTCGCCCGCCTTTTTCAGCGCCTCGGCCAGCCTCGCCTGCAAGAGCGTATCGCCCAGCAGTTCGCCGATGATCTCCTGGCGCTGCTGAATCTCCGTCAGGGACAGAAGTGGCTGCCCCAGCCAGCGGCGCAGCAGGCGGCCTCCCATCGGCGTCCGCGTTTTGTCGAGCACCCAGAGCAGCGATCCTTTGACCGAGCCGTTGCGCCCGGTCTCGAAGAGTTCGAGGTTGCGGCGCGTATAGGGATCGAGCGTCATAAAGCCGCTGGTGGAGTAGGTTTCCAGCGCGGTGAGCTGCTGGAGCAGACCTTTCTGCGTCTCCTGCACGTAGGCCAGCACGGCACCGGCGGCGCGAATGGCGAGCGGCAGGTGTGCGCAGCCGAAGCCTTCCAGCGAGGCGGCGCCGAACTGCGCCAGCAGGCGGCGGCGTGCATCGTCCTCCGAGAAATAGCGGGAGTCATAGGGGGTAACGTGCCCGGCGCTGCCCTCCAGCAGCTTTGCCAGGGGCGCGAAATCGTCTTCTTCGTCGTCCTCGTCGTCCAGTTCCGGGATCTCGGCATTGGCATTGCCGTTGCTGCCGAGCTTCTTTACCTCTTTCTCGCTCATCACGGCGGCCAGCCAGCGCCGTTTGCGGCTGCCCAGGTGGCTGCGGCGGGACTCGACGAGCACCTCGGCGGGCGCGACGCGGGCGATTTCCTGCTGGATGGCGAGCGCCGGCTCAGGCGTCGCGAACTGCGTCGTGGCGAATTCGCCGGTAGTGATATCGATATAGGCAATGCCCACGGCATCGCGTCCCGCGACCACGCCGGCCAGGAAGTTGTTGCGCTTGGCGGCGAGCATGGCGGGATCGATGACGGTGCCGGGGGTAACGACGCGGATCACCTCACGCTCCACGAGTCCTTTAGAGAGCGCGGGATCGCTCATCTGCTCGCAGATGGCGACGCGATAGCCCTTGCTGACAAGGCGAGCAATGTAGCCCTCGGCGGCATGATGGGGCACGCCGGCCATCGACGATTTTTCGCCGCGTCCGAAATCGCGGCGCGTCAGCGCTATCTCCAGCTCGCGCGCGACGATCTCCGCGTCGTCGTCGAACATCTCGTAGAAGTCGCCCATGCGAAAGAAGAGGATCGCGTCAGGATTCTGGCGCTTGATGTGTAAATATTGCGCACGCACGGGACTGTGGGTTGCATGCTCTTTCTCGTACTCTGCGAATAGCACTCTCTGCCTACCTCCTCAGCTTGACACCCAGTATAAAGCTATTCTCTGGCGGCGTCAATTTTCCGGTTGGCATAACGATAGCTTTGCGCGAACGAACTCAGATAGCGCCCGGCCACGCCGCTGCGCAGCAGCGTCTCGGCTTCGGCTGCGATAATGCGCTGCGCTTCTGGATGCACCGGCAGCGTCTCCAGCGCCTGCCTGTACGTGGTGATACGCCAGTCGCCCAGCGCGGCGAGGAGCGGCTCGATTGGTGCCTGTTCGCCCTGGCGTCGCATGATAGTAAAGCGCAGGGGAGCCAACCAATCGCTCTCGATCTCCAGCAGCAGATCGATGGGCGTGTCGTCGGTCTGTTCTAGCGCCGCAACTTTTCCCGAAAGGTAGGTGTATGCATCCTCCAGTTCTTCCAGGGGCACGCGCTCGCCCATCATAGCGGCGACTTTGAGCGCCGCCGCGCGCTGCCAGGCGGAATCGGCATACAGCATTGCAATCACATTTTCCACAGGGATATGCTCGACTACTTCCGCGAGTGCGCTGATGGCCGCCTCGCGATTCTCTGCACAGGAATCGCTGAGCGCAGAGAGCAGCGCTGCAATCGCTGCCGGGTCATCGTTCCCTTTCAGCGCCGCAATCGCCTCACGCCGTATCGCACGATCGAAGTGCTGCGCCAGCCTTGCCCATGCCGTAATCGGTACATGTGCGCCCATATTTCGTAGTCCCTGCATGGCTATAAAGCGGAAGCGAGGGGCTGGATCATCAACCAGCCTGAGCATGACATCGAGGGGGGCATGTTCTCCTAGAATGCTCAACGCCTCGATGGCGGCATACCTGGAATCGCTCCGGTCCTCTGTACGCAAAGCGATCTCTACCAGCAGATCGACGGGCGCATAGGATCCCAATCTGCCGCAGAGATGCAATACTCGCCGGCGCGTGTGCTCATCGCCATCCCGCGCCAGCTGCCGCAGGCGAGCGATGGGAAGATACGGAGCGATACCCGGCAAGCTCACATGTTCGGGCCCGTAGGTCTGTTCATCACGCGTGCCGACTGTCGTAAAGTAAACATTCTGGTTCAGCAGCATCTCCACGATTTGAGCGATGGGAGCCTGCTCGCCGAAGGCGTCGAGTGCTTCGATGAGAAGGCCGAGCAGGAACGAATCGTCGGTGCTCTCCAATGCTCGCACAAGAATCTTGATCGGCACGCGCTGTCCCTGATTCTTCAGAATAGAGGCGGCAAGATGACGCACATAGCTATCGCGATGGTCGAGCAAGGCAATGAACGGATCGACTGGCAAGGGTTCTTTGTACCTGAGCAAGATCTGGAGCGCGATGCGTAGAGGGTTTACTGCCTGTCCTTCGTTGTGCTTATCCTGGAGTGCGCCCAGCAGTGAAGTCAGCGGCGTGCGCTGGCCGAGTAGTTGAAGGGTCATAGAGCGCACATACCCGTTATCATCCTCCAGTAAGGGAAGCAGTTTTTCGACTGGCATAGCGTCATTCTGGTGAAAATCGTATGACCTCAAGAGCCATTCGTCGCGGCCCTGTCTCATTCTATCAACCAGCATGTTCAACGATTCCTCGTCGCCACGCTTTTGCAGCATGTCCATTGCTACGTTCCAGGCGTTCCAATCGGCGCTGTTCAATATTTGTTCGATGATTGCGATGGGAACTTGCCGTGCCAACGGTTTGAGCGCCAGTCGCGCCTGCATACCGACAGAACCGGACTCATTAAGCAGATCTATGAGCAGCGACAAAGGTGCAGCATCGCCCAGTGTGCTCAGGATCTCGACGGCGCGAGCGCGCAGCCAGCCCCGCACAGCGCTCTCATCGATGTCGAGGAAGCTGTAATCGGCTGGAGGTTCAAGCCTGTAATCCTCTGAGCTATAGAGCGTATTTGCTCGCTCCTTACCGTCGTCAGTAATAGTATGCAACCGCTGGCCGTCAAATTCCCAGCGCCATTCTTCCCCTTCTTCGCCTCGTATGCGGATGTAACTGCCCTTCGCAACAAAGGGCGCGATGGCGACGAATATCTGCGCAGCCGCTTCATGGCGCCAGTGGCTTCCATATTGCAGGTCGAGGTCTATGATATTGCCTTCGAGGTCCATATCGACGTTCCACGTAAAGCTGTGGAGGTTATAGAATGCATCGCTGAGCGTGGCGAGGCCAGAGAGATGCTTGTGCCCACTTGTCCCGCACATGCGTTTAATCCGTGCAAGGGCTGCGACATGGTGGCGCCTGGGTAGAAAGAAGTGTGCGTCAACCTGATTATATATGTAGGACATGCAAGTGCTATTGCTCCCTGAGCGGCGTATTTGAATACGGGACGCGAGATGACGCTGCCGATTTCGAGATGATGAGATTTTTCAATCGAAATCGGCAACACCATCTATTATATGGAATAATGATAGAAAGACTTCGATTTAGCGGCGCCAGAGGCGTGCCAGCCAGCGCCACAGGAAGAAGCGGCGGCGCTTGCGTGGTCGCTGCTCCGGCTGAGCCTGGTACTGGCTCTCCTGCTCGCTCATCTGTTCTGTGCCGGGCTGCGGTGTGGGCCAGTTAGCACCCCGCCATTGCGGGGCCACTGGCTGAAATGGTACCGTTTCGGCCCGGGAGATATCATTGTCGGGCGCTGCGGGTGCGCTCTCTTCCGATGGTTTAGTACTCTCCGTCTCGGCGGGCGCATCTTCCACGCGCTCTAGTATCTCTGGCGGAGGCGCAATGATCTTCTGGAGCGGCCGGGTATCCTCTAACTCGGGATGGGCGGCATCGATGATGGCTGGCTCCTCGGACGCCCACGCGGTCATGGCCGCCGGTCCCTCTTTTGCGGCTTCATCATCAACGCCGGGGGCGGGCTTGCTCGCTGTCGCTCGCGGCGCCCCTACAGCCTCTCCGGCCTGCGGCTCTGTGGGGATACTGACTTCACTAGCGACCTCCTGCGGCGCCCCTACAGCCTCTCCGGCCTGCGGCTCTGTGGGGATACTGACTTCACTCGCGACCTGTCGCGGCGCCCCTACAGCATCTCTGGCCTGTGGCTCTGTGGGGATACTGACTTCACTAGCGACCTCCTGCGGCGCCCCTACAGCCTCTCCGGCCTGCGGCTCTGCGGGGATACTGACTTCACTAGCGACCTCCTGCGGCGCCCCTACAGCCTCTCCGGCCTGCTCGCTCACTTCGGTAACTGGTTCTGCTGTGCTGCTGGCATCGATGGCTGCGGGTGCGGCAGCGACAGCGGCTGGCTCCGCGTCGCTGCCAGCGCTGATGGTTTCGGTTATGGTGCCCTCGTTTGCTGCTTCCAGTTCGGTCACGGTACCGGTTGATTCAAGTTCTGAAGTGCCAGCGCCCGGGTTAATCACGGTGGCGGCGGCTGCCCCTGGCTCTGTGCCGGCAGCCGTGGCATCCTCTTCTGTCTGTTCTGCCTGCTGCATGGACCCGGCATCGCCCTCGATCTCGGCGGGAGTTGCCACAACTGCCGCCGGGGGAACTTCCGTATCGCCGCCTGGTAGCGGCTCGCTGACTATGACAACGCTCTCCGGCTCAAATTCCGTAACAGCGGCAGAAGGCGTGGACTCCTGGGCTGCGTCAGCAGGAACGGTGCTGTCCTCTGGAAGCAATGCGGATTCGCCCAGTGGCTGTGTGATTTTGCGTTGCGCGAGTGGCTGCGTGATCTTACGCCTGGTAAGTGGCTGCGTGATCTTCGCGCGTTCACGGGCAATGGAGGGTATCTTGATCGTTTCTTCTCCCTCGCTCATCAGTTTCTGGAGCAGAAGGGCTTCGGTAGCCTCATCGAAGCGCTGCTCATGATCGGCGGGCGTTCTGGGAGGCATCGAGGCGGCACCAGCCTCCTTCATCGATCTGATCCAGTCGTAGGCGCCTTCCAGTGCGTGCTCGCACCATTCCGTATAATTGCTGCGCATAACGCCGAAGCGTTCGCAGTAGGCGAGGAGTTGCATAGTATGATCGAGCCAGCTTTCGCCGCGCTCCAGCATTTTATCGAGCAGGTCGAGGTCGTCCACGCCGCGCGACTGGAGTTGAGCCAGCGTTGCCAGCGCGATAGCCGATGGGCGAGTCTCCTCCAGGGATACGGCATTTTCGGCAATTGCGTCCTTCAATGCCGCGATCTCTACTTGTAGCGTCTCTATCTGACGTTGCAGCGTCCAGAGCTGAAAACTCTGGTAAAACTGCTCTACGTCCTGCGGTTGGAGCCGCGCGAAGAGGGCGTTTATCTCCTCAGAGGAGGATTGCGGCATCGTAGTGCCGGCAATAGCGTCATTGTTCATTGCCCGTTATCCTCCTCGGATTCATGCTGATTGGCGGAGCGCCGCCTCCAGCGTTCCAGCCAGCGTCGTATCAGGAGATCGGTGCGCGTGCTCTGCTGATCTACCGGTACCAGGCCGGAAGTAGCGGAGGAAGGGGCCAGATTCGCCAGCCAGCCCGGAGTGTCTGGCCGGGCTATGCTCTGCTGATCGCGCCCGGCCAGGACTGCCGCCAGATGTGCCGGCAAAAGGTCGGCCCCTGTTCTGTGATCTGGCGGTATCTGCGCGGAAGGGCTGGCGTTGAGCGCAGGTATGGTCTGAGTGTCGAATTTCGGCAGATTGCTCCAGGCAAAGAGCGCGCGTGAAATAGCCCCCGTCGTCTGCTCGGCCACGTTCGTGCCGGCAGAGGCGTTACCTGTCTCCCGGACAGGGTTTCCGGCGTGGGTGCCGTTTGAAGGAACATATTCAGCCGGGATTCCATTGGGTGCCGCTTCTGTTTCTGTACGCAGGAACCCCTGAAGCGCCTGTATAATGATGTTATCTGTGGGCGCCGTTGCTTGCAAGCGGCTCGCCTGTTCTTGCAGCGCTGCCAGTTTCTCTTCGAGAAGCTCCAGCTCTGAATGTAACTGGCGATCAACCTCCCGGTAATGCAGCCATAGCCGATATTGGCCCATAGTCCTTCCCACTATTCCTTTGTGATACAACGTTCAAAGATCCTGGGCAGTATAACATGTGCCACGCCAGGAGACAAGGAGAAACACGACGATATATTACTATTGAGTTCAGGCTGTACCGTCGCGTTCTCTGGCTGTGTTGTACGAGATACGCAAGAGTATGCCGATAATGATGTAGTTCGCGAGAATAGAACTGCCCCCGTAGCTGAGGAAGGGCAAAGGAATACCCGTGAGTGGCATGAACTTCAAGTTGCCCGCGCTAATAATCAGCGTCTGAATGGCGAAGATCGAGGTCAATCCGGCTGCGAGCAACTGATTGAACGGATCGCTGGCCTCGATAGCAATGCGGTAGCCGCGATAGATGATGAGCAGGTAGATGCCGAAGATGGCGAAGAGGCCCGCCAGCCCGAGTTCCTCACCAAGAGCAGTCAGGATCATATCCGACTCCACGACGGGCACGAAGCCGGGTCCCCCCGGGTGGCCGAGGCCGAGGCCCGAGCCGAGAATGCCCCCGCTCGCCAGCGCGATCAATCCCTGCACAATCTGACCCGCGCCGCCCTGCTCCTGGTACAACTGCTCGCTGGCCGGCGTCCAGTTGACGACGTTCACGCTCACGACGGCGAAGCGCGAGCGCACGTAACCGAGCAGGCTATAGCCGACGAAGGCCAGCAACACGAAGATTGCCAGGCTGCTGATGACGTAAGAGAGCTTGCTGCTGGCGAGGTAGGTCATGCAGAGGAAGAGGCTATAGATGAGCAGCGCCAGGCCGAGTTCGTGCACGACCAGGAAAATGAGCAGCGCCATTGCCAGCATGACGACGAGCGGACCGAGCTGGCGCAGCGGCGGCAGGCGCAGGGGTCCCAGGCGCAGATGGCCCTGCGCGATCATATCACGATTCTCGCTCAGGTAGGCAGCGAAGAAGATAACGATGCTGATTTTCAGAAATTCTGAGGGCTGGAGATGCAGCGGCCCGAAGTTCAGAATGTCACGAGCCGGAGCATTGGTATGGAACGAACGAATACCTGAGATGACGCTGGGCAGCAGGACGAGGAAGCTGATAAAGGCCCATGTGTACTTGTAGCGCTCAAGCCAGTTGATATTGCGCAGGACAAATATGGTGATGAGGCAGAAAGCGAGACCTAACAGCACCCAGAGCAATTGCTGCGATCCCAGCGAAGGTATGCCGATATCGGGTCCCAGGCGTGTCGCCATGAGCACGCCGATGCTGCTGAGCAGGCCGACGAGGGGCAGCAGCATCTGGTCCGCTTTACGGAAGAAAATGCTCATGATGACGTTTACGGCGATCAGACCGGCGATCAGGCCGAGGACCGGGATCAGGCCCTGCACTGTCGGCAGGTTCTTGACACTGAGCGACGAACGCGGATCGGCGTCGGCAAGCAACAACTGTGTCATCGCTACCAGCAGGATGATGAAGGGAATGATGAAGAGTCCCAGTTCCCTCCAGCGGTAGCGCTGAAAAACACCAGGAGATCGACTTGCCATCGTTATCAAAACCTCTCTTTAAGAATGTGTCTGGTTGTCAACACCATCGTGCGCTCGCGCCTGCGGCGTTCGTTGGATGGAGTGTGGTGCGTGGCGCAGCCGCGCGAACGCCCGGTCAGCGCAAAGGCGCTGAGAATCAGGTATCCTCAACCTATTGGGTAAGCTTAAACTGTATATAGCCGACACGTACAATATCGCCGATTTTGGCAGGAATAGCTTCGCGGGCCGGCTGATTGTTCACATACGTTCCGTTGACGCTGCCAGCATCCTGAACGTACCAGATACCGTTGTGGTACCACAGGCGCGTATGCTCGGCGGAGATAAACTTGTCCGGGAGCTGGATTGTATTGGTCGGTCCGCGCCCGATGTTGGTCTGGGGGGCGAGTGCGAAGCGCGTCCCCGGCAGGATACTGCTCGGACCGCTATCAACCACGACCAGATGCCCCAGCGTGGCGGGTCCCTGGCCGGCACTGGCGCTGGCCGACGTTTTGCGCAGGTCCCGCGTAATAGCGATGACCACTTGCATAAGAAAGAGGTAAAGCAGGACGATCAGCAAAAGCCGTAATATTAATAAGAACGCATCTATTTGTAAGGGCATAGGGTGGAAGTCTCACCTTCTCTCAAAGTAAAAGTCGTAGCTGCCTATGGTGAAACGATCACCGTTGCGTAAGGTATGCTGGCGCATGTGCGGCGTATTATTGATGGTGATACCGTTGGTGCTGCCAAGATCAAAGATGACGAACTGCCCATCGGGTTGATATTTGATCTGAGCGTGATAGCGCGAGACGCGCTTGTCTTCGACGATGATATCATTGCTCAGTTGACGACCTATATTGATGACCGGCTTTTCGATGCGGTATATTTGCTGGCCTGCCTGTGGCAACTGGATAGTGAGCCGCGCTGGCGGCAGGGGAGGCGTCGCGGTGGGCGGCCTGACTGGAACGCCGCCCGGTCCTGCGGGCAGCGATGGCGACATATGCGCGATGCCGGGCTGGTTCTGACCCGGCGGCAATTGCGAGCGCAGCTTCGCCAGTTCTTCAGCGCTGAGCGCCTGGGTAGCCATAATACCGGCGGCATCGGCGCCCCCGCTTTGCCGGTCCGCGGCTTCGGCCTCGATGCGGATCATACCGGTGCGCAGCGAGCTATCCGCGTGCAGGCGCAGGATCGGCACTGTTCTGAGCGTGTAATGCCGGTGCCGGGCGAACTCGACAAGCTGATTCTGCCAGTCGCGAATCAACACCGCCTGGCTCGGCGCCAGTTGTTGATGATCTTTGATGCTCAGGTAGATATCGAAGACGTTCGGCGCGAGCCAGCGCCCCTCGCCTTGCAGCATGGTGTTATCTTCCAATGCACGTTCTAGCTTGCGCGCTATCTCGATTGGCTCCAGCCGGGCGGGAAAAAGACGCGCGAATGGCGCCTCGACCACGCGCTGCATCAATGCTTCGAATTTTGTAAGTGGGTTCTGGCGAGCTTTCAATGGCTCACCCTCCTGTTGCTAAAATCTGCCGCGCTCTCTGTACATCGGAAGAAATTTGCGCCTTCAAGGCGTCGATCCCTGAAAAACGCTGCTCATCACGCAAACGCACTAAAAGCTCTATGCTGATCTCCTTATCATAAAGATCAATATCCACATCCAGTAGATGTGCCTCGACGAGCCGTTCCTTTTCATTAAACGTCGGGCGCACCCCGATATTGACCACACCATTATAGACGGTGGGATTGCCGAACGAGTCACTTCCTTCACCGTTCTGCTCATTCTGCACATGCACGCGTACAGCGTACACCCCATTGGCCGGCAGGAGCTTGTGTGGATCGAGGCGCAGGTTGGCCGTGGGGAAGCCGATAAGCCGCCCCCGCTCATTTCCGCGAATGACCTTGCCGCTTACCAGGACCGGATGCCCCAGCAATGCATTTGCCTCCGCGATCTGCCCCTCGGCCACCAGAGAACGGATGCGCGTGCTGCTGATGCGCGTTTGACCTGCCTCTTCCAGCGAGATTGCCCGCAGCATCAGCCCGTGCTCCCGCGCATAGCCCTCTAGAAATGACACGTTTCCCTGCCGGTTATGGCCGAAGCTGAAGTCTTCACCCACCACCATCCCTTTAATAGTAAAACGTTCGCGCAGGCTATCTATAAACTCTCCGGCGCTCATGCTGGCAACTTCGCGCGTGAACCTGACTACGATGTAGTCGGCGATACCGCCATATTCTCTTGCCAGTGCGATCTTCTCCTCAAGTGTCGTCAAATACTGGACATAGATATCCGGCTTGACGACCATCAGCGTGTGGGGCGAAAAAGTGATCATTACGGGTTTGCAGCCCAGAGCCTCGGCCAGCGCACGTAGTTCGTGCATCAGGCGCTGATGTCCCCTGTGAATGCCATCAAAATTCCCAATGGTGATTGCGATAGGCTCGCCGGGCGATAAAGTTGTTATTAATTCCATGCCTTTATATATAAGGTACTCCTCACTGTTCTGGGAGAACCGACCCTTGATTTTCTAGCTTATACTACCACAGCTTATTGAATAATGGTAGTATGGATGCGAGGTAGCTCGTCGGATCCCCTTTGCCCGGCTGCTCAGCGCCTGTGGCGCTTCGCGAGCGTAAGAGATGGCTGCTGCGGCGGCGGACGCAGCAGCCATCTCTTACATAATGAATATTAACGAACAAGGTTGGCAAGGGGAAGGGATGATGGGACAACGTAGGGGCGCGGCTTCGGCCCCCACCGCTCCCCACCCCACCCAGCCGGCGCCGTGCCCCTACCACACCCCGGCATTCCCGATCTTGATCGTTAACATTCATAATGGGAGGCAATGGAGGCGAGCCTCTGAGCCTGAGAGCGACGCAGGCGCGATGAGTATTATGCTAGAACTTTTTTGGGCTGCCAGATATGGTGCTTGCCATCCCAGGCGGCGATGGCGAGAAACTGGCCGTTGGGAGCGTAGACGCGTGCGAGATCCGTGCCGGACTGCACTGACGTGGAGGGCTGCGCCTGGTGATGGAATGGGTTGCCATGTAGAACGCCCTCGACGGTGGCGGCGTCGAGGTGGAGCGAGGGAAGGTGCTGCAAGGCGTAATCGAT
>Ga0209061_1001988_pt1 | contig 29034 bp, 20 predicted proteins | sample Coa_R1_10_FD_187157 | JGI IMG/M metagenome (GOLD analysis project Ga0209061, IMG submission 187157) | Surface soil microbial communities from Centralia Pennsylvania, which are recovering from an underground coalmine fire - Coalmine... | ecosystem: Environmental > Terrestrial > Soil >... | reverse complement strand
CAGAGCAGCAGCAGTTGCTCGCCGGTGCCGGGCGGATAGAGCGAGCTGGTGCCTCTGGCGTCTTTGAGTGGCTGCTGCTGGGGACGCGGTAGCAGCCCGGCGCGATGCCAGCGAACGAGCTGGTATGGGCTGATGGGGTATCCCTGTTGCCGTGCCAACGCTAACAGTTCTGTGTTTTTCTCAGCGAACGTATCGATGTTCATGTACACAGTATAGCAGGATCTTTTGCCATGATCAGCCTGACGCGAACGCCCGTGAGAAGTGCGGGTCAAGGTATGCTACACTGAGCGAAAAAGAGCAAGGAGAGAAGAGAACCATGCGTTTGCTTCATTCGCGCAATTCCTGGCATTATAGTCAGGGATCTGATTCGACAGTCGATTTCTGTCTCTGGGTGTTACAGGTTGACGGGCTGCGTGTGCCACCGTTCGACCAGCATCCCGATGGCGATGGCTCCTTACGCGCGCTTGGGCTGACCGAGGATGCCTGGCAGAACTGGTTCCTGCGGGTACTTGACCCGGTGCAGAGCAAACAGGATAGAGAGCAACTGCGGCAGCGCCACCTGGCCGAGTACCTCAAGATCGCAGGGATACCCGACCTGGAACACCTCCAGCAACGCCATCAAGCAGAACAGCTCAAGGTTTCGACTGAGCCGCCGTTGCCCCCGCCGCCGGAGTTTCATTACAATCTGGCTTCCTGGAATGGGAGCACTGCTATCAAAGATAAGCTCATCGAGCTGGAGAAACAGTTTAAACAGAGTGCTGGCCAACGCGAGCAAATAATAAGAGAGGTGGAAAGAGCGTTAAACCGGGAGGAACGCAAGGCCACAACACGGCTGTACGACGAGTTAAAGCCCTATCACAATCGGATTCCTCCACTCAACATCTGCTTCGTTGCGTATGTTTCCCCCCTCGATTACTTGATTGCCCCGGCGACCCTTCTCATGACCGTCCAGGAAGGTCAGCCGGGATCCCAGGAGTTTCGCGAGCGTGTTATGGCTGCGGTGGCGGAACTTGCCACCTGTTCAGACCGGCGAAAGAAGTCATCGGCGTACATCAGGAGGGAAGGGAGCGCCGGTCAGTTCATGGCGTATTGCCGCCACGAGCGCCAACCGGTTCCCCCGCCACTTCCCAGGCTGGAGATACCCAGGCTCGAAGATCCGCTCAAGCAGATGGTAGTCGAGGAACTGGCGAAAGATCCCCCGTTCGACGCCATCGTGGATTTTGCAACGATTCGCTTTTTGCGAGAGAAGCAGCGACCTGGTTGGAGGCTCTATGAGATCACATTTCAAGAGACCGATGGCGAGCCGTATCGAAAAATCACCATTCTTGAGCAAAGCGACGATGGCTCCTGGCGCTCGCATGGTGGTGCCACTACTGGTGGGACCGGCTCAATGCAAAGTGAGTGGCCAGAGATCTTTGCGCCGGTGCGTGATCACCCACTGCTCTTTCTCCAGATTCACCAGGGGGCGGACGTGGGCGATCAGCACTATCTGGAAACTGCCTATGGCGACGTCGTCGACAATGGCTTTCACGTGGAGCGCGTTCGCCTGGTCAATGAAGCCGGGCAGATGCTTGAGGATGTTGTGGAAGAGGGCTGTGTATTCTTTGCCTGCAAACGGGAGGAGCAGGTGAAGCTACCTATGCAAGCAGAACTCTACGACCGGCAAGGCAAGCTGGTGTGGAGGCAGAAAATCCCCGATGACGGATTCCCTCCCTGGTTAAAAAAGTTGCGATATTCGCATTAACGTAGCGTAGGCAGGCCTGGGAAGCAGGTATTTGAGCGGCTGCAAGCGCTTGCCTCCCTGGATGGCTCTACCTGGGGCCGAAGAGCGGCCCCTTGACACTACTTCCCGGTCAGCGTACACTTAACGTCATGGTTAGTGATTCGGCAGAGCAACTCAATACCATCTTTCTGGCGCTTGCCGATCCCACGCGCCGGGCTATCTTAGAACGTCTGGCGCACGGTGAGGCTTCTGGAACAGAGCTAGCGAGGCCTTTCTCGATCTCAGTGCCGGCGATCTCTAAACATTTACGCGTCCTGGAGCGCGCGGATCTGATTCTTCACCGCAAAGATGGACGAGTACACCGTTTTCGTCTGGCAGCTCGCCCCTTGAAAGAGGCCGCTACCTGGCTTGAGCACTACCGGCAGTTCTGGGAGACTCAACTGGACTCCCTGGATACCTACTTGCACACTACATCAGAAGAGGAGCACAACCCTGGTGATCCCGCCAGCATATCCTGATGACACCACCCTCGTTCTGCGACGGACGTTCGCCGCTTCACGAGATCGGGTGTTCCGCGCCTGGATCACGCCAAAGGCTCTGGAGTCCTGGTTGAGACCTAGGGGCTTGAAGATGACTGTGCGTTCGCTCGATGCGCAGGTGGGTGGGTCCTTCCAGTTTGAGTTAGAGAACGGTACCTCCATCGTTGGCACTTATCGGCAGATTGTCCCTCCCGAAAAGCTGGTCTTTACCTGGTCAGGCGAAGGGATACAGGGCTGGGAAACCGTCATCACGCTGGACTTTTTGGAGCAGGGCACAGCAACGGAACTTGTGCTGACCCACGAAAGGCTGAGCACGGAAGCGATGCGTGAGCGGGTTGCAGGAGGCTGGCTATCTATGCTCGATGGACTGGCCTCGGTGCTCTCTTCTCCCTATCTCGACTTCTGAGAGTGTATCTGATCCCTAGATCCCTCGTCTTCTCTCGCAAGAGGTTCGTGTGAAGACAAACCCTTGACATCGTTCCCTTTATCTCATATACTTAACTTATAAGTTAAGTATTGTCATGTGGCACAGGCAGCCTTTCGTCTCGCCTATATACTTAACTTATAAGTTAAATAAGATCGCACAGCGACATTTATAGGGAAAGGAATAACGATGTCAGCTATAGTCGAGGAATTAACCATTGCAGCGGTCCCGGAGCGCGTCTTCAAGGCCCTAACTCAGCAGGACGAGATCATTCGGTGGTGGGCCTGCGAGGCGCGAGTCAAACCGGAGGTGGGCTTTGTTGGGGAATTTCGCTTCCAGCCTCCTGCTGGTACCCTTCAGTTTGAGGTAGCCGAACTGGAGCAGGACAAGAAGGTGCATTGGCTCTCCAGGCAAGGCCCTCCATACTGGGCCGGGACCAGCGTTACCTGGCAACTCACCCCTATCTATGACAGGACAACAGTGGTCTTCACTCATGATGGGTTCGCTCAGGTTGATGAGAATTATCAGCGGGTGCGCGGGAATTGGGTCTACTTCCTGGCCAGTCTGAAATCCTTTCTGGAGACGGGCAAAGGCACTCCCGGAACCCCTCCTTTCATTAAGTAAGGTCGCCATTTGGTCATACAAAGAATTAATTTGGAGAAAAAGCGATGAATATGCAAGGCTCAATAGCCATTACAATAGCACGTGCCCATATAAACGCATGGAGTCATCATGATTGGGAGAAAACAAGAGAACTTCTCGCACCCGATGTACACGCTGTGGTAACAGGTACGCAGCGGGACACCTCAGAATTTACAGGCATCGATAATTACATGGAGCGTAAGAAAAGGGGTGCGCAGCTCATCGAGCCTGGAAGTGTTCGTGAGATCTCGGCAATTGGCGATGAAAGGAACGCACTTGTTCTGGTAACAATGCGGATCGGTCTGGGTCCAGGTGGGACGATGGTGCCCATGGCGAGAAGTATTCTCATCTTGCTGGATGAGAACAAGAAAATCAAAGAGGAACGGGATACATACATCATTCTTTCACAAGAGCGTGAATAAGAATGTCGATCACGTGATTCTGCTTTTTATGTCTTCACTGGGCAGCAAACGCTCTATGACTACCGGGCATGCCCGGTAGCACCAATTGGACAAAAATTCCTTCGAACTAGATCGTTACGCGGTTATCTACAATTGCGTGTTTTAGCCAGATCCCGTAGGAACTTCTATTCGCGCCAGTTGCTACTGACCGGTGGAATAATTGCCGACAGGCTCGCCTCGCGGACTCGATTGTTGAACGCAGCCACGTCTGTATCAATGACCTTGCGGAGCTGGCCGGTGAGCGTCGCGACACGGGCTGAGAGGTCGTTGAAGAGGAGTCGTGCCTGACGGGTCGGCGATGTATCGGCGCTGGCCACTGTACCGGCGAGGATGGCGAGTTTGGCCGAGAGCTGTATGGGTTCGGCCAGACCGTCCATCTGGTCCTTCACTTTGGGCTGAATAAACCCCTCCTCGATAGGTGCGAGCTTATCTTTGAGTGTCTTGCCCAGGGCAACCAGCGACTCGTGGATATCCAGTCCCGTGGTACTCCGTTCCCATTCGTCAGCCTGCCGGCGGATGCTGCGTACCATGTTAACCGCTTCGTGTACCTCAGAAATCCTGGCACGAATGGCCTGAAGCAGCTCAAATTGCTGCTGGAAGTCTTCCTGAGAAGCTGCTATGCGTGGGTCTTTGCGTACCTCGAACGATTGAGCGAAGGTCTGTTCGCCCAGTTTAAGCTGGACCTGGTAGACGCCGGGTGGCACTCGAGGGCCTTTCATGATCTCCTCTGATTCCCTGTCACCCTCGATTCCAGTGGGATGAGGATAGCGTAGATCCCAGACGAAGCGATTGGCTCCAGCCGCTTTAGGCACGCGCGGCTCCTTTGGTTCCTCTTTTTTCTCCTGCCCCTTGTCCTTATCACTACTGGATGGCCTCGCTTCTTTTTTCTCCTCGCTGGAGAAGGTTCTGATGACCTGACCGGAGGCGTCAAGAAAGGTCAGGGTAACTTCGCCCTGCGGCTGCTCTTTCAGGTAGTAATGGATAATTGCGCCATCGGGCGGATTTTGCCCGGCGTCGAGATACTTCTTGATCTTCTCGCCAGTGGCTATCTCCTTCAGGCGATACGTTACCTGGAATGGACCGAGGAAGGTGAAGTTTTTGCCGGGGGTTGCTGGCAAGCTATAACTGGAGGCAGTCAGGAAACGCGTGGCGGGGCGCGGCTGGAAGAGGTGCGCGTCGGCCTCGCGCACTTCGTTGTTCATCTGGCGCAGAGGAGAGATATCATCAAGGACCCAGAACGAGCGACCGTGCGTAGCCACTATCAGATCGTCATCTTTGATCACGAGGTCGTGGATGGGCACGGCGGGCAAATTCAGGCGCAGGCTTTGCCAGTGTGCTCCATCGTCGAAAGATACGTAGATGCCTGTCTCAGTTCCAGCGTAAAGCAGACCGCGCCGGACGGGGTCCTCACGGATGACGCGCGTGAAGTCGTTGTCGGGAATGCCGCTTGTAATCATTGTCCAGGTTTTACCATAATCGTTGGTCTTGTAGAGATAAGGGTGGAAATCGTCCAGTTTGTAGCGGGTAGCGGCCAGGTACGCGCCGGCAGGGTCGTGAGGCGATGGCTCAATAATGCTGATCAGCGCCCATTCGGGAAGATCTGCCGGCGTAATATTCTGCCAGTTCTGGCCGCCATCAAGCGAGATGTGCAGCAGGCCATCATCCGAGCCGGCCCAGAAGAGACCTTGCTGGAGTGGAGATTCCGCGAAAGCGAAGATCGTGTCATAGTATTCGGTGCCAACCTGATCTCTGGTGATCGGACCGCCGGATGGCCCCTGGCGGCTCGTGTCATTGCGCGTCAGATCAGGGCTGATCTCCTCCCAGCTGGCACCCTCATCGGTCGAGCGGAACACGTGATTACCAGTCGCGAAGAGCACGTTGGGATCGTGAGGGGAAAGCACAATCGGGAAGGTCCACTGGAAACGATATTTGAGATCCTGAGCGGGCCAGCCGCCGGACGCTTCGGGCCAGACGGAGATATCGCACGTTTGCTTTGTGCGGTGATCATAGCGGGTTATGTACCCCTGGTAACTGCCCGCGTAGACAATGGCAGGGTCGTCCGAGCGGACAGCGATGTAGCCGCTCTCGCCGCCGCCGACTTCGTAATAGTCGGCAATAGTAATTGCGCCGAGATCCGAGCGACTGGGTACGGTAATGGTCGTGTTATCTTGCTGAGCGCCGTAGATGCGATAGGGCACCTGATTGTCGGTGGTCACATGGTAGAATTCGGCGGTGGGCTGGTTGTAGATCGAGGACCAGCTCTCCGCGCCGTTGAAGCTCACACAAGCGCCGCCGTCGTGACCGCAGATCAAGCGTTGCGAATCACGTGGATCGATCCAGAGATCGTGATAGTCGCCGTGCGGAACAGAGACCTGCGCGAAGGTCTGCCCCCCATCGATAGATCTATAGCAGTGTTCATTAAGTATCCAGAGCGTATTGGCGTCCTGGGGATCGGCATAAATATGCTGGTAGTACCAGGGGCGCTTGCGCAGATCCTTCTCTTCGGAAAGCCGTTCCCAGGTCGCGCCCGCGTCATCTGAGCGAAAGACAGCGCCATCTTCCGCTTCCACGATGGCCCAGAGACGATCCTTTTGCGCGCCCGATACGGCCACGCCGATTTTACCGAGCAGACCAGTAGGTAAGCCTTTGTTATGGGAAATATCGATCCAACTATCTCCACCATTGGTAGACTTGTAGAGACCGCAGCCCTCGCCGCCGCTATTCAGTGTGTGCGGAAGACGTCGAGCACGCCAGAGAGCAGCGTAAAGAATGCGGGGGTTGTGCGGGTCCAGAGCGATATCGTGCGAGCCAACGTCCTCATTAAGAAACAGAACTTTCTCCCAGGTCTTGCCGCCATCGTGAGAACGGAAGACGCCGCGCTCGCTATTGGGGCCGTGAGCATGGCCGAGAGCTGCTACATAGACCAGATCAGGATTCTGGGGATGGATACGGATCTTGCCAATCTGACGGGTATCCTCCAGACTCAGATGTGTCCAGGTCTGCCCGCCGTCGGTAGACCTGTAGACGCCGTCGCCGTGAGAGACATTACCGCGAATCGTCGTCTCGCCCATACCAACATAGATCACGTTGGGGTCTGAGGGGGCGACAGCGATAGCGCCAACCGAAGCCCGTTTGAAAAAGCCATCAGAGACATTTTCCCAGTACTGCCCGCCATCGGTTGTCTTCCAGACGCCTCCACCGGTAGAACCGAAGTAAAATACTTGCTGGTCAACCGGGTCGCCTGCCACAGCTACCACGCGCCCACCGCGATACGGGCCAATCGGGCGCCACTCCAGCGAGGCTAGCAGAGCGGGGGCCACTTCGCCGCCCGTCAACTTCGGGTCGCCTGACACTTGCCTGTCCGAGTTACTCATGAAACAGCCTTCTTTCTAGCTTGAGCGGATAATTCATCTGCTTTTACTCTACCACATCCGAGGCTGTTTCATTCATTTGTGGGGTCCTGAGAGTTCACATGACATGGAGGTGTTGTGAAAATGCATAATGTGCATTTTTCACAACACCTCCATGTCATGTGAACAGAATGCCTTACATGCTCATTTCAAGCTGTAGAATATCGCTCAGATTGGGCGAGCCCCAGCCGGTGGTGTAGTCCCAGCCGCGAGAGGCGGAGTAGAACAGGTTGTTTCCCTGCGTAATATCTGTGTACGGATGGAAGCGGCCGGGATGGTTGGCTAGCGTGTAGAAGGTTGGCACTCCTCCCAGGAATGCTTTGTGGTGGCTTTTAAGCCCCTGGTCTATGAGTAACGCTCCCGCAGCCCAGATTGGTGCCGCCGCACTGGTCCCACCAAAGGCATACCAGACCCCTGCATAGTAGATGGCAATATTTGGGTAGGCTGCCGCCGCCAGGTCGGGCACCTGGCGCAGTCCGTTTGGAGCTTCCACCGGATTGAGACTGGCTGTAAGCACAAGACCGGATGAGCCGTCGTAGTGGCTGGTTGTGCCGGGACCCACTTGCCAGAATGGACGCTTGAAATCGGGATTCTGGCTTACACCACCTCCGCTGCCCCATTCGTTCTGGCAAACGGGGGCGCCATCATCCTGTCCCCAGGTGGTCTCGCTGGAACGCGTATTCTTGCTTGTCACCAGCAGGTGTGTGCCACCCACAGCGATGGCGTAAGGGGCGCTGGCCGGGAACGAGACCATTGCAATGTTATGCACGCGCTCAGAGAACGCGGCGCAGTCGCCACTGCTGATGAAAACCGAAATGCCCTCGGCAGCTAGCATGCGCAAGGCACGATTCACGGCGTCTTGCTCGCTCTGGCTAAATGAGCTTTCACCCGTGCCATAGCTGACGCTGAGCACCTGAACGCGGTGGTCCGATGCCACGCGGCTAAACACATCGAGCAGGGCCTGGGCAAACGGAATATTTCCGTTATTTGTGCCTGCCTGATAATCGAGAATCTGCGCGCGTGGGGCCAGACCAGTAATCAGTTCCAGATCGAGCGCCGCCTCGCCCTCGCCGGAGCCGGGAGCGACCGGGCCATCGACTCGAATGTTTTGGATGTGAGGTGTACCAGCGCCCGCGCAGGCCGCGTAATTTGCCACGTCCTGGGGATTGTATGGCTCGTCGAATTCGGCTACGCCGATGGTCATGCCCTGACCCTGAAAACCTTCGTTGTAAAGTGCGCTGGCCTGGTAGACTGCGGCCAGATTATTGCGCGTCAGGGTCTTATCCGCTCCATACGCAGTGCAATTGCCTTGCCTGGTCGAACTGCCCTGTAGTGCTCCAAAGGGCGGCTTAAAAATTGGCAGAGCGAAATTGTCCAGACCTACCACCGATTGCACCAGGCCGGCCACGGTTCCGCTGAGCGTAGGGTTGCCTACCTGCATGAAAAATTCGTGGCCCTGGATACTGAAGGACTGCAACTGGATGCCCATGCTTTGCTCGATAGAACTGACCGGTGCCTGCACTCGGATGAAGGAGCGTAGGGGATCAACTCCAAGAATAGTATAACCATGTTGGGTCAGCCAGCTCTTCACCGTATTCACCTGTGTGTTCGATTCCGCGTAACGCTGGACGATTTGCTGAGGAGTCAGGTACTGGTGGTAGGTGGGAGAGCCGGGAGTATAGATTGCTGCAACGGCCTGTTCCATGGCCGCGTCGTTATAGACAAGGTTAAAGGTCAGCGGTTTGATCTCCTGTGATGGCAGAGGCACCCCCGTTGGCAACTTGCCGACTGCGGGCGGTTGTTCTCCAACAACACGCGGGCTGCTGGTTGACACAGGTGTTACGCCCTGACCGCTAGTAAGAGAACTACGGGAGGGATTAAGGTTGGAACTTCCTGACATTGAGCAGGCACTGAGCGCCATCAGCAGTAGCCCGCTCAAAATAAGCCCCACACCGCCTTGCAGCAGGAGTCTGGATCGAAACCGAGGGAATTGCTTCATATAACATCTCCGCCGTGAGCTAGCTCACGTATATTTTCCAGGAATATCGTCAGCCGCCTCACACGTTTTCCTCTTCAACCGCGAGTATAGCCCGGCAAAGCTGCCTGAGCAATGAGCCGTTTCATAGAAAAACGGTGATATAGCCAACATGGCAGTGGATGGTTCCCGCTAATATTTCACAGTGCCATCCACGACAAAGGACGATCCGGTGCATTTTTGGCAGCGGCCATTGATATAGAATACCTGGCCTGCTTTCAAGCCAGAAGCTACTTCACCCCAGACATTGAGACCGGGGTAAGCCAGCCAGGCCGAGCAGTTTGTGGTACGTAGCCCATAGCAGATCTGGAAATCGACCTCGTGCCCATCTGAAGCCGGTACAGTGGTTATCTTGAGATAGACAATTCCCTTGCAGTAAGAGCTTACATAAAATGCGAGGCCGCCAGCCGCATAGGTTGGGCTTAGCGTCATTGTCCAGTTATGGGTCAGGCATCCAGGGGGCTTGGGCGTGGGTGTTGGTGTTGGTCTGGGCGTCGGCACGGCCGTGGGTGTCGGCGCGGCTGTGGGTTGCGGTGAGGAGCCGGTGGTGGATGTTGAGCCAATAGTGGGTGTCGAGCCTGGTGCGATGCCGGTAGTGGAGGTTGATTTAGCACCGGGCGTTTGCCCTGGTATTGTGGGAGAAATCACAACCGTAATACCGTTGCTACCCCCCAGAGATTGTTCTGATGTCGTGCTGGTGGGCCTCAGTTGTGGGGCAGAATGGGCGGTACCTCGAAAAAGCAGTATACTGCTGCCAGCCAGGATTACCAGTGTCAGTAGGGCCAGCAGCAGAATTTTCCGCCGCGTGGAGGAACTTTTGCGCCTGGCAGTGGCCGGATCGATAGGCAGAGGGGTCAGGATAGGGGAAGAGACCTGGTTGAGCCTGGTCTGGATGGTCGGCGGGGTATCCATTGCTCCGGGGACAGGCAGTGTGAAAACAAAGATTGGTTCAGCAGGGGGAGTGTGCGTCTCCACCAGAACCGGCACGGGTTGTGCCGTTTGATGCTCTGGTAGAATGGCTGGGGCCTGCTCCGGCGCAGGTCCGGTATCCACGAGCGAGAGAGTATCTTGCTGAGGGCCAGAGGTCAGCTCCTGACTCGCGAAAGCGTGCTGCCAGTCCAGCGCCGCCGCCCAGGCGCACAGAGGTGGGCATTCTGCCAGAGAGCGCGAAAACCATGCCTGGTCGAACAGTTCCTGCAAATGGGGGCTGAGCGTGTGCAGCGTTTCACGTACCACCTGTCTGCGAGGAGTCTCCGCTGCCTGAAGATCTGCCGGTTGGAAGAGGCTCGCGGCCTGTTCATCCACGTAGGCGCGTACGCGAGGATTCCACCAGGTGAGCATCTCCGTCAGCAGGATTGCGCCTGCGAAGCGGTCACCCTCTGGACGCCACTGCCCCTGGGAGCCTAACAAGCGGTGCTGATAACCGGGCGTACCCTGGCTCTTCTGGGGAGGCGGAGGCAGCTCAGGGAGGTACATTTTTTCCAGATCCAGCAGGTGAATGGATTGCCAGTCTTGAGTTGGCACAACGTGTTTGCCCGCCAGGTCGGCGTGAGCTAGTCCGTGTAATTCCAGTTCGCTAAGAGCGCTGGCAGTAGCTCTGGCCAGGCTGAGTGCCTGTTCGCGGGTGTAGGCCGCGCTTAGCTGTGGGGTGAGGAGCAGTTCTGCCCAGCTTGGCGCGCTGAGCCAGGGCATCAAAATCGCATTTTCCAGTTCGGGATAAGAGCTGATGAGTTCGGGATAAGCCATTTTGGTCAGGCATCGGCGCTGTGTGACCTGGAGAGCATCCAGATCTTTGTAGGGCGTAAGGGAAGCAGCGATGGCGGCTATTTGCCCGGTGCGAAACTCAGGTTTAAAGACCTTCAGGGCAAAGAACTCACCGCTTTCAACATTAAGCGTTTTATAAAGAAAAGCGGTGCCTCCTTCCAGGCAAAAGACGCGCTCTTTTTCGTCCGGGAAGGATGGATGGGGCAGAAATTCGAAAGATGTTTCTCCCATCTGGAGAAGCAGGCCGCAGATTGGCCGAAATCTCTGATGAGACATAGGGCAAACGCTCCTCTTTTCTCTTGCTTGAGAAAGAGTACCATGCTTTGCTTTCCTCTGCAAGCGGATTTAGCCCAAAATAGTCATATGCCGGCCGCAGGTGGAGTGGAAAATCAGATGCGCTCTGTAAAGTAATGTTAAGAACTTGACAACAATATTGAAATTTATGTATACTAATAGTGTGCTAAAGAGCTTCAGATGCCTTTTCCCCGGTGCGGAGAGGTTGTCGAGACAAGGCAATTTCTCTGAAGATGCCTGCGATCCACCATTTTTGCTGTGCTGTGCTCTCCATAGCACATTACCAGTTCGGGCAGGGAAGCAAAGCACGCATCCTTTCTCACACTGAATGATAGGTAATATCAAACATAAAGGAGGAATGTGCGGATTCCGAACCGGTTCATCTGAAGTTTGCGCACCTGGCTGCTCTCTTCCAGGAAAAGAAAGGAGGCGTTTTGCCCTACGCACGGGCCATATCTGAAGGAACTCTGCGCACATTGTTCATTCTAGACTCTCTCTTGTGTGGATAAGCGAGAGCTTTTCAAAGACGAGGTGCTGAATATGGATGTTCGTCAACGTTCAATGCGCCTGGGAGCGCTATTTATCGGTCTCTCTCTGCTCGTTTGTCTCAGCCTGCTTTTGATGCCGTTTCTCCGTGCCCACGCGGCCGCAGTTAGCCAGCATCCATCCCAATCAAACAAGGGTACGACTCAGATTCTCCCACGCCCACTGACGACGAGCGCGGCCCAGCGGGGTAGTGAGGCAGTACCATCTGTGACCGCACCTGCCTACACCATTTCACTCTACGAAAACACCACTGATGCCACAACGATGTACAATCAGGGATGCAGCGCAGCTCAAGGAGCACCGGGATTGATTGTCCTGGACTGGGGTCAGCCTGTTGACCTGGGTAGTGGAACCTATGGAACCTATGATTTTGGCGGGGCTGATGTCTCAGATACTAGCATTCTCCATGCTGTAGCCAACTTCGCTCTGGGGGTTTGGGATTGCCGTACCAGTTCAACCGATCTTGCCATTGCCATTGGTGAGAGCAACTACGGCAGTGCTACCAGCAACTGGTATGCCGATGGTCAGGCCTGGGGTAACATGGTCAACAGTGTCCAGAGCTATATTTCCAATAACGGCTATAGCAACGTTGTTGGTGCTTATGGAGCTGGCGACCTGGAAACCGAATGGAACAGCTACTCCGTGACCAGCAGTATGGTCAACGGTTACAACAACACCAGCTCGCGCCTCTACTTCGACTTCGGCGATGACACGCCGGGCTACTGGAGCGATTTCCAGGTCTGGTATGTGGCCTGGGGCGCCGTCGACAGCATGCCCTTGCCAGAAATCTACTATACCGCAGATGCCACCTATGACTGGGAGCCACTGGATGTGTGGGCCTGCAACAATGAGGGTGGGACCATGGATTTCAAGGGAACCATGTCGGAGAACGCTTCGGGCACCGATTCCCCCTCGCAATCCTTCAATGACATGTATAACGCGCTCGGCTCGAACAGTTGCACCGCAGGAGGGCGGAGCACCATGATTTTCGAGACGCAGATCAACTACGCGTAGCCGGACCACTGCGCAAAATCTCTTTTTTGAGTGTAGCATGAGATAATACGTTTCTCATATACTTTCTCATGCTACATTCAAAGGAAGAAGAGGTTCTTATGAGGAAAGATCATCGCCGGCAGATTGCCATGCGGAGGGACTTGAGCTGGCAAAACGCACGTGCCAGGCAAAAAGCGCTGCAACCTGGGCGTACTATCCGTCCGTTGCTTACGGCTCTCCTCGCACTCGTAATTATTGCTACAGTCGCCACAGGCATCATGATCTGGCTGCACACCTCGACCGGGTCGGGGCAGGGCGCGGCGACCCGCTCTCACCCGGCTTCTCCTATTCCCGTTGGGTCGCAAGGTGCGCAGGCTCCCGTTGCCTCTCAGATACGTACCGGTGTTTTCACTCTCAGCGATGGAGGACCCATCCCTGTGCCGGCGAATGTTCTGAAGCCCGTCAACCTTGCCCGCACCGTGCTCAACAACGAAGTTTACTCGATTTACGCGGGAGCGCTGACGCGCCAGCCGGAGATTGGAGCGCTGGCGGTTTTGCAAGAGAACTTGCAGAGCGGGCGGCAGAGTTTGCATACCTATCAATCGCCCCGGCATGAGGGTACGCTTACCATCCAGAGCTTGCAACAGAATATCGTCATCTTCAGCGCCGCCGACGGCGGCCAGGGGCGCTTTAATCTCTTTACCGGCCAGTTTCAGTTTGCATAGTCGAGTGATTCCTGCAACGCCTGGATATAGACCGAAGGATCGACATTGCCACCGCTGACAATGCAGCAAACACGCTTGCCGGCGAAACGTTGGGGATGGGCGAGCACTGCTCCCAGGGCCAGTGCTCCTGTTGGTTCGACTTTGAGGTTGAGGGCAAAGTATTCCCGCAGCGCGGCCAGGGTCAGAGAATCGGGAACTTCCAGGATATCCGCGATTCCCTGGCGCAGAATTTCCCAATTAAGGTCGCCCAGGCTGAGTGTCCTGGCTCCGTCGGCAACTGTCGGCGGTTCCTGTTCATTGTGGATAAGCTGCCCGGTGTGCAGGGAGCGCGCAGCGTCGTTGGCCGGCTGCGGCTCCGCGCCGATAATCTCCGCGCGCGCGTTCAGGTAATCGCGTGCGATGACCTGGCCTGAAGAGAGACCACCGCCGCCGACAGGGACCACCAGTATATCAAAATCGCTCGCGCCCAGGATCTCTTTGCCCAGGGTTGAGTTGCCAGCCACTACGCGATAATCGTCATAAGCATTGGCCTGAAAAGCGTCTGGATGTTCAGCCAATAACTGCCGAACGCGTTCGGCCCGGCTGATTTGCCGCGTGTCAATCAGATCGGTGATACCTCCATACGCCTGAACCGCAGCTACCTTCACATGGGCCGAAGTCGCGGGCATCACGACTACACAGGTCTTGCCAAGCAGCTTGCTGGCGTAGGCTATGGCCTGGCCAAAATTGCCCGACGAGGCCGCGATTACCTGCCGTTGTGGAATGCTGGAAAGCAGATTGTAGGCGGCGCGAAATTTGAAGCTTCCGGTATACTGAAAGGTTTCGCTGGCGATGGTCAGCTCACAGCCAAGTCGAGCTGAGAGAATTGGAGCCGGCAAAAGGAACGTAGGGCGCACATGGGAGGGCAGCGTCTCCCAAACCGAAGCGATATAGCTGGAAGTAAGTTCTGGTGCAGTCGTGTAGTTGGGCATGGCGTGAAAACTCCGGGCTAGAGATTCCTGAGAAAGATTCACCTGGTATTGTACCATACCTCGCTTCTGTCCCTCCTCGCCAGGACCCATTTGTGGGAGCGCCTGGTTTGCATAATGGCTGCTTATTCGCTCACGGGACACTTATTTAGTTTAAAAGACATATTTTGCAGAGAAAGTACATTTTCGCACTTTCTCTGCAAAATACGTCATCTAAACATTTCTTATGTGTGCTGAGCCTCCTCGCTCATTGCGCGTGCTCGGTGACGCAGATCAGAAGAGAAGCGAACGCGTTTACTCTCCATCGCGGCAGATTCGCGTGGCCAGCATGCCAGCGCCATTACCACGAGCAGAAGTCCCGAATTGAAATCGGTTGCCATGCCAGTAAAGATCATCCCGAAGGCTTCGGTGAAATACCAGATGATCGCACTGACCACGATTGAAGCGATCAGGAAAGGCACCAGCTGCTCTTTTTTGACAACGGCCAGCCCGATTCCCAGGGCCAGAAATACGACGATCAGCGCGATATTCAGTGGGATTTCGGCATTGGCGGTTACGTTCGCAGTCCATTGTAGCAGAGGATCAACGAAAAACCTATTGAGTCCTCCGCCTCCTACCATGTCGCTGATGGCCCCCGATATCTGCTGCGATTGCCACCAGAAGGGCTGTAATTGCAGCAGGGCCGCAAAGATCCAGAAGCCCGCCAGCACCCAGCGCAGGACAGGTCGCGAAATGAGGCCCTCCTTGTCGTTGCTTCCTTCACGGGGATAGACCACAAAGCCGAGGAGCGGATAGAGCATCACAGCACCTGGCGCTCCAGTGAGAACGCTCGCCTGCCCGGTAAGCAACATACTCAATCCCTCACCACCGTACCAGACGATCAGCGCCCAGATCATCGAGGCGATTACTGTGGCACGCACCCACAGGCCGGTGATCAGGAGTACACCAATGGCTATCTGCACTACCGCGATCAAGATGTTCATGAAGGTCAGATTACTCGTGACGACATTCACGATCCACTGCAGATTTGACTCGATCAGGCCGGGCTGGCCCTCTAGCATGGGCTTCATCACGCCATTGATCATATTCATTGAGAACATCTCAGGCTGTAACTGGAGTAAGCCGTCGATGAACCACAACACACCCAGCACCTGGCGCAGGCGCTTCAAGGACAAGAGCATTACGAATACCTCATCTCTTAAGAAAGAATGTTCTCCGAAACGGGCTGTACCTATTGCTACTGAACGTTATAAGGCATAATTGCCGCATTGTCATCGGGATAGATCCCTATTCTCTTGTCCTGAGCGAAAACTCGATCACCTGTGAGGAGGCAGTTTCATCCAGGGTAAAGCTTAGGCATTTCTGCTCAGGATCGTAATGCCAGGGTATAGGAATTTCTCCCGATTGCACAGTTTCCGGCTCAGCAGCAACTTTGCGCAGTTCAAGCTGGATGTGCTGGCGTGGGGGAATAAAACCTCCCTCCCGCTCGCCGATCACCACGCGAACGAGGCCAGCCTCGACCTCACAGGTGATGGTGCGCCGGGCATAAGCTCCGTTCAAGTACTCGTAACCCTCGCCCGCATCTTCGTAGAAGGTAGTAAGGCCACTTCCTTCGCAGGGATAAAGCGCGAAAGTCAGCGGATCGGCCTCTCGCTGGCCCACATGATTCATCTCCGGCCAGAGCGGCAACGCTGTGTTGGCTCGTACATAGACGGCTGGCTGGCCAAGAGGTACATAGGCCAGAATGTGTGCCGGGCCATCCACGCGCCCTCCCGTCCAGAGGTGAAACCAGCTCCCCGCAGGTAAGTAGACATGGCGATATTCGACGCCGGGGCGTGTGACCGGGGCTACCAGCAGAGTATCGCCGCACAAGAACTCGTCGTCTATCGCGTAGGTCGCTGTGTCTTCTGGATAGGCCCAGAACAGCGGACGCAGCATGGGCGCTCCCGTGCGGTGGCATTCCTCAAAGAGCGTGTAGAGGTACGGTAGGAGACGCTGACGCAGCTTGAGCATGGAGCGACAGACCGATTCGTATGGTTCGCCAAACAGCCACGGCTCCTGGCGGCGTGTTTGTTTCTCCGAATGGTTGCGACAGAAAGGTTGGAAAATGCCAAACTCTGTCCAGCGGGCAAGCAATTCGCCGGTTACGTCACCATAAAAGCCACCGATATCGACGCCGGACCAGGCTACGCCGGAGAGTCCCAGGTTCAGGAGCTGGGAAAGGCTCATGGTGAGGTGATCCCACGTAGAGGAGTTATCGCCCGTCCAGAGCAGGGCATGGCGCTGGACGCCCGCGTAGCCGGAGCGCGAGATGACGAATGGACGCTGCTGCGGCCGCAGGCGCAAAAGACCTTCACGCGTGGCCTGGGCCATCAATGAGCCATAGGCATTATGCACCTGGAGATGCAATCTTGCCTGGCCATCGCCGGGATGGATGACATCCGGAGGCATGGTCGAGTTGAGCGGAATAAAGAGCGCGGGTTCATTCATATCAGTCCAGATGCCCGCGACTCCGGCGTCTAGCAGTGATTTATGCAGATCTCCCCACCATGCTCGCGTCTCTGGATTGGTAAAGTCGGGGAAGACGCAGACGCCTGGCCAGACAGCGTTTTGATAGTCGGTTCCCTGTGCTGTCTTACAATAGAGATCCCGCTTGCGACCCTCAAGGTAAACTGTGTACTGCTCGTCAACCTTCACGCCGGCATCTACGATGTTTACCACGTGGAAGCCCATCTCTGCCATCTCGGCGAAAAGGCCCGCCGGATTAGGGAAACGCTCGCGATCCCAGGTAAATACCCGATAGCCGTCGAGTGCGTCGATATCGAGATAGAGAGTATCGCAGGGGATATCGCGCTCGCGAAAGGTGCGTGCGATCTGCCTGACTTCATCCGCCGTCTCATAGCTGAATCGGCTCTGTCCATTGCCCAGCGCCCACAGCGGAGGCAGAGGCGTATGCCCTGTCAGATCTGTGTAGCGAGCCAGGACATCCTGTGGTGTTGGACCACAAAAGACGTAGTAGATGAGATCCCCGTTTGCTGCGCCGAACCAGGAGCGTTGAAAGTCGTCGTGAGCCAGGTCGAACTCGACGCGTGTGGTGCTATCGAGAAAGAGGCCCCAGGCCCGGCCGTCAGCCAGGACCAGCGTGAACGGGATCGAGACGTAGAGATTATTTTGCAGAGCTGTATGGCCACGTGGTGGATCGATATTCCAGAAGAGTTGGCGAGACCCCGTTTTATCCAGCTCGCCCGTGCGTTCGCCGCAACCGAAATAGCGCTCTCCCGCCGGGTGACGCTTATAGACACGCACAGGCGTTCCCAGCGTGCCAGGAGGGTTGGGCAGATCGATGGCGGAGGCGGCTTCGGACGCAGGAAACCAGCCCATACCAAGCTCCGGGTCATCTGCGGCAAAAACGCGCCCGGAGGCATCGCTGAACTCGATGCGCAGGGGATCAAGAGTGAGATGAGCGCTTGCGGCGGTGGTTGCGATAGTTACTTTACCGGCTTTCTCCTCAATTGTTACTGGCCCTGCCTCCCATTCTTGAGGGACGACCGCCACAGAATGATAGCCAACAGAGCGTTCATGCGGAAAAAAACCGACGCGAAACAAATCAGGAGCAAGCGCTGTCACTTCGACAGTTGCCGAGCCAGCACATACGCAAACGTTGGAGGCAGTCTGTTCAATAAGAGTTGCTGCCCCGAGAGCCTGATATCCATAGGGGGAAGGAGAGAATAAATGGGCACTTGCGGTAGCTGGCTGTGCCATCTCCATAACAGTGTGTTCCTTTCTACATACATCGACAGAGAGAAGTCCTCTTTTGCTCTTTCGCCACCGGCAAGGCGACGAAAGAGCAAAAGTCCTGGTGGGGATATTCCCACGCGTCGTTACTCAGACAGTATAGAGTTCAATGCCACTGATGAAAGGATTATCTGCGGCACCTTGCGTAAAAGCGATCACGATCTGGCCACTGCTGTTAGCCGTAACGGTGAATGCCTTCTGCACTGCCGTCTTATATCCTCCGGTGGCATAGACATCGAAGTTGGTCAAAACCTGACTGCCGTTGATCGCCACATTGAACTCCCGCTGGCCTGCTGCTGTCCAGGTCAGCTCCGCCCAATCTAACTTGAGCACATAGGATGTACCGGGCGTCAGGCCAGTAAGCGTATAGGTAAACGAGCTGTTCCAGCGACAGGTTTGCCAGACCGATTGAGGTGCCGGATTGCTCACCCCGCTGGTGTTAATCGAGGTTGAGGTATCGCTATACTCGTTGCCCTGGTTATAGTCGGTATCAGCGACAAAGTTGCCTGCCGCGCCGCCTCCAGCGTTGATCGCCATCACCAGATTCCCTGTTACCGGCGTGGCTGTGGGTGTTGGCACCGGCGTCCCTTGCACTCCACCGGAAGGCTTCCAGATCTCGATGCCGCTGATGAACGGATTGTCAGCTCCGCCCTGAGTGAAGGCAATCACGATCTGGCCGCTACTGTTGGCCGCGACCGAGAACAACTTCTGCAGGGCCGTCTTATAGCCCACCTGGGCGTAGACATCGAAAGCGGTGAGTACCTGCGTCCCGTTGATTGCCACGTTGAACTTACGCTGGCCTACCGCTGTCCAGGTCAACTCTGCCCAATCAAGCGCTACCGTATAGGTTGCGCCCGGCGTCAGGCCAGGAATCGTGTAGGTAAACGAGCTGTTCCAGCGACAGGTTTGCCAGACCGACTGGGGGATCGATTCTCCTACTCCGCTGGTGTTAATCGAGGTTGAGGTATCGCTATACTCGTTGCCCTGGTTATAGTCGGTATCAGCGACAAAGTTGCCTGCCGCGCCGCCTCCGGCATCAATCGCCGTGACCAGCGTGCCCAGAGATGGCGTGGGTGAAGGCGTCGGCGTTGGTGGTGGTGGTCCACCGGAAGGCTGCCAGATCTCGATGCCGCTGATGAACGGATTGTCAGCTCCGCCCTGAGTGAAGGCAATCACGATCTGGCCGCTGCTATTGGCCGCGACTGAGAATTGCTTCTGCAGAGCTGTCTTATAGCCTGCTGTAGCATAGACATCGAAAGCGGTGAGTACCTGCGTCCCGTTGATTGCCACGTTGAACTTACGCTGGCCTACCGCTGTCCAGGTCAACTCTGCCCAATCAAGCGCTACCGTATAGGTTGCGCCCGGCGTCAGGCCAGGAATCGTGTAGGTAAACGAGCTGTTCCAGCGACAGGTTTGCCAGACCGACTGGGGGATCGATTCTCCTACTCCGCTGGTGTTAATCGAGGTTGAGGTATCGCTATACTCGTTGCCCTGGTTATAGTCGGTATCAGCGACAAAGTTGCCTGCCGCGCCGCCTCCGGCATCAATCGCCATGATCAGCGTCCCACTCGGACTCGGCACTGGCGTCGGCGTGGGAGTTGGCGTTGGTGGTGGGGTCGGAGATGGCGGGGGCGCTGTGGGCAAGGGCGTAGTAGGCGTGGGTGTTCCGGTTGGGAAGCCGCACACCTCTGAACTCGCGTTCCAGCCGGAGTTTCCCGAACCCATAGTGATCTGCCATGCCTGCAACCCTTCGCAGCTTTCCAGGCTGCTATCGGTTATGCCGCTGGCCGTCACATTGCTAGCCGAACCGGTTACGGTACTCACCTTATTGGAAAACACGAATTCGGCGCCATTGACGTTCACGCCGTTCATATTGATGGTGCTAATGGAGTTGCCACCATCAAATTGAATTGCCGCGTACTGGCTGTTATCTATCTCAACACCCGAAACGGTGAAGGGTGCGCTGATAGCACCTTGATCGGCCCAGAACATGAGCGCACCAAATTGCTGAATGCCCTGGTCTCCATATCCGCCTGTATACTCGATAGTGTCGTTCTGGATAGTGGTTGTGCCGGAGAAAGGCGCCGTATTGTTACCAAAATCCTCATAATCCAGCATAATGCCGCCACCGCGATATTGCGAGTCGCTGACAATATCGTTGGTGACGCTGTTGCCGGTGCCACCGTAGATGGCAATGCCGTTGGCTAGATAGGGCGATTGGATAGTATCGTGATCGAAGCTATCGTTTGTATCGCCCGATGATGTCAAATCGGTCGCAGACCACATCGCCAGGCCATCGTCGCCAGTGCCGCGTATGATGGTCTGCGTGACCGTTGAGTTACTGATGCCCTCGTGGAAATTGATGCCATCGGCGAGCGTGCTGTCAATGCGGCTGTTGGTGATTGTCAGGCCGCTGAATGGTCCATCGAACCACATGCCAACTTTGGTGTGCTCGATCCAGACATTGGAGATGGTCGAATTATTCAGCGAGCCACCGATGCCGTTATCTTGCAGACAGTCAACGCGGTTCGTGATCTCGCCCTCGATAGCAAAATTCGAGAGGGTGACGTTGGAACTGGAGCTCCCGCCGTAGACATCATTGCCGTAGATGCCTACACCAGTACCGTTGTTAACGTTGTCGCCGTTACCACCGCCGGGAGGGGCACCGGTGAGAACCGTATACCAGGGACCTGCGCCCGTCAGGGTGACGTTGTTGACGATGAGATGGCTGGTCACGAGATAGGTGCCCTGCGGAATCCAGACACCCTTGCCCTGGGATTCGCCGGCATTGATGGCGTTCTGGATGGCTGTGGTAGAATCCGTCTTGCCTGTTGGATCGGCGTTATACGGCGAGCTAGTGACGGAGATATAGCCTGAAGGCTCAGTGAGCGGAGCGGGCACTTCCTGGAAATCTGCAACGTCGATGGCGTACCAGGGAGCGGTATCCTCAGAATCGACCTGCAGTTTTACAGTTGTTCCGGCGGCCATTTGCGGCAGCAGCTCGTGTACTTCGTCGAACTGGTGCGATGGGGTGCCGCCAGGCGTATTCGACCAGTCTGTCCCGTCGCAATTACTGAAATTCGGAGGCCCATATACCCAGCTATACTGCGAAGTCAGCTGCAGGTCGGTCTGCTTGGTCCCGTTGATATAGATGCTCAACGGCGCAGTGATTCCCCCGCCACCGGCCGCGTCGGGAATGCTGTAGCGCAGGTCAATCGAATTGGCCTGCTGCGGTAGCGTAAACTGGACGTACTTGCCCTGACCCTGCAACAGAACGGCCTCGCGTTCCACAGCATCGGAGGCCAGATCGCCGAAGGTATAGTCAGGGCCAAGAATGGTCCCATTGGTGGAAGCCTGGTAAGCTTCCATCTCAACATAGGGAAGCGTGGCACCTGCTCCGCCGGTTGTCATCACGCTTTGCTTGCTCGCACTGCTTCTTTGCAAACTAAAAGCATTCACTGTGCGAGGAAGAGTGGTGAAGACACCGATGGTGCTGATGACCAGGATAAACATAACAAGTGCTCCCATTACCTTGTTACGCCTTCTGCGCTTTGCATCCTGCATCGTGCAAATTCCTTTCTTAACTAGACGAACATCTATCCTTTCAGCCCGGTCAGAGTAATCCCGCGAATAATCTGGCGCTGAAGGAGCAGGAAGATGACTATCGGGGGAATACTGGCCAGGGCGATGCCGGCGATCAGATAGTTAAATGGCAGATTCGAGTTCACGGCGGAATCGTGATAGAGTCCAACCATCAATGACCATAGATTGTTATCGGCGAGCACCAGCAAGGGCCAGAGAAAATCCGTCCACGAGGCAATGACGGTAAAGATCGTGACAACCGCCAGAACTGGGCGCGAGAGGGGCAGGATAATGCGGGTAAACATCTGCCAGGCATTGGCTCCATCCAGGCGCGCGGCATCAGTTAACTCCGTTGGAATGCCATCGAAAAAGCTTTTGAGCAGCAAGATATTAAATGCGCTTGCCGCTTCTGGGAGCCAGACTCCCGCCCAGTTATTGAAAAGCGACACATGAATCAGAGGAAGATCGCTGATATTGACAAATTGCGGAACAAAGTAGACAACCCAGGGGACCATCAGAGTAGCGAAGAAGGCAAACTGAATGATGCCTTTTCCCGCGACGTGCAGCTTCGAGAGCGCGTAGGCAGCCGTGGCCGAAACCAGCATCTGCAAGAGCACAGCGCCTCCAACCAGGATCAAAGTATTGGTGAATAGGAGAGGCAATTGCAGAATGGTCCATGCCTGGACAAAGTTGCTCCAGACGGGATGGAGAGGCCAGAGCGTCGGAGGTGACTCCACCAGTTCAAGGCTGGATTTGAGTCCGCCGGTAAACAGCCAGTACATAGGTACCAGAGCAACCAGGGTGCCTATGAGCAAGAGCGCAAAGATCAACCAGTAGATGAGGCGTCCGCCGGGGCGTTTCAGAGCCAGCGGGGAAACCAGTGTGCGTTCGCTCATCTCCGGCTCAGCGGCTTTGCGCCTTCGCCTGAGCTTTTCGTTCCTGAGGGGAAGATTCTGCCGGTCTTCCAGTAAAAGAGCCATCCTCTTAGTCTCCTTCCATCGAGCGCCAGGTCATCCGCATGTAGATGAAGGCAAAAATAGCCAGCACCAGGAAGAGCAACACACCCAGAGCGCTTGCGCCTCCGAAATCGGCGTCCTGAAAAGCGTAATTGTAGATCAGCAGAACGACGGTCATCGTCGCGTTCTCTGGTCCGCCACCGGTGATAATAAATGGCCTGACAAACTCCTGCATCGTCGCGATAATCTGCAAGACAAACATCAGCAGCATAATCGGGCGAATGCTGGGCAGTGTTACATGCCAGAGCCTGCGCCAGATACTCGCGCCGTCGATCTCTGCTGCCTCATAGAGCGAGGCAGGGACTCCCTGCAAAGCGGCCAGGTAAATGAGCATGGTTGCGCCGGATGCTCCCCAGGTCGCGATTACGACCAGGGCTGGCAGAGCGCTGCTGGGAGTCTCCAGCCAGAGACCGCCGGGCAGATGTACCAGGCCGAGCAGGGCATTCAGTAAGCCCGAATCGGGGTTGTAGATCCATTTCCAGAGAAAGGCTGTAACAATGGGCGGCAGCATCACAGGCAGGTAGTAGGCCAGACGGAAGAAGCCCTTGCCGTGGCGCATCTCGTTGATCAGCAACGCAAGAATGATGGGGACCGCGTAGCCAAAGAGCAGAGCGTAGCCAGTGAACTCCAGCGTATTGCGCCAGGCGACGCCAAAGAGCGGGTCGGAGAGAACTTCGCGATAATTGGCCAGCCCTACCCAGGTGGCTGGATTGATCATATCCACGCTCTGAAAGCTCATGATGAAACCCAGAACAATCGGGTACCAGACAAAGAGAGCAAAGATCAGGATCGCGGGCAGCAAGAAGAGATATCCGCCAATATTGTGCCGAACAGCTCGCTTGACCCGCTGCCATATCTGCCGCTCTCCTGTGGCTACACGAGCTACAGCCTGAGTCTTTGTATCTCGCGGTCTTGTTGCTGGATCGGAGAGAGGCAGAGAGGATGGTGATACGCCCATAGATATCTCCCTTCGTATCAGAAGAGTGTGCTCATCGAGCAGGAACAGCTTTCCAGTAGGAGGAAAGCTGTTCCCTCGCATCCCTGCCTGCTTCAAGAGGCCGACGAGTCGAGAATTTGTTGGAACTGTTGAGCTGCTTGATTCAGCAGCGCCTGCGGGTCGGCATTCGGATTGGTCAGGATCGCCTGCATCACCGGATCAAGCGTCGCGTACATTTTCTGGGTCTGGTTGCGTGGCTCTGGGCGCAACGTGAGGGTTGAATTGACGAACGTTGTGTAGTTCGCCAGTGGCACATTCGCGTACTTGGCTGCAAGAGCGTTCAGCTTTTGCTGGAAAGTGCCGGTAAAGAGGACATTGGTCGGAGCGCCTACCACCTGTCCGGCAGCAGCCGCCTGAGCGTAGCCGCTTTCTACCACATTCAGATTGAAATTGGTATAGATAACATAGTCGAAGGCAGCTTTAATTACCGCTTGAGACGACTTGGGATTGAAAATGAAAATATTGCCACCGGTTAGTGCCGCATTGCCCCCATTTTGCGGCATCGGGCCGATGCCAAAATCGTTCAGATTCGCGCCCAGCGTTGTCTTAAAGGTATCCAGCTGATCAGGTGCCATAACGACCATCGCTACCTTATTTGTCGCTAATAACTGAAGCGTATCGGCCTGAGTCATGAGCTGCTGCTTCGTCATCGATTTGTCGGTGAAGCGCATATTCTTGAGTAACTGAAGCACGCTCACGCCCTGGGGACTGTTAAACGTCGCTTTGGTGCCATCGGCGGATTGCATGTCCCCACCAGCGGTATACATCCAGTTGGTGAAATGCCAGCCGCCCTGGTTGCTGGTGCTGGTCTCTGCGTAGCCTGCCACGCTCGCGGTAGTCAGTTCTTTGGCATAACTGCGGAATTCATCCCAGGTCGTTGGCGGCTTATCGGGATCGAGTCCCACTGCCTGGAACATCTTGCGGTTATAGTAAATACCAAGCGCGTAGCCATTGACGGGAACGCCATAGATTTTGCCGGTCGAGGCATCGGTGGCAATCGCGGCAATGCCAGGATTATAGCTGCTCCAGTACTGCCAGCTTTTGGCCAGGCTCGTAATATCGGCTACCGCGTGTTTGCTAATGAGAAGCGGTGGTTCAGTAAAATAGCTCTCTGTTGCGTCTTCCGCCTGCCCCGCTGCCACTTTAGCCAGATAGGTTGTGGGATCGTAGGGATCGTTTTTGCCCACAATCTTCTCATTGGGGTAAGCCTGCTCAAATTGCTTAATCATCTGGTTAAACAAATAGACCGCGCCAGGATTACTGGGAGGTGGCAGCGTATTCACCGTCGCAGTCACCGTCGATGATGCAGTTGTGGTCGAGCCACAGGCGGCTAAAAAGGATTCCAGACCAAGAGCGCCAGCGCCAACGAGAGCAGAGCGTTGCAGAAAACTTCTGCGGCTGAAAGGGGACGAAGATGTAACATTTGGATCCGTAGCCATGAAAGACCTCCTTGAAAAAGCACATGTCTTCCCTATGTCATGTTGTGAGTATGTCAGGTAGAAGTGTCACAACATCAACACACCTACATTGAAGAAAGGACCATCGATTTTTCTACGCAAAGATCGCCCGGTGGGAGCAAGCAGAAAGGAGCGCTGGCAGTGAACGCTTATTCCCCGACCGCGCGCAGTACACGTGAGGCAATGCGGCCTGGAGCGTTCCTGTGAAGGAAAGAACGCCGCGAAGGTCTCAGCCTCATAGCTTATCAAACCTCCTCGAAAAGAACTTGTTCGTCCAACGGCGACGAAAGATCTCAACAGAACATAGGTAACATTTACTCTGATCTTTGCTCAAAAATCAGGGTAACGTTTACTCTATTCTTTGCTTGAAAGCAAAGGTAGCATAGAAAATTGTTGTTGTCAAGGGGTCGATACTTTCTCGTGATCTTCCCTTTTTCGCCAGCCTCGCCAGAAAAACGCGGGCAATTGAAGTTCTGTACGGGCATCTTCGCAAAGATGAGGTTGACAATTTGGGAAAAATCATGGTACGATTAACGCAACAAAACTAGGTTATCGTTTACCTAACAATGAAAAGGGAGTGTGACCTTGGAGCAGAAACAAGTGAAACGTTCGACAATGGCGCAAATTGCGAAGGAGGCAGGGGTTTCCACGACAACGGTCTCCAAGGTGCTCAATGAACTTCCCGGTGTGGGCAGCTCAACGCGGGCTCGCATCTGGCAACTGATCGAACAACACGACTATGTGCAGAATCACGCGGCCCGCCAGCTCCGTAAGGGGCAGAGTGGGCTGATTGATCTGGTGATCATGCGCCTGGAGGGTGGCTACGACCTGGGTATTATGCATGGCATTCAGGATGCGCTTGCAGAGAGCGGACAACGCCTGGTAGTCTTCGCCACAAACGAAGACGAAGAGAGAGAACGCCTCTGGCTGCGGCGCCTGCCTGACCAATCGACCGATGGCGTCCTGCTTCTGCTGCCCTATGAGAAGATTGGTATCGCCAATGCGTTGATGGCGCGGGGCATTCCTTTTGTAGCTATTGGCGACCGCAACGAACCAACCACAGCGTTCCCCACCATTGGGTCAACTATCTGGCTGGGAGGATATACAGCGACAGAGTATCTGATTTCCCTGGGCCATCGCCGCATTGGCATTATCACCGGACCGCTTCATCTCACCACTTCCCGCGCGCGCCTGGCGGGCTATCGCGAGGCGCTTGAGCGGGCAGACATACCGGTAGATCCTGCTTTGATCTGTGAAGGCAACTATCTACTGGGTGATGGAGCGCAGCAAACGCGCTACCTGCTCGACCGGTCAGATCCGCCCACAGCCATTTTCGCTGGCAACGACGCGCAGGCGGCAGGTGTCTATCAGGTGCTCTACGAGCGCAACATTCGCGTCCCCGATCAAATGAGCGTGATCGGCTTCGATGACGTGATGTACACCGCTCAGATGTCGCCACCTCTCACAACTATTCACCAGCCGCTGGTCGAGATTGGAAAGATGGCGGCCAATATGCTGCTGCGGCTGATCGCCGGCCAGCAACTCGAATCAAACCATGTCGAACTGTCAACATCGCTGGTGGTGAGGCAATCCTGCGCTGCGCCCCGCAGCGGGCCTCTGCCTGAGCGATAAACGATGTTGTTTCTCGATGAAGATCCGGCCGGCGCCGGAGAGATCTCTCATCACGCCGAGAGAGGCAAGGAGGCTTGTTCGATGAACAGCTTGATCACACGTCTGACACGCATATTTTATCTCTCTCTCTGTTTCTCAGTCGCTTTGCTCGTCCTCAGTTCCTGCTCAGGGGGAACAACCATTACTCCGCCTCCCGTCTGGAAAAACTACCAGGGAAGCGCCTTTACCCTGAGCTACCTCAGCAACTGGGAGGTAGCGACAAAAGATTTCTACCTGGGAACGCAATATCCGCAGCTAGAGATGCTCCAGGGCATGGTCTTTATCAAACAAGGAAGCGCCAGTACGTTCTTGCAGGTCGAGTATGCCGTCAGAACGAATAGCCTGGCTTCCGCTAAAGATATCATGCTCAAATTCCTGCTAGGTTCTTCCGGTCATCCCGCCCCGGCATCGAGCCTGAGCCAGACGATATTGGCTGGGGAAAGCTGGTACCAGGGGACCGTCGAGAAGCGGGTCAGCCAGGGCGGTTCAACGCTGTCGATCAAAGAGACGGTGCTTGGCGTTGACCGCGTGATCAGCTCGAAGAACACGGAGATTTATCTTCTTTTTTACCAGGATGTCGCCAGTACCTATTCACAGAACGTGCATGACTTCTTTACGCGTATGGTGAAATCTTTTCGCTTTGCGTCGTAAGTTATGATTCATCCTTTGGCACGTACAACTTAATCCTGCGGAAGGACTCGGCGTACTTCATCTCCAGCCCTTTCTTCTCTTTGGCCCGTTTCGCGGTTCCCGCAGCCCATTCTTTAATCTCTTTAACCGGGTCCCAATCGGGGTCGAATTGCGTTCTGTGGCACTTGAGGCCCTGCGCCTTTAGCTCGACGGTTTCGCTGATGTCGATATAGGTGTTGTCCAGTTCGGACATGAAGAAGTAGACTTCATGGACGCGGTACGGTTGCAGTCCCTCGGCCAGCAGTTCGCGATACGCGCGCGGATTTCCTGCTGCCGGAAAGATTGCGTCCAGCACGATGTCACCGGTCGCGCGGTGATCTGGATGATTGAGGTAGGCTGTGTCATCTGGCTTCTCGTCGGGATCGGGTGCGAAGATGCGCTGGATAGGATCGTGTGTGAGCACCAGGCGCGGGCGATATTTGCGGATCAACCTGACGACGGCCTGGCGTGCCTCGTCAGTGTTGCGCAGGTGCCCATCGGGGAAGCGCAGGAATTCGACCGCCTGCACTCCCAGAACCTCGCAGGCCGCGCGCTGTTCCTGTTCACGTGTGAGCATGAGTTCGTTGGCATCGACGGAGGGTACTTCGCTGCCTTCGGTTCCATCGGTCATGACAACCCAGACAACCTTTTTGCCCTGTTTGACCCACAGCGCGCTGGTGCCCGCGGCCGCGAAGTCATTGTCATCGGGATGCGCGCCGATCACCATTGCTTCAAAATCCGGTTCAGTGACGACTTGCAAAGCGCCGGGCGCTTTCCTGTCTGCCATGGTTAAACTGTGCCTTTCTATTAACTCTACATATTGTTCTAGTATATCACTCGCGGTAGCCACGCGGCCAGAATTTCTTCCGCGATCTGCTTGATAGGTTTGCTATCTGTTTCAACAAGCAGGTTCTCAAGTTTATTGCGCTCCATAATCTCGACCAGCACAGGAGCGCGCGCCAGGTGCCATTCCAGACCATCACCAATCTCGCGCTGTCTTATGCGCTGCGCCAGCGTCTCCAGCGAAGCGCGCAGCCTGACCACAAAGATCTCCGCGCTCGGAATCGTGGCTCGATAACGATTGAGATCTTCAGGCTCCTCGATCACGTCGGCGACAACCAGATGCGTCGCGCCGTATTCTTGAAAATTGGCCCAGATGGCCGCCAGATTCTTCATTGCCAGGCGGGTACTGAAAGGATCGTCTAGCGGTCGCGGGTAGTGCCAGCGCAGGGCGTCAATATCTATGCAGGCATGGGCGACATTGGCCTGTTCAAGCAGTTCGGAGACCATCCAGGCCACCGTTGTCTTGCCCACGCCAACGGG
>Ga0209061_1001987_pt1 | contig 29037 bp, 23 predicted proteins | sample Coa_R1_10_FD_187157 | JGI IMG/M metagenome (GOLD analysis project Ga0209061, IMG submission 187157) | Surface soil microbial communities from Centralia Pennsylvania, which are recovering from an underground coalmine fire - Coalmine... | ecosystem: Environmental > Terrestrial > Soil >... | reverse complement strand
TTCCTTTTGCTCACTTGCCAGGCGCACGATGTGGCCGCCCCGGCGCAGCGATGCGCGCCTATCTTCCAGGTCTCCGGGCGCGCACATGGGGATCGCTGCTTATTTTTTAATCATGCTGGATAACAATGTCAATCACCTCCGGCTCGAAGCCGGAGGCTTGCATCTAGACTCCACCGCAACTCTGCATACCGAAGCCGGCGTGCAGCTTTGGCTTCGTTGTCCGAGGCATCAGGGGCAATTGACAGGTGCCCCGTCGTGCTCCAATCCTGTCGAAGCACGAGCGTTCGCATGGTAATATTCCTTGCACCGACCAGATCAGCGTGGAGCCGGTACCCACAGTTCGGGTTCTGACAGACAAAGAGCAACCCTTTGTGTGGACGGTTCTCATCGGATGTGTGTCCACAGACAGGACAGGCTTTTGAGGTATAATCTGCATCGACTTTGATAGCTTGTGATCCTGAAAGGACAGCCTTGTAGCTGATGAGCGCATGCAGTTCGGCAAAGGACCACTGTGAATACACACGGTTGGCTTTGCGCGCCTTTGGTGAAACTCGCTCAGTCCCTTTGCCGTTCTTCTTGCGTTTGTGTTTCCGCCGCTTCGTTCGCTCTCGGATGTCGGTCAATTGTTCCAGTCCGATAAGTGCATGTGGGTGATCACGGATGATCTGTTTGCTGATCTGGTGGTTTGCTTGCGCCTTGAACCGTCTCTCTCGTTGCTCGATGCGTCTCAAGCGACGTTTCGCGCCGCGAGTGCCTTTTTGCTGCAAGCGTTTGCGTAATCGTGCGGAATGGTTGGCTTGATGTCGGACTCGTTTCCCTGAGTGAAAGGTGGCTTTGCCTGTCGAAGTAGAGGTCACTGCCAGATACCGAATACCGACATCGACTCCAACAACTTCGCCCAGTTGTGAACATTCTGGCTCAGGGACTTTGATTTCTAAGGAAACGAGTAAATAGAAGGTTTTCCTGGTTTTATCATACCAGAGCCTGGCATCACCAATGCTGGCCCCCTGCCGAATGAGCGCAAGATGCTCGTCGTAGCCCTGGTACGGGATGGTGGTGCGCCCGTTGAGCGTGCCTACACTGACACGACTGTCGCGCTGGAAAGTATAGTCGCGCTCATAGGTATACTGCACCGTTGGAGAAGTGTACGTGGGCGGCTTGTCCAGACCCTTAAAGCGTTTCCTGGTGATCTTCTTGCGACGATGCTCGGCATTTTTCTTGAGCCTGGTCCAGAGTCCCTTGTAGGTAGCCGAGACCTGCCGTTCGACGCTACAGGCCAGTTGAGAGGGAAGATGATAGCAGGTACGCAACTCTGTATATATGCCTTTGTGGAGTCGGGTTACATTGCTGGTTTTGCCTTGCTCAAAAGCATAGCGACTCACCGCGTTCAGCGCATCACGATAGGCGAGACTGGTCTCTCGTAAGGCCTCAAACTGCTCTGGTGTGGTGATGAGCTTCAGTTTGGCGGTGATGATTTGCTGCATATCGTTCCTCGACGTGTGGGACAGAACCATTTCCTATCCCTCTCGTCCTGCATGATGACGCTCTACAAAGCTATTCCTGTTGGGCTTGCCACTTCCGGGAGTGGAACGTCCCGATGATGAGGCTCTTCACGCTCTTCTTGGGATTCTTCGATGATCGGGCCGCTCATGTAGCCCAGGAAGAAGCCTAAAATGTCGATAGGGCTTTTGAACGTCATGCGGTCAAAGCGATAGCCGCCCTTGCCATCTTCATCGAGGACGGACCCGACTGCTTCAAGGGTGTTCATCTGATGAGCGACGTGAGGATACTCGTACTCACGGTCATCGAAATACATACTTCGTCCATTGGTAAACGATTTCCGAAAGACCTCATTGTCCAGGTGCAGGGTGATGGTTCCCCACTGGATCTGTTGCGGTGCCATGTGCAAGCTCTCCTTTCGCTTGACGGTTGGCTCCCCTACCGCTATGATGCGGTGCGGAGAGTCTAACGACGGTTGCAACTCTTAGACTCTTCTTGCTGACTCGTATGCGTGTACGAGTCAGCAGTCTTACTAGAGCAAAGGCCAGATTACACCAACCAGAGATACCTTTAGAGCATTAACAAGTTGAAGCTCACTTATATCAAGTTTACACAGATTATCATAGAAAGTCAAGGTTATTCAAGAACACTCCTCACTTTTGTTGACGAAGCTGAAACAAAGCCATATAATGAGACAAACCCACACTTTGGTAAAAATTACGAGGAGTATAGATGTGGCTGATAAAACGGAATGGCTCACTGTTGAGCAGATTGCCCAAGAACTCGCAGTCCACCCCGAAACAATCCGTGAATATATACGAGATGGTTTATTGAAAGCTGTCCAGTTGAAACGTTCCTATCGTATCCGTCGATCAGATTACGAAGACTTTCTGAAGCGTCGTGAAACCGGTCAACGGTAGAGCGACATGTACACCTTTTCTCTTTCTCTGCTTCAGTCCTGACCTGATTCGATGTATTTTAACACGGTCTCCACGCTCATATCTCCGACACTCCCTACGTAGTACGAACGAGACCAGAAGGCACCGCCCCATAAGTGCTTCTTGACAAGAGGGAAGTGTTGAAACACTTTTCGAGCGGTGGTACCTTTCAGCGTGTGAGCAATCTGTGAAGGAGAAACTGATGGAGGTGCCGAGAGGAAAAGATGTACATGATCGGGTTGGATGTTCACTGCTCCAATGGTCCAGGTATTCTCAGCACAGATGCAACGAATCTCTTGTTCAAGAAACGTGGCAATCTTGCCAACGAGAATCTTTTTCCGGTATTTGGGACACCAGACAAAATGGTAGGCCAGCTTATACGTGGCGTGTTTGGTGTGCTGCGCATCCATACACGCCATTATAACACGTGTTCTAACTCTCTGGAAGGGCCACGTTGGGCCGCCTTACCCCTCGATGAATCGTAGGGGTATCCGGCGGCCCTTTCATGAAGCTGGCGAAGACCCTCTACCGCATCACCGCCCCGCTCGGCATGGTTGCATGGACGGAGTGTGAGTTGCCGATCACCAGCAGCCCCGCCTTGCAGCAGATATTTACCCTCGTGACGCGCGCGCTCGATGCCGTCGGCCACCGTTACGCGCCGCCAACCGAGCTAGAACTGCTCATGATGCAACGGCGGGCAAAGTCTGGCATCAAAGAAGGGCCTCGCGCGGCATTGCTTTCCCAGGCAGAGCAGGAAATGGCCGATCTGCGCTTCTGCGGCATCATCTTCAGCGTGACCTGCTCCGGTACAAAGCCGCAATAGAAGAAAAGTAAGGATGAAGTTTAACAGGCAAGACCGGCGATGCCGGTCTTGCCTGTTAAACTTCATCCTTACCGCAGTTCGCCGCGCACAAGAGCGCGCGCGATGGCGTTGTGGCGCTCGATGAGCACGGGCAGGTCGATATCGAGCAGTTGTTGATCCTGAACGCGCACGCGTCCATTGATGACGCTCAGATCGACCTGTGGCGGGTGACAGAAGACCAGCGCGGCCAGCGGATCGTGCACGGCGCCGCCGGCAAGCGATAGCGTGTCGAGGCGGTAGCCGATGAAATCGGCTGCCATGCCAGGGGCGAGGCATCCGATGTCGTCGCGCCCAAGTACCGCCGCTCCGCCGCGCGTCGCCAGCCACAGCGCCTCCCTGGCGGTAAGCGCCGCCGGATCGCCGCTCACGCGGTGCAGCAGCAGAGCCTGCCGCACCTCCGCGAGCAGGTGTGAGCCGTCGTTTGAGGCCGAGCCATCCACGCCGATCCCCACGCGCGCGCCCGCCTCCCGCAGCGCGTTGATGGGCGCGATGCCCGAGGCGAGCCGCATATTCGAGCCGGGACAGTGCGCGACGCCGGTGCGCGTGCGTCCCAGGCGGGGAATCTCGTCCGCGCCGGGGTGAACCATGTGCGCATGCCATACGTCAGGTCCCACCCAGCCAAGATCCTCGGCCAGTTCAACCGGCGTGCGGCCAAAGGTGGCGGCGCAGTACGCGGCCTCGTCCAGCGTTTCGGCCAGGTGCGTATGCAGGTGTACGCCATAAGCGCGGGCCAGTTGCGCGCTCTGTCGCATCAGGTCGGGCGAGACCGAGAAAGGCGAGCACGGCGCGAGCACGATACGCAGCATAGCGTAGCGTGTGGCATCGTGGTACTGCTCGATGGCCCGCTGTGAGTCGCGCAGGATGGCCTCCTCATCTTCGACGACGCTATCCGGCGGCAGGCCGCCCTTCGCTTCGCCTACCGACATCGAGCCGCGCGCGGCATGGAAGCGAAAGGCCATCTCGCTCGCAGCCGCGATCTGGTCGTCGATGCGGGCACCGTTGGGCCAGATGTAACAATGATCGCTCGACGTTGTGCAGCCGGAGAGCATCAATTCAGCGATAGCGATCTTTGTGCTCACAGCAATAGCTTCGGGCGTCAGGCCGGCCCAGATCGGGTAATGGATGCGCAGCCATTGAAACAGGTTGGCGTCCTGCGCCTGCGGAAGATTGCGCGTGAGCGTCTGATAAAAGTGATGGTGCGTATTCACCAGGCCGGGCAGGATAATCATATTCCTGGCATCGATGACGCGATCAGCGTTCCGCGGAAGATGATCTATCGGGCCGATCTGCTGAATGACGTTTTCCTCGACATAGATGCCCGCGTCTGTCCATTCGTTGTGAGCATCATCCATCGAGACAATACGCGCAGCATTTTGAATGAGTAGTGACGCCATTTTCCTCCTTATTAATGAAGGTTAACGTTCATTATTCTCCTGCTGCTTGATGGCAGCCAGCACGCGCTCCGGGATCATCGGCTGCTGGAAGAGCCAGGCGCCGGTGGCGTCGTGGATGGCGATAGCGACCGCCGGGGCAAAGCACGACAGGGGCATTTCGGCCATACCGCGCGCGCCGAACGGCCCGTGCGGATCGCTCAACTCCAGGATGAGCGGCGTCACCTCAACCGGCATGTCGAGCACGGTTGGCAGCAGGTAGGTGCTGAAGTAGGGCGTGAGGATATGGCCGTCGCGCACCTGGAAGTTTTCTAGCAGAGCGTAGCCGAGCGCCTGCGCCAGGCAGCCCTCGATCTGCCCCTCGACAAGCTGCGGATTGATGGCGCGGCCCACATCGTGCGCGCTGATGATACGCAGCACCTGCACCTGGCCGGTAAGCGTATTGACCTCGACCTCCACGGCCTGCGCGGTGTAGCCATAGCAGAAGTTAGGCCGGCCCGCGCCGGTCTCCGGGTCCAGCGGCGTTGTTGCTGGAGGCCGGTACTGCACCGTCGCCTCGGCGTAGTACTGCTCCGACTCGCTCCACCTGTCGCGTGCGGCCAGCGCGGCGTCGTGCACGGCCCGCCCGGCCATGAAGGTCAGGCGCGAGGCGGAGGCGCTGCCCGCGTTGGGCGAGATGCTGGTATCGTCGGCGACCAGCGTTACCTTCTCTAGCGGCACATTCAGCGTCTCGGCGGCGATCTGGCGCAGCGCCATATGCGAACCCTGCCCGACCTCCGCCGCGCCAATGCGGATCACCACACGCTCGATCTCGGCCTCGCCGTAGATCTCCGCTGTCGCTGTGGCCTGCTCGGGGAAGCCAAACGAATAGCCGACGTTTTTGATACCGCAGGCGATGCCGATGCCCCGCCGCAGGTGCGGCTCCGCACCCTGGCGCGAATGCCCCTCGTAGCCCCAGCGCTCGCGCACCTCAGCGACACAGCGCTCCAGTATCTCGCGCACGGTCACGCCCTCCGGCAGCGGCTGCTGCGTCGGCTCCAGATCGCCCTCGCGGTAGAGGTTGATACGTCGCATCTCGACGGGATCGAGGCCGAGCGCGTGCGCCAGGCGTGTCACCATGATCTCAGCGGCGAACTGCGACTGTGGCCCGCCGAAACAGCGGAAAGCGCCGCTGGGAATATTGTTGGTGTAGACGGCGTAGCCATCGATGCTGATGTTGGGTATGTTATAACAGCCGCTAGAGAAGAGCGTCGCCACCTTTGTCACCTCCACACTGGTCGAGGCATAGGCGCCGCCATCGGCAATGACCTCCGCCTGCACGGCGGTGATATGCCCATCCTTCCGCGCGCCCCAGCGGCAGCGGATGAACATGGGATGGCGCTTGTGGTGGCCGATCATCGATTCTTCGCGGCTCCAGACAAGCGCGACTGGCCGCTGCAATTTCCAGGCCGCCAGCGCCAGAAGATGCTGGATGGAGAGATCTTCGCGCCCGCCGAAGGCGCCTCCAATCGCCGCGTAGCGCACCACAACTTTTTCCTCCGGCAGCCGCAGCATCGCCGCAATCTGGCGCCGGTCCTCGTGCATCCACTGCCCGGCGGTCTCGATCACCACATGCCCCTCCCTGTCGATATAGGCAATGCCCGCTTCCGGCTGGAGATAGGCATGCTCCTGCCAGGAGGTGCTGAACTCGCCGGAGAGCACGACATCGGCCTCGGCCAGCGCGCGCTCCGCATCGCCTTTGCGAATAGGCATGTGCAGCAGCACATTGGATCCGCGTTCTTCGTGGACCAGTGGCGCACCGGGCTGCATCGCTACTCGTGGATCGGTCACGGCAGGCAGGTCCTCGTACTCGACGTGGACAAGCCTGGCGCCGGCAATGGCGGCGTCTTTGCTCTCAGCCGCGACCAGCGCCACCCTGTCACCCTCGAAACGCACGACATCGCCGCACAGCGCCGGCTGATCGGCATCGATCAGTCCATAGGCGTTATAGGGAACATCGCGCGCCGTGAGCACGGCCACCACGCCAGGCTCCTTGAGGGCCGCGCTGGTATCAATCGCCTTGATACGCGCATGCACACGATGGGCGAAGACGACTTGCAGGTGCAGCATGCCGGGGCGCACCAGGTCCGCCGGATAGCGTGTCGCGCCCGTGACCTTGCCCAGCGCGTCTGCACGCGGCAGTGAGGCGCCAACAATACTGGTTGTCATGCCTGACCTCCTTGCGCACTTTGCGCCGCACGGGCCACCGCGTCGAGGATCTTGCGATAGCCGGTGCAGCGACAAATATTGCCACTGAGGGCGACGAGCGTTTCATCAAGATTGGGATGCGGGCGCTCTTGCAGCAGCTTGGCTCCGGCCATCAACATGCCGGGGATACAGAATCCGCACTGCACCGCGCCGCAATCGATAAAGGCTTGCTGGAGCGGATGCAGTTCGCCGCCATAGGCAGCCCCCTCCGCCGCGAGACCTTCAATCGTCGTAATCCTGCCGTTATGAGCCTGAGCGGCGGGAACCAGGCAGGACATTACGGCCTGCCCGTTCAACCAGACGGTGCAGGCTCCGCACTCGCCCTCGGCACAGCCTTCCTTCGTGCCGGTCAGCCCGGCATCCTCGCGCAGCATATTCAGCAGCGTCTTGCGCTGCGCATTGGCGATCAGATAGGGCCTGCCATTGATGACGGTGGCAATCGTTCCGTCAAAGTGACCGGACGGGGGAACCGCTTCAAGCTCCGCATCCGCCAGAGGAGAACGCGCGTCCAGCAGCACCGGTCGCTCCATCCAGCCTTCGTTCTCTCTGCCTGTGGCGATGCGCTGGAGCGCCTGCGTGACGAGGGCCACCAGCGTCTCTTTGCGGTACGAGGCGGAGCCGCGCACGTCGTCGATGGGCGCGGCATCGTCGAGCGCCAGTTGCCCGGCCTCGCGACAGACCGCTTCGTCGAGCCGCCTGCCCCGCAGGTACTCTTCGACGTGGCGCGCATGCACAATCGTCGGCGCCAGGCAGCCCAGGGCCACGCGCGCATCCGTGACTATTTCGCCCTCAAAGGTCAGCAGCATGGCGAAGTCGATCACCGAGATCGCCTGCGCGCGGCGCAGTCCGAGCCGCACGAAGAGGCCGCGCTGGTTATCCCGCATCATGGGAATACGAATCTCGCGGATCATCTCATCGGATTGCAGCACGGTACGCCGGAAGCCGGGATAGAAATCATCCATCTCCACCACGCGCTCGCCGCCGCGACGCACGAGCACAAGCCGCGCGCCCAGCGCCGTCAGCGCCGCGATGGTATCGTTGGCCGGGGAGGCCGTCACCAAGTTTCCGGCAACCGTCGCGCGGTTGCGGATCTGAGGCGCGCCGATCACCTGGCACGCCTGCGCCAGAGGCAGCGCGCGCCGCACACACAGCGGCGAGGCGATCACATCGTTATGCGTGGTGAGCGCGCCCAGGCAGATATATCCATTCTCCTCACGGATGTACTTGAGGTCGCACAGGGCGGTAACATCGATCAGCGTGGATGCCGGTTTCACGCCCCGCTGCAACTCGACCAGGACATCGGTGCCGCCGGCGATCAGGCGCGCCCTGCCCGCGTGCTGCTCAAGCAGCGCCAGCGCTTCATCGACACTGGTCGGCTGAAGATAGCTTTGCCACATAATCCCTTCTCCATTACATTAGCTTTTCCGGCTCATGGTCAGTTTCAGGTTTCCATAGGCCGGGAATGGATCGCTATAGACCTTCACTTTAGGATCGGTCTCGGAGACGGCAATGGGATCGCGCGTGCGATTCTGGCCGTCGAAGCTCACTTCCGAAAGTTGGGAGAAGCGGTCCAGCACGCGCAGCCCCATTTCGTGCATGAGATGCTGGATCGATTCGCTGACGAACTCGTGAAAGACGGTCTGCACGACATCGCGCAACTGTTCGCTGGGAACGTAGCGCGACAGGTCGGACGCAATTAGATCGCCAGCGCTGGCGTATCTCCAGAACACGTCCATATAAATGTAGAGTGGCCGGTCTCCGCGCTCCGGCAGGGTGGTATATTTGTCGCGCACGAAATGAGTGAAGGCGCTGCCGGTCACTTTGAGCAGCTTGAGGCCGATCCGCCCGCAGCGATGCGCCGTGACCGTAGGGCCGCCGCGCGAGCGGTCCATATCGAGATACGCATAGCCGTAGTCGTTGTTTGAGCGGCTGAAAAGCACTTCGCTGTCGCCGAAGCCTCCCCGCGCGCTCCGGGGCACCTGTGCGGCTGAGAATGGCAGCTCGCGCCCGGTAATGCGCAGCGCCTCCATCTGTGGATAGGTATTCAGGAAACCGCTGCCCAGGAAATAAAGCAGGCCCTCAAGCGTCGCCCCCTGGTAGTTGAGCGACTCGCGCAGGATGAAGTTTTTCATGCTGTCCGTCGCCACGACCATCGAGTTATCCCCGCGCGTGTAGGCGGGCAGGAAATTGTTGCCAAAGACTTCCAGGTCTACCTCGGCGGCAAAAAGAATGTTGGAACTGCCGCTAAAAGGCGATTCGGGGACCGGCCTCACTCCTTTCATCGGAGCAGCGTATGTACGATAGACGGGGACGTACAATTTTCCATAGCTGATCTCATAATTGTACTGGTTCTCAGCGCTCATCACTGCCCTCCTTAAATTTAAGCACTTATAAAACGGGCCAGCCGCAATGGACCAACTTATTTTTGCTTAGCGGAAATTATATTTCCGTTATATAGAGTATAATCACACTTTATGTTGCTGTCAAGGGGGAAACGAACCATCCCAAAAACTCGGAACGTTTCCCGAAAACAGGGATACAGAGCGGCTGCGCCGCTCTGTATCCCTGTTTTCGGGAAACGTTTATCTCCCCTTGACAAGCGGACAGGGAATGCTTATACTCTTTTACGAAAAGCTATTTTCCACGTATCAAAATTTGTTGGCGATTGTGCATAACGAGAACGCGATGCAGCGGATCCTTCGCTGCCGCTCAGGATGACATGCGCGACGATAGTCGTTAAAAATCCTAATATACAAGGAGCGAGAGCCATATGAACGAAGAGATATCCGCCCGCACAGTCATGGAACGCTGCGACATCCTGGGAGGTTTCAGCGAGGAACCAGACTGCCTTACGCGGCCCTTCGCCAGCCAGGCCATGCGCCGCGTCAATGAGGCCGTCACGGCATGGATGCACGATGCCGGCATGACCGTGCAGCAAGACGCAGTTGGCAACCTCATAGGGCGCTACGAGGCGTTTTCCGCAGGCGCGAAAACCCTGCTCCTCGGCTCGCATCTCGACAGCGTGCGCAACGCGGGCAAATACGACGGGCCGCTGGGGGTGATGATCGCGCTCGCCTGCGTTGAGCGCCTGCACCAGCGCCAGGAGCGGCTGCCGTTCGCTATCGAGGTGCTCGGCTTCGCCGATGAAGAGGGCCTGCGCTACCAGAGTGCATATCTCGGCAGTCGCGCCATGACCGGCACGTTCGATGTGGACGCGCTCCAGTTGACCGACGCCGATGGGATACCGATGGCCGAGGCGATTCGCGCGTTCGGTGGCAATCCTGATCCACGTATTTTACGTACTCCTCGCTGGCAGAGCGGCGACCTGCTGGGCTACTGCGAAGTTCACATCGAGCAGGGGCCGGTGCTGGAGGCGCGTGGTCTTCCGCTCGGCGTGGTCTCCGCGATTGCAGGCATGAACCGCATCAGTGTGCAGTTCACGGGCGAGGCCGGTCATGCCGGAACGGTGCCCATGGAGCTGCGCCACGATGCCCTGTTCGCGGCTGCGGAGTTCGTGCAGGCCGTCGAAACAATTGGACGCAGTATAGAAGGACTGGTAGCAACGGTGGGGCAGCTCAGCGTGCGGCCAGGAGCCAGCAATGTGATCCCCGCTGAGGTGACGCTGAGCCTGGATGTACGGCACCAGGATGACAGCGTGCGCAAAGAGGCGAGTCGCCATCTGGAAGCCCGCGCGCGGGAGGCCGGGCAGGCGCGGGGCGTTACCTGCAAGTGGCAACTGCTCCAGGAGCATGCCGCCGTCTCCTGCTCGCCGCGCATGGTACAACTGCTGGGACGGGCCATCGAAGAATCCGGCTACCCGCTGCTCTCGCTGCCAAGCGGTGCGGGCCATGACGCGGCGATCCTCTCGGAACTGACCGCTACCGGCATGCTTTTCGTGCGCTGTCGCGGCGGCATCAGCCATAACCCGGCGGAGTCGGTCATGGTGGAGGACGTGGCCGCCGCTATCAAAGCAACGGAGCGTTTCCTATCGCTGCTGGCTCAGGAGGGTGAACAGTAATGGCTCAGTACGATCTTGTGGTACGCAACGGTACGCTGGTAACGACAACAGGCGAGCAGCGCGTTGATCTTGCCGCCGACGATGGGCGCATTGTGGCGTCTGGCCTCGACCTTGCGGGGATGGGCAAGGAGGAGATCGACGCCAGCGGGCTATATATCTTTCCCGGCGTCATTGATGCCCATGTGCATTTCAATGAACCTGGCCGTACCGCCTGGGAAGGCATTGCCACGGGGAGCGCTGCCCTCGCGGCGGGAGGAGCAACCGCCTTTTTCGATATGCCGCTCAATGCCTCCCCGCCCACGCTCGATGCCGCCAGCTTCGATCTCAAGTTGCAGGCCATGCGGAACTCATCGCTCGTTGATTTCGCACTCTGGGGCGGCCTGGTGCCGGGCAATATAGAGCAGTTGGATGATCTGGTCGTGCGCGGGGTTATCGGCTTCAAGGCTTTCATGAGCAATAGCGGGATCGAAGATTTCGCGGCAGTCGATGATCTGACCCTCTATGAGGGCATGGCGCGTATCGCCAGCCTGGGCAGCATTGTCGCAGTGCACGCGGAAAACGATCAGATTACCGGCGCGCTCGCTCGCCGCGCACTCGCGGAGGGCCGAACGGGAGTGCGCGACTATCTCACGTCGCGGCCCGTCGTTGCCGAACTTGAGGCTATCGCGCGCGCGATCCAGTTCGCCGCCGATACTGGCTGCGCCCTGCACATCGTGCATGTGAGCAGCGGGCGCGGCATTGCCCTGGTGCTGGAGGCGCAGGCACGCGGCGTGGATGTGAGCTGTGAGACCTGCCCGCACTATTTAGTGCTGAGCGAGGAGGACGTTGAACGGCTGGGAGCCATCGCCAAATGCGCGCCGCCCATCCGTTCGCGGGCGGAGCAGGACGCGCTCTGGCAGCACATCTTCGCGGGCAACCTGCCAATGGTCGTCTCCGATCACTCGCCTGCGCCCGCCGCGATGAAAAGTGACAAGAACTTTTTCAAGGTCTGGGGCGGCATCTCCGGCTGCCAGTCCGTATTGCAGTTGCTATTGACAGAAGGCTACGAGAGACGGCACTTACCTCTGGCAAAGATCGTCGCCCTGACCAGCGAAAATATCGCGCGGCGTTTCGGCCTCTTCCCAACAAAGGGCCATCTCGCTCCCGGCGCCGATGCCGATATGACGCTCGTCGACCTGCAAGGCCGCCAGCGGCTTGAGGCCGGAGACCTGTACTATCGTCATCAGCACAGCCCCTACGTCGGTATGGAACTGCGCGGGCGCATTGTACGCACGCTGGTGCGCGGCAGGACGATTTTCCGCGAAGGCAAGATCGTCTCACCACCCACCGGCCAGCTTGTGAGACCGGATCGTGCGCAGCCGCGAGATTGTGAACATTGACAACCAGATTCGGGAAGGGGAAGGGATGAGGGGATGCGGTAGGGGCTTGCGCTTCGGCCCCCACCACCCAACCGCTCCACCCAGCCGGCGCCGCGCCCCTACCCCGGTCCCGATCTTGCCGATCTTGAATGGAACATTTCATTATCGCGTAGCTACGCGTAGTGAGAGATTTCCAATCTCATGAGAATTTTCTAAAGGAGAGCGATATAATATGACCACGCTACGTATTACTGCCGGTCCGTTTATATTTACGGCGCGCATGGAGGAGGCGGACGCTCCCAAAACCTGTGCAGCATTCAGCCGTATCCTGCCGTTTCGCAGCAAGATTATACACGCCCGTTGGAGCGGAGAAGCTGCCTGGATACCGCTGGGCGACTTCCAGCCTGGCTTCAGTTTCGAGAACCATACGAGCTACCCCGCTCCCGGCCAGGTATTGTTCTACCCCGGAGGGTACAGCGAGACCGAGATTCTCTTCCCCTACGGGGCTACGCGCTTCGCCAGCAAGCTCGGTCAACTGGCCGGCAATCACTTTCTGACCATCACCGGCGGCGCCGAACAGTTGCGCGAACTTGGGCGCCTGGTACTGTGGGAGGGCGCCCAGGATATCGTCTTTGAAAGCATGGAGTAGGAAAGGAAAGCATATGCTGCGCTTCGATCTCAATATTTCGATCCTCTTGAAGGAGGTGCCATTCCTGGAGCGCTTCGAACTGGCGGCGCGTTCGGGCTTCGGCGCCGTCGAGTTCTGGTGGCCCGGCGACGAAAACCTTGCCGCTGTGGAACAGCAAATACAGAAGACCGGGCTGAAAGTAGCGCTGATGAACTTCAATGCAGGCGATATGGCGAGCGGAGAGCGCGGCTTTCTCAACGTTCCCGAGCGGCGTGAGTGGTTCCGCGATCACGTGCCGCAGGCGCTTGAATTCGCCAGGCGCATCGGCTGCCCACAGCTCAACGCCCTGGTTGGCAACGCCATCCCTGGCGCGAGCCGCGAGGAGCAGCTAGACCTTGTGCGTGAGAACCTGGCCTGGGCCGCTGATCGCGCCGCCGAGGCCGGTCTGGGCGTGGTCGTCGAGTCCCTGAATAGCTTTGAAAATACCCGCTACCTGCTCACGAACACCAATGAGACGCTGCAACTGCTCGCCGGGGTCAACCGCCCGAACCTCAAATATCAATACGACGTGTATCATATGCAGCGCATGGAGGGGAACCTTATCGACACGCTGCGCAGGCATATCGGGATGATCGGGCATATTCAGGTCGCGGACTCGCCGGAGCGCCACGAGCCGGGCACGGGCGAGATCCATTATGCCCATGTGCTGGCCGCCATCGACGCGCTCAACTATCCGGGCTACATCGGTCTCGAATACAATCCCGCCTCCGGCTCGCAAGCCAGCTTTGCCTGGCTGCCCGCAGACCGCCGCGAGCCAATCGCGGTGAGCGCCCTGCGGTTGTAAGGCAATGAACATTGATATCTATAAATGCGGCAATCAGAAAGGATGATGGATATCTGTAGGGGCGCAGCGCCGCCGTGGACGTGTAACCCGATCACATGCCTGCGGCGCAAGCCCGCCGTTGCGGATTTCTCCACGTTGGGTAAACAGAAGAGGGAGCGGGCTTGCGCCGCGGGTCGGTCACGGTACGCTGCCATTCACGGCGGCGCTGCGCCCTACAGCGGCTGCATCGCTCCGGCCCTATTGTCAACCTTGATCGTTAACATACCTGTTATTGTTGTTGAGAGGAGACAGAAGCCATGCGCATATTACTGGCGCCACAGGCCCTCAAGGGAAGTCTGACAGCCGCCGAGGCAGTACAGGCGATGGTGCGGGGCGTGCAGGCCGCTGCCCCCGATGCGCAGGTGATTGAACTGCCGATTGCCGATGGCGGCGAAGGCACGGTGGAGGCGATGACAGCGGCTACCGGCGGGACGATCATCCCGGTCACGGTAACGGGACCCCTCGGCGAGCCGGTTGAGGCATTCCTCGGTCTGCTGGGCGAAGCTGATAACGCGGAGAAAACAGCCGTGATCGAGATGGCCGCGGCCTCCGGGCTGCCGCTCGTTCCCCCTGAGCGGCGCGATCCCCGCATCACGACGACGCGTGGGACCGGCGAACTGATCCGCCACGCGCTCGATCTGGGCTGCCGGCGCCTCCTGATCGGGATTGGCGGGAGCGCGACCAACGACGGTGGCGCCGGCATGGTACAGGCACTTGGTGGACACCTGCTGGATGAGCACGGACAGGAACTGCCGCCCGGCGGCTCGGCTCTGGCGCGGCTGGCGCGTATCGAGGTCGATACGCTCGATCCCCGGCTGCGCGAATGCACGATCCAGGTAGCGTGCGACGTGGACAATCCGCTCTGCGGCCCCAGCGGCGCCTCCGCCATCTACGGCCCGCAGAAGGGCGCCACGCCGATCATCGTCCATGAGCTGGACGAGGCGCTGCGCCATTACGCGGCGATCATCAAGCGCGACCTGGGCGCGGATGTGCTCGACCTTCCCGGGGCGGGCGCCGCCGGTGGACTGGGCGCCGGACTGGTGGCCTTTCTCAACGCGGAGCTACTTCCGGGTTCGCGCATGGTCCTCGACGCGCTGCACTTCGACGCCCATCTCGCACAGGCCGACCTTGTGCTGACCGCCGAGGGGAACCTGGACGCCCAGACGCTGCGCGGCAAGAGCGTCGGGGCGGTGGCCGCTGCCGCCAGGGCGCGCGGCGTGCCGGTGATCGTCGTGGCGGGCGGCGTAAGCGATGAGGAGCCTGCGCTTTACAAGATGGGCATGGATGCCATCGTACCGCTGCCTACGTATCCGATGCCGCTCAGCGAGGCGATGTCCGCAGCCGCGCCGCTGGTCAGCCGCGCCACCGAGCGCGCGCTGCGCCTGGTACGCGTGGGCGAGCGCCTGGCCCAACAATAGACGCGCTGCCTGCATCAGCCAGCCTCGCCGGCGCTTCGATCTCTGAACCTTAATGAAGTGCAAGAAAATCATAGCGCACCATTCACATCACCACCTGTATTGAGAATTTCGGTGACACAGAGCATCGATTTATGTTACAATGGCATTATAGTTTTCGCAGTGCGGAAAATAGAAGCACGGAAAGAAATAGCTATGCAGAAAGTCTCTCAGCATAAGGAGGATAGCGCCTCGCTTGGTGCGGTCCAGTCCGTTGAGCGCGCGCTGGACCTGCTGGAATGCCTGGCGCGCTCGGGCAACTGGGTAGGGATCAGCGAACTGAGCCAGGCAACCGGGCAGCCGGTAGGCACGATCCACCGCCTGCTCATGACGCTGGTGGCTCGCGAATACGTGGTGCGCGATAGTCGCACGCGCCGCTATGCGCTGGGGCCTGCCTTCCGCCGCCTCGCCGGGACGAACCTGCAAACGCCGGACTGGCCGGAAATCGCGACGCCACACCTGCGCGAGATGGCGGAGATTGGTGGCGAGACTGCGAACCTGCTTGTCAAGGAAGGCAATCGCGCGGTGTATGTGGCGCAGGCGCAGCCGATGCGCACGGTACGCATGTTTACTGAACCGGGCAATCGCGTGCCCCTGCACTGCACAGGGGGCGGCAAGGTGCTGCTCGCCTATCAGCCCGAGAGTGTGATTACCTCTACGATTGCCGAGACGGGCCTGCAACGCTATACCGAAACCACGATTACCGACCCCGGCCAGCTCCAGCAGGAACTGGAACAGATCCGCCAGCAGGGGTACGCTATAGACAACGGCGAGCACGAAGAGGGTGTGCGCTGCCTGGCCGTGCCGGTCTACGGTCCCCAGGGCCGCGTCGTAGCGGCGGTGAGCATCTCCGGGCCGAGCAGCCGCCTGGATAGCCGCCGCATTCCAATACTGCTCCCACACATCAAGCGCATCAGCGCGGCCATTTCCAGCGCGCTGGCGGCCTCTCAGGAGCGCTCGGCGAGCAAATAGTACTCCAGCGGATAATGATGATGTAGAGTGTGTTGTGGTCCAGGTGCTGCGCGCATGGATCACAACACACTCTACAGAAGACGAGCGCCGCAGGCATGAGGACGCAAGGGCGCTGGCCGCTGTCACATTCAACGCGGCAAAGGCGTGATAGAATGGAGAAATACCAATAGGCATTAACTTGACATCCAGGGCTGTCATCCTGAGCGGCAGCGAAGGATCCACATGCTCGGCCCACGGATCCTTCGCTGCCGCTCAGGATGACATGTTTAGCCCTTAATTCACGCTCAGGAGCATACCATGCCAAATATCGATCAGGCACGCCTCAATCTGATGCACAAATACTGGAACGCCGCCAATTACCTGACCGTCGGCCAGATCTACCTCCAGGATAACCCTCTGCTGAGAGAACCACTGCGCCCCGAACATATCAAGCCCCGCCTGCTCGGACACTGGGGCACATCGCCCGGCCTGAGCTTCATCTATGTCCACCTGAACCGGCTCATCCAGGATCACGATGTCGATATGATCTACCTCGCGGGGCCAGGTCATGGAGGTCCGGCAATCCTGGCGAATGTCTATCTTGAAGGGACATACACAGAGGTCTACCCGGAGGTCACGCAGGATGTGGAAGGCATGCGCCGTCTCTTTCGCCAGTTCTCGACGCCGGGCGGAGTGCCAAGCCATGTGAGCGTGCCCACACCCGGCTCGATCCATGAAGGCGGAGAATTAGGCTATGTGCTGGCCCACGCCTTCGGCGCCGCATTCGATAATCCAGATCTGATCGTCGCCGCCGTCGTCGGCGATGGCGAGGCGGAGACCGGACCGCTCGCCGGATCGTGGAAGAGCATTAAATTTTTGAACCCGGTACGCGATGGGGCCGTGCTTCCTATTCTGCACCTCAATGGCTATAAGATATCCGGCCCGACGGTCTTCGGGCGTGATAGCGATAAGGACGTAGCAGCGGTTATTTCGGGCAACGGCTACGAGGTCCATTTCGTTGAGGGCGACGATCCTATGCAGATGCACCGCGCTTTCGCCGAGACCTTAGAGACATGCTATACGAAAATTCGCGCGTATCAGGAAGACGCACGCAAGCATGGCTTCACCAGCCGCCCCAACTGGCCTGCCATCGTCCTGCGCAGCCCCAAAGGCTGGACCGGGCCGAAGGAGCTGGACGGCGTTCCCATCGAGGGAACGTTCCGCGCGCACCAGGTGCCCATAGACGATGTAAAGACAAATCCTGCTCACCTGAGGTTACTCGAAGACTGGATGCGCAGCTACAAACCCGAGGAGCTTTTCGACGAGCAGGGGCGTTTCATCCCTGAACTCGCGGCGCTCGCGCCGAAAGGTGAGCGCCGTATGGGAGCAAACCCGCACGCCAACGGCGGCAAGCTGCTGAAAGACCTCGATCTGCCCGATTTTACAGAATACGCGTTTGAGGTCAAAAAGCCGGCAACGCAGTACTACGGCAATACACGCCCGCTGGGCACATTGATGCGCGACATTTTCAAACGCAATGCAGAACAACGAAACTTCCGTTTCCTCTGCCCCGATGAAACCAACTCGAACCGCCTGGGCGATGTCTTTCAGGTCGAGAACCGCACCTGGGAGGAGAAAATCATCCCGATTGACGACCATCTCTCTCCCGATGGGCGCGTCATGGAAGTGCTGAGCGAGCATCTCTGCGAGGGCTGGCTGGAGGGCTACCTGCTGACGGGCCGGCACGGCTTATGGGCCAGCTACGAAGCCTTTGCCATGATTATCGACTCAATGCTGATCCAGCACTCGAAATGGTTGGAAGGCATGCTTGATCTGCCCTGGCGCAAACCCGTTGCATCGCTCAATATCCTGCTGACCTCGACCTGCTGGCGCAACGATCACAACGGTTTCAGCCACCAGGGGCCAGGACTGATCGATACGGCGCTCTCCAGAAAGGGAGCCATATCGCGCATCTACTTCCCGCCGGACGTGAATTGCCTGCTCTCCGTCGCCGATCACTGTTTACGCAGCCGCAATTACATCAATCTCATCGTCATCGATAAGCAGCCGCACCTGCAATTTCTGACCATGCAGCAGGCCATCGAACACTGTACGCGCGGCCTCTCTACGTGGCAGTGGGCCAGCAATGCGGACCATGTTGAACCCGACGTGGTGCTGGCCTGCGCTGGCGATGTGATGACGATGGAAACTGTCGCGGCTGCCTGGTGGCTGCGGCACCACATCCCCGAACTGAAGGTGCGCGTGGTGAACGTTGTCGACCTGATGACGCTCTATCCGCCGGACGTACACCCGCACGGCCTGGATGATGCTACCTTCATCGCACACTTCACGGAAGATAAACCCGTGGTCTTCGCTTTCCACGGCTACCAGAGGGCGGTGCACCAGCTCATTCACGGGCGCCCGAACCCTGAGCGTTTCCATGTGCGCGGCTTCAACGAGGAGGGTACGACGACAACGCCATTCGATATGGTCGTCCTCAACAATGTCAGCCGCTACCACCTCTGCATTCTGGCGCTGCAACGTGCGGAGCGCGTACACGATCTCACCCCACCCTTGATCCAGGAATGCAATGATATGCTTGCCAGGCACCACAGCTACGTGCGCACGAACTTCGAGGATATGCCCGAGGTGCGCGACTGGGTGTGGACAGATTAAATTGCATTATGAAGGTTAACGACCAATATCGGCAATGGGAAGGGTTGATGAGACGACGTAGGGGCGCGGCGCTGGCTGGGTGGTTGGGTGGGGCGGTGGGGGCCAGAAGCAAGCCCGCTTTTCATCCCTACCTCCCTCATCCAGTGGCGGCAAAGAGGAGCGGGCTTGCGCTTCGGCCCCCACCGTCCCCTTGCCCCTCCCAGCCGGCGCCGTGCCCCTACCACATCCCGGCATTGCCGATTCTGGTTATTACGTTTCGTTATGGGGAGCATAAATGAAAATACTTGTCTTGAACGCAGGATCCAGCAGCCAGAAAAGCAGGCTCTATGAAATTGGCGAGAGCATACCCGACCAGGCACCGGAGCCGTTGTGGGAGGCCAACGCCGATTGGACGAAGGAGAAAGACGCGGCGGACCTCAAAATCAAAACGGCGGGCGGCCCGTCTATAGAAGAGGAGATTACCAGGGAGTCGCGCCCGGTAATCATCGAGCGGATGTTGAAGACGCTCTGGAGCGGCAAAACGCGCGTCATTGACCGGCCTGCGGATGTTGCTATGATCGGGCACCGTATTGTCCACGGCGGCGCGGATTATCGAGAGAGCGTGCTGATCACGCCGGAGGTGAAGGCAGCGATCCAGCGCCTCTCCGCCTTTGCGCCACTGCACAATCCCGCCAATCTGGAAGGCGTCGAGACCTGCGAACGCCTCTTCGCCAGCACTCCCCAGGTAGCCGTTTTCGATACCGCCTTCCACAGCCAGTTGCCGAGACGGGCCGCGTTTTACGCCGGTCCCTATGAGTGGTTCGAGCAGGGCATCAGGCGCTACGGCTTTCACGGCATCAGCCATCAATATTGCGCGCGGCGCGGCGCGCAGATCCTGGGACGCGACCTGGCCTCATTGCGTATCATCAACTGCCACCTGGGCAACGGCTGCTCCCTCGCCGCGATCCAGGGCGGCCACAGCATCGACACCACGATGGGCTTCACGCCGCTGGAAGGGCTGATGATGGGCACGCGCTCCGGCTCGCTCGATCCGAGCATCCTGACCTATCTGCAACGCGAGAAGGGCTACTCTGCGGATCGCCTTGAGCAGATACTCAATAAAGAATCCGGCCTGAAAGGGATATCCGGCATATCAAGCGATCTGCGGCAGGTCATGCAGGCAATAGAAGATGATAACGAGCGGGCAGAACTGGCCCTGGAAATGTTCATCTACCGCTTGCGCTACTTCATCGGCGCGATGCTCGCGGCGCTCGGCGGCGTGGACGCGCTCATCTTTACCGGCGGCATCGGCGAGAACGCCGCCCGTGTGCGCGCGGAGGCGTGCGCGGCCTTTGGCTTCCTCAAACTCAAGCTGGATGAAGCGAAAAACGCCGCCTCGCCCGCCGATCAGGACATCGCCACTCCCGCCTCGGCGGTGCGCGTCCTGATCGTGCATACAGAGGAGGACTGGGAGATCGCCCGCGAATGCTGGCGTGTCGCCCACAAACGCTAGACCAAAACTATACATCTTTACCAACCATAACCCCGGTTGACTTTATCACCGCAAGAACGGCACCTTCTTGCTTGAGGTTCAGTTCCTCAGCGGAGCCACGCGTGATCGCGGAAACGATCTGCTGCCCATCTGGCAGTTCAAGCACAACCTCGGCCATCACGCTTCCCAGCCTGACCGATTTCACAGCCGCTTTCAACTGATTGAAGGAAATCCCCGCAAGCAATGACCATTGCCATCAAACAGGCGAGGAGTCCTGCCGAACAGTATGACCTGTCCCTGTCTCTAGATCTTAGATCTAAATATATTGACAAAGCGCGGCAACTTATCTACAATATTGGTAACATCTGTTACCGACGCAATGGAGCAGCGTAAAGATGCTGATACCACAATTACTCAGGAGTAATGAGCAGATGGAACAGAACACCCAAACTCCTCTGTTAAACGCTGCGTCGTACTCTTACAGCGCTACACGACGCATGCAGCGGAGGGCTGCGCGGCCAGCAGCCAGCCCGGTACAGCCAGTCGATGAACCATTGTTACAGAAAGCGGCCGTTTCCCCGCTTCAACCGGCAATTTTTGTAGCAGAAGTTACACATGATCTCCTTGATGCTCAGATCCCCCGCAACGCGCGACCACTCTTCTGTTCATCCACACACGCTCCAGGCCATCACCACCATTCCCACCACCACTAAGCCATTAACCGCTTAAGGACTACTCATAGCCAGCATATAACGCTCAGCCAATCCTGACGCGGTTCTCTTCGAGTTTCTTAATAACCCGCTCGATGTGCCTGTTTTTGTGCGCCTGCGGCGCTCCGCCCACAGGCTCTACCTCCGGCGAACCGCGCAGCGGTGAGCCGTCGGGAATACCCGCATGCGCAGAGCCATTGTGGCGCACTCTCTTTGTATTGGGAATGGAACACATGCATAAGACTGATCAGATCACGCAACAGCAGATGCAGGATTCTGCTATCAATAGCGCTCCTGAGAAGGGGGCCATAGACCTTGTAGTCTTGAGCTATATGGCCCGCAAAATTCGCGTACTGCTCCACAGTATGGAGCACCCGATAGAGACGGCGCTGCCCTGGCTCTACTACCTGCAAGAGAGCCGTGGCCGAGCGCACCGCATCGCCATCTATGCTCCCCAGGCGCTGCCATCACTCCACGATTGCGCGTTCGTCGGCTTCATCAGCCGCAAGCAACAGAGCATCGATCCCTTCATCGCGCACGAGTTGCACCGCGTAGATCAGCAGTTGCTTGGCGAACTCGTCGGCATCTCCGGTCTGCTGGCCTATTCCTCACTGGAATTGCATGCCGGCAACTGGTACAATTTAGTGTTACTCAACGATGCCAGTGACAGGGCGCACTTTAAAGATATAGCTATTCACAGGTACGCAGCCTATCAGCTTGCGCCCCACTATTATGAATGGATTCGCCTGCATAGCGGCACGCTGCACGGCGGACTGGCCGGCGCGCTGATTTTACAGAAGACAAAATATTACAGGTTTCAGCGGGAGAAAGGGAGATAGCATCTATGCCCGAGGAGATACAGGATCTCGTGATTATTGGCGGCGGCATCATGGGACTCTGCACCGCCTACTATGCCTCGCAGTTCAGCAACAACATCGTTATCCTGGAGAAAGCGACAATCGGGCCGGAAAACCAGCAAGCCGCCTCGTTCAGCCTTACCAGGTCGATCAGGAACGATTACCTCGATCCTCTTTACGCGCAGCTTGCCTACGAGGCGCGCCGCCTCTGGCTGGAGCTACAGCACAGAGCAACGGAGTCGTTCCTGATCGAGTGCGGATGCCTGAATATTGCCAGGGCGGATGTCACTCCCGATCTTGACGCTACCTACGCCGAGCAAAGCTACCGCGTCCTCAACAACCTCCACCTGCGCACGGAGGCTTTCACCCGCGATACCCTGCGGCAGCGCTTTCCGCAATTCGAGGCCGATCTGGGACGCCTGGATGTGGAGGCCGGCTTTCTCTACGTCCCCGAGATTACACGCACGCTGCTTGCCGCGCTGCGTGAGAATGGCGTGCGCATACACGAGCGCGTCGAGGTCGGCCAGATCCGGCAGCAGTATGGCAGGCTCCACGTTGACAGCAGCGCGGGCGCATTGACAACGCGGAAGCTGGTCATTGTGGCGGGACTGGGGACCAACGCGCTCTTGCAGCAGATCGAAGGCTGTAGCATGCAGTTTCCGCTGCGCCCGGACCGTCCGCGCCAGTGCAAGTACTTCATCCCGCCGCCCGCGAAGCGCGCGCGGTTCACACCCGATGTCCTGCCCGTCTTCGCCTACCTGGACGCTGGCATCTACGGTCATCCGCTCTATGAGGGGAAGACGCCCGGCGTGAAGATCGGCTTCTACTATCCGCCCGATGCGCAGGTCGTGTCCACACACATTCAGGACGTGCAGAGCTTCGTGGATACGTGTATGCCCGAACTGCGCGACGCCCAGGCCGTTGATGTGCAGGATGTCGATCAGTGTTTCTACGATCTGGTCGCCGACGACAATTTTATCCTGGGCAACCTGCCAGGCTTCGCTGATGTCTACGTCGGCGTTGGCTGGCGCGGCACGGGCTACAAATACGCGCCCTGGGTGGGCCAGACACTCGCGCACCTGGCCTTGCAGGCCAGCACGCCTCACGACATCAGCCGCTTTACACCACAGCGTTTCGGCGCGTCATAGATAGATCACACCTCCACCGCTCTGAGAACTGGTGGGATAGTCGCGCGGCGGAGCCGCGCCAGAAATGGAGATTGTTTTGCGAAAATGCGCGCGGCGCATTTTCGCAAAACAATCTCCTCAGGACGAGCGCCACGGGCGCGAGCACGCGCGGGTGCTGGAAATCAGGCGTATTATAATATAGTACAGTAAGGAGAAATGAATACATGCGCACAAGCCGGGGGATACTTGAAAGACTGGAGCAGGGAATCGTCATAGGAGGAGAAGGCTACGTCTTTGAGCTTGAACGCCGGGGCTACATCAAGGCCGGCCCATACGTCCCGGAAGTCGTGCTCGACTTCCCGGAGGCGGTCAAAGAACTGCACCGCGAATTTCTGCGTGCCGGCTGCGAGGTAATGGTTGCCCTGACCTACTACGCCCATCGTGAGAAGCTGAGAGACGTTGGGCGTGAAAATGATCTGGAGCGCATGAATCGCCAGGCCGTCCGGCTCGCCAACGAGGTCGCGCGCGAAGGCGATGCACTTGTCGCTGGCAATATTTGCAACACCTGGGCCTACGATCCGTCTAACGCGCGGGAGACCGCGAAGGTTGTGCGCGCCATGTACGAGGAGCAACTGACCTGGGCGGTTGAAGAGGGCATCGATTTTGTCATCTCGGAGACCAACGATTACCTCGGCGAAGCGCTGATCGGCCTGGAGGTCATCAAGCAACTGAACCTGCCAGCGATGGTCACGCTGGCATCGGTGCAGCCGGAGAAGACGCGCGACGGCTACGATTACGTCGAAGCCTGCAAGATCCTGGCCGATCATGGCGCCGATATCGTCGGGCTGAACTGTGACCGCGGGCCGGCGAGCATGCTGCCCTTGATCGAGAAGGTGCGAGCCTCCGTCAATTGCTACGTCGCCGCTCAACCCGTGCCATATCGCACCGACGCGCGGCATCCCACCTTCGAGTCCCTGCAATTGAGCGGCGGAGAGCGCGCGTTCCCGCTGGCGCTGGAGCCATTCCTGCTCAATCGCTTCGAGATGGCCGACTTCGCGCGCCGCGCGCAGGCCGCCGGGGTTAACTACATCGGCATCTGCTGCGGCGGCGCGCCCCATTATGTGCGGGCGATGGCCGAGGCTATAGGGAAAACAACTCCGGCCAGCCGGTACTCCCCGGCGATGGATCTGCATCCCATGCTCGGTTCACACGTTGATGAGAAGGACAAAGCGTTTCTCGGCGACTGGAAATCCTGAATCGTGAAACATTTCATTGCGGAGGCCACTTATGCCAGAACAACTCGGTTTTATCGGCCTCGGCCTCATGGGCAGGCCGATGACGCGCAATTTGCTCAGAGCCGGCTACCAGGTGACGGTGTTCAATCGCAGCCAGCCCGCCATCGACGAACTCGCGGCACAGGGGGCGCTCCCGGCGCGATCAGCGCGCGAGGTGGCCGAACACTGCACGCTGCTGATTACGATGCTGCCGGATTCACCCGATGTGGAGAGCGTGATCTTCGGCGCGAATGGCGCGCTGCAAGGGGCGCGCGAGGGCCTGCTGCTGATCGACATGAGCACGATTTCGCCGCTGGCCGCACGGCGCTTCGCCGCCGCCCTTCAGCGCCATGGCGTGCATTTCCTCGATGCACCGGTGAGCGGGGGCGATGCCGGTGCCAGAGCCGCGACGCTCTCGATCATGGTAGGCGGTCAGGAGGCCGATTTTGAACGCGCTCGCCCCATCTTCTCCGCCCTGGGCCAGCGCGTCACCTATTGCGGTCCCAGCGGCTCCGGCCAGGTCGTCAAAGCCTGCAACCAGATCGTGGTCGCACTGATAATCGAGGCCATCGCGGAGGCGCTCGTGCTCGGCTCTAAAGCAGGCGTGCGCCCCGAGACTATCCTCCAGGTTCTCGGAGGCGGCCTGGCGCAAAACCGCGTGCTGGAGTTGCGCGGGCCGAGCATGATTAAGCACGACTTCGCCCCCGGCGGCAAGGCGAAGTTTCATCACAAGGATCTCGGCTTCGCTCTGCAACTGGCCCGCGAACACGGCGTCTCCCTACCGCTGACTGCCCTGGTGGATCAACTTTTCGCCGTTCTTGTCGATAAAGGTCTGGGGGACCTCGACCATTCGGCGCTGCTGGCGGTCCTGGAAATGCTATCGCAGCATTCGCTGACGGATAACCCCTCCTGATGAAACGAAAGAGCAAAGGCGGACTGCCCCCAAAGCAAAAATCATAAAGGGGCAGGCGCAACATAGTCATATTGACTGGAGAACGACGAATTACCTAGCCAGTTACGTTTATAGGTGATGTTCGTCCTCCTGTATAGTTTCTCTGAATATCGCACTAGCAAGGGGCATCGCCTATGAAGCGTTTGCGGACTCTGCTTACAGCGCCGGTCATCGGCATTTTTGGTCTGGCTCTGGTTGTGCGCGTTCTCTATAACATGATCGGTGCCCGCGACTACTACCCTCTGCACGATTCGCTCACCTACCAGACCATCGCCTTCAATATCCTTCGCGAGCACTGCTACTGCCTGCTGCCCAATCTGCCAACCGTTGACCGCGCGCCGCTCTGGCCGGCTATTATCGCCGCTATCTATGGCGCCCTCGGCCCTCATGATCGCACGGTACGCCTTTTTCTCTGTATCGTCGGATCCGCTACCTGTGTATTGATCTATTTCTTTGCGCGTGATCTGTTCAGCAAACACGCCGGTCTCTTCGCCGGACTTTTCGCGGCCATTTATCCATTCCTTTTCGTCTATGACGCCTGGCTCTATTCAGAATCGCTCTATATTTTTCTTTTGCTCGCCTTCTGCTATACGCTCTATTACCTGCAACGCACCCTGCGCTGGAGTCTGATACTGCTGAGCGGGGTACTGCTCGTGCTGCTCTCGCTAACACGCCCCAACGGACCCGCTATTCTCGCACTCTTTCTCATCTGGGCGTTTGTGATGGGACGCGCAAAGCAAATTCCCTGGCCCGGGGTGATCAGGAGTGCGCTCACCGTCATCATTGTCTTCCTCGCACTTATTGCCCCCTGGACCATACGCAATTACGAGGTCACGCATGCCTTCGTGCCTACGGCTGTGGGCGATGGCAAGGTGCTGCTCGGCGCCTATAACGATAAGATCGCCGATCCGCACTACTCCGACGGCTACTATCTTGGGATCTGGATCATCCCCACCGAGTCCACGCCACAGGTCGCGGACCGCTTCCCCGCCAATTGCGCCGGCCCCTGCGAAGTGACACGCGACAACACCTACAAGGCAGAAGCCGTGCAATGGATGCAGGTGAACATATCGAAAATGCCCTATTTGCTCGCCTTACATTTTATCAATATGTGGCAGACCGGTTCGCAGGAAGCGGATCTCGCCATCAACCGTTTCCCTGACCGGCCTGCATCACGGCTCGTGGTGACGATGATGCAGATTATGACTCCAGTCCTCTTTGCGCTGGCCGCGCTCGGCCTGATCGTCACTTTGCGAAGGCGCTGGCGCGACCTGCTCTTTTTCTATCTGATTATCGCGTTCACTATCATACAATGTATCATCCTCTACGGTATTCCGCGGTTCCGCGCGCCTATTGAACCCATGCTCATTATCCTGGGTGCGGGCGCTCTATGGTGGCTGGCAACCCTGCGCAAAAAACGCAGCCTGCTGCGGCAAAAAAAATCGGAGGCGGCTGCGGAAGCTGTAACTGTGAGCGTGGAAAAAGCTATTAAATAGCCGGGCATTTACCGCTACTGCCCATAGAGCGTTATTTCATGATACAATAAAGAGGACAAAATGGCGATGGGGCGCCAGTAATCGAATGCAGAGCACAGATAGGCTAAAGAGTTGTTTTTTTTGCGTTGTTCAGACTATAATGTCTACAATTAACCACCGGCTACGACCACCGGCAATAAGCGGCACTCCAATCTTTTTCACGTATCTTCCAACATCAAAAGCAGATAGGTGCGAACGATGAGCAGTAAAGTTACCTATCGTCAGCAATTCACGCGCTGTGGGAAACCGCGCTGCCGCAAATGCAGGGAAGGTGCTGGACACGGGCCATACTGGTACGCATATTGGAGCGAAAAAGGGCGCACGGTCAGCAAATACATCGGTACACGTCTACCCGAAGGCATAGAGGCGTCACAGATATATTCAGGAGAGGCCGAAGCGGAGGGCGCCAGGGCAGGCAGCCATAATCCGCCTTCGCCTGTACTACGCGTCTATCTACTTGGTCAGTTTCGCATCGAGCGTAAGGTTGGCAGCGAGTGGCGCGCCGTCGACAGTCGCACCTGGCATCGCCGCCGCGCGCGCGCATTGCTGGGCTGCCTGCTCAGCCATGCCGGGCGCCGGCTGGGCCGCGAGCAAATCATGGAACTGCTCTGGCCCGATCTCGACATCGATGTCGCCGCGAATCGCTTGAACGGCGCTGTGCATGAACTGCGCCAGATCCTTGAGCCGGAGATTGCCCGTCCGGCGGCCTCGCGTATGCTGCGTCTCGAACGCGATGTGCTTGAGCTTGCCGATGATACGCAGGTCTGGGTTGACGCCGAGGAGTTCGAGCGCCTGCTAAAAGCGGCGGAGACCTGCACGGATCCCGAACAGACCGAAGCTCTGCTTGATGAAGCTGCCTCGCTCTATAGAGGCAGTTATTTATTGGAAGAACTCTATTCGGAGTGGGCCGCGCCCCGCCGCGATGCATTGCAGCGGGAATGGGTGGGGCTGCTGCTCAAACTGGCGGACCTGCGAGCGCGGCGCGGCGCCTTCGTCAGCGCTATCGAACTGCTGGATCGACTGCGCGCCGCCGACCCCACGAACGAAACCGCGCTTCAACGTTTGATGCTGCTGCTGACACGGCTTGACCGGCGCGGCGAGGCGCTTCAGATCTATCGCCAGCATGCCGCTATGCTGCAACGCGATTACGAAAGCGAGCCATTACGCGAGACCGTCGAACTCTACGAGGCGCTGCGCAAGGGCCTCGTTCCGCCCCCCATATCTGCGCCAGCACAACCCGCCGCAGCGCCGCAGGAGCAAGAGGCGAAGCCCACCGTCCCCTCTCGTGATACAAAACAGGCTTCACCAGCGCAGACATTCTCCTTTGTGCGTCCCGTCTTCCAGTTGGGGCGCCATAATCAGAGTCCGCTGATTGGTCGCGAGCGTGAACTGGAGACCATGCGCCAGGTCATGCTCTCTCTGGAGGGCGTCGCGACGCAGGAAGGCGCCGGTCCCGAGGAGGATATGGTCTCCCGCGCTCTGCACACTGCCGCCACTGCTCACGGAGCGCGCCGGCCACATTTCCTGCTGCTGCGGGGCGAGGCCGGCATCGGCAAGACACGCCTGGCCGAAGAATTGAGCCTCGAAGCCTATACGCGCGGGTGGGCCGTGGCCTGGAGCAGATCATACGAGCAGGAGCGCGCCATCCCCTATCGTCCCTGGACAGAAGTATTGCGCGTGCTGCTGCACGGCACCGCTACCTTTTCAGAACTGGTCAATAGCGTCACGACAAGCGGAAGCGCCGGCGCGCCGTCCCCATCGTCCGTCAAGCTCGAACGCCTCAGTGCGCTGCTGCCCGAACTGGCAATCGATGCCGCCCAGCCGGCCATGCGCTCACCGGCTCCGCTGCCACACGAGCAGGAGCGCCTGCACCTCTGGGAAGCCGCGCTTGGCCTGCTAGGTACGCTGAGCAAAATTCATCCGCTGCTGCTGGTCTTCGACGATCTGCACTGGGCCGATGACAGCAGCATCGACCTCCTCACCTATCTCGCACACCATCTCCAGGATCAACGCGTCCTGCTGCTCGTCACCTGCCGCGAAGGCGAGCTACCGCCGCTGCACCGGCTGCGCACGCTCATCACCGATCTGAAGCGCGAACAGACTATCGTCGCCCTTTCTGTGCAGCCGCTGACGCACTCCCAGATCGGTACGCTGCTGGCGCACCTGCCCGAAGACATTGTAGCGAGCATCCAGACCCAGGCCGCC
>Ga0209061_1001985_pt1 | contig 29050 bp, 22 predicted proteins | sample Coa_R1_10_FD_187157 | JGI IMG/M metagenome (GOLD analysis project Ga0209061, IMG submission 187157) | Surface soil microbial communities from Centralia Pennsylvania, which are recovering from an underground coalmine fire - Coalmine... | ecosystem: Environmental > Terrestrial > Soil >... | reverse complement strand
AGAAGCAGTAGCAGGTAGCCTCCACAGTACGGCATTCGGCATGGCGCCAGGCGTTTGCTCTGGCATACCTGCTTTACCTACCCTACCGGCAGACAGGCGAGTTACACATTTTGACGATACAACGCCAGCATAACCTTGATGATCAACTCCAAAGAAAGTGAGGGCGAGCGAATGGTTCGTCGAACATCGCTCCCGATGCAGCAGGAGGCTCCACGGCGAGGATTCTTCACGCGCTTGTGGATGAGCAATCCCAATCAGCCGCAGGCGCCTCTTGGCCCCAACACCCCTGGCCCCAACGGCCCGAACGGGTTGAATGGGCCAAACGGCAACCGCCCACGTCCAAGCAACAGCCTCGGCTGGATTTCTCGCATCCTGCTGTTGGTGTTGCTTGTGGTCATTGGCTATAACATCTATACCTGGCTGGCTGGCCCTGCGCAGAATGGCCCAGTCATCCAGATGGCATATAGCGATTTTGTCTACTATGTGGATAACGGCCAGGTCTCTGTCGTCACCATCCAGGACGATGGCAACATCAGCGGCCAACTGTTGCATCCGGTCAAGTACGATCAGCAAGACGGCACAGTTGTCACATCCGATAAGTTCCAGACGTTCAACGTAACCTCGAACGAGACACCCCTCATCAACGAACTTCGCGCGCATGGTGTCAAGATTTACCAGAAACAGGCAAGCTCCAGCGACTTCTGGTTTGGCTTGCTCTTCAATGTTGGCATTGTTGTGCTGCTGGTCATCATGCTGCTGTGGCTCTCGCGCCGCGCCACCCAGAGCCAGCAAAACATCTTCAACTTCGGTCGCAGCCGCGCCAAGCTGATCATGGAGGATCGCCCAAGCACCACCTTCGCCGATGTGGCGGGTGTTGACGAGGCCAAGTCCGAACTCGAAGAGGTGGTCGAGTTCCTTAAGACCCCCGGCAAGTTCCAGCGGCTCGGCGGCAAGATTCCAAAGGGCGTCCTGCTGGTTGGCCCTCCGGGAACCGGTAAGACGTTGCTTGCCCGCGCAGTCGCCGGTGAGGCAGGCGTACCCTTCTTCTCGATGTCCGGTTCGGAGTTTGTCGAGGTGTTGGTGGGTGTTGGCGCCAGCCGCGTGCGCGACCTCTTCGAGCAAGCCAAGAAAGCGGCGCCAAGCATCATCTTCATTGACGAAATTGACGCGGTAGGCCGCCAGCGAGGCACCAGCCTGACCACCAACGACGAACGTGAGCAGACGCTCAACCAGTTGCTCGTCGAGATGGACGGCTTCGACACGCGCCAGGCCGTCGTGGTCATCGCCGCGACAAACCGCCCAGATAACCTGGATCAGGCGCTGCTCCGCCCAGGCCGCTTCGACCGCCGCGTGACGGTGGATCGCCCGGACTGGAAGGGCCGCCAGGCGATCCTGATGATCCATTCGCGTGGGGTGCCGATGACGCCCGATGTGGACTTGCAGGCGCTTGCCCGCATGACCACCGGCATGGTGGGCGCCGACCTGGCTAACCTGGTGAACGAGGCCGCCTTGCTTGCGGCGCGCCGCAACCTGGATCGCGTGAATATGCGCTGCTTCCTCGATGCGCTTGACCGTATCCAGCTTGGCGCCGAGCGTCCGCTGGTGCTGAGCGAGGAAGACTTGCGCGTGGTGGCGATTCACGAGGCCGGGCATACACTGGTTGGCCTGCTCACTCCACACTCCGATCCGGTGACGAAGGTGACGATTGTGCCGCGCGGCCAGGCGCTCGGCGTGACGCAATACACACCGCTCGACGACCGCTACAACTACTCGCGCGCATACCTCTACGGGCGTATCATGACGGCGCTCGGCGGACGCGCGGCTGAGGATGTGATGCTGGGTAGCATCACCACAGGCGCAGAGAACGACCTGCAACAGGTGACGCTGATCGCCCGCAATATGATTGCCCGCTGGGGCATGAGTTCGCGCGTCGGTCTGGTCTCCTTCAGCGACCGCCCCAGCCCCTTCGGTGGCAGCGGCGAGTTTGGCCAGAAGGACTACAGTGAGGCGACTGCGGCCATCATAGACGAAGAGACGCATGATCTCGTAGATACCGCCTACAAACAGGTGAAGGAGATGCTCACCGAGCATAAGGTGACGCTCGAACGCATCGCGACGGAGCTGCGCCGCCATGAGACGCTCGACGCGAAGCAGCTTGGGCAGATTCTCATCGAGACGGGCGTCAGCCTGACGGAAGTCTCGCCGACGCCAGGGGCAGAGACGGCGACCACTCCGGCAAACATAGAGATTCCCAAGAGCATCGCGGCTCCTGAACTCTCCGGTCTGCCAGGCGCCGATGGCGGCCAGACGTTCATCCCTGAGATTCCTGGCGCAACACAGCCCACGCCGCCACAGAGCTAAGGCGGGATTTACCTAACTTGCCTAACCCCAACCCCTTCCCATCTATGGGAAGGGGGCTTTTTTTTGCGCGTAGTGGCAGTTTGCCGTGGCGTGGACGATATGTGAGAATATCAGCAGTAGAGAAAGTGAGGGCGCCATATACAATCCAATCTTACTGCTCCCTGGGCTGAAGTGGTATTCGATGCTCCCTATCCTATGAACGCAACGGAGTTTGCGCGCCTCCCTGAGAGCGATGTGCGCTATGAGCTTGTCGAGGGGAGGCTTGTCAGGATGAGCGGGTCAGGCAATGAGGCAACATCAATTGCGGCGTTTCTCATTGCGGCGCTGGTGGCCTTCGTCCGACCCAAGAGGCTAGGCCGAGTGTCAAGCTCGGATGATAGCTTCAACCTGACGCGCCCCAGCGATACAGCCGAGACGATCCTGATGCCTGATGTCGCATTTGTGCGCGCTGGCAGCGAGTCCCCTGTGGCGACACTTCAAGCTACTGATATGCTGGATGGCCTTGATATTTTGCCAGGATTCACCTATCCAGGAGCCGCAACTTTTCGTCGAATAGCGCCACTAGCCCAACAGCGCCGCCCGTGCCTCGCGCAGCCGTTGCGCGATGGCGGCTGGCTCCTCGCCATCCAGCGCCAATGTCTTCACCTCCGCCAATGTTTGCGCCCAGCGCCGCATATGCTCTTGATAGCGCGCGTCGCGCCCAAGCAACTCCTCGAAAATATGCAGTTCAAGCTCGCCGCGCGAGGAGCGATCCTGCCCGTCCGCATCGTCTTCGCCTTCCAACGGATCGTAGTCGGTGTCGCGGGTGGAGTTGCGCACTCGCGCCGTCAACGCCCTGAAGCGGCTCTTCGCGATCTCTTCAAGCCGCGATGCTTCCAGCGCCTCGCCAGCAAAGCTCAGCACGCCGGTTAGAGTAATGTCTACCACAGGCGCGCCGCCGGGCGGTTCGTAGTCGGACGACATCCCATGCTTACGCGCCTCCATCGCACAGAACCGCTCGAAGTGCTCGTAGACCGCTGTCGGGTCGGGCAACCCATCCATCTGAAAGTTCATCCGCACAAACGGGCGGCGCGGATTGATGATATGCTCAGCAACCTGCTTCGGCTCACCCTCCGCCACATCCGTATTCACCCGCGTGACGAAATAGCCCCGCTCCCAGGCGCTTTCCTCCGCGCCCCAAGTCTCGGTTGAGCCGGGATTGAACAGCCAGTTGTCAATCACATAGCTCTTATGCACATGCCCCAGCGCGATATAGTCCACCAGCCCGCGCAACGGCTCGAACTGGGCGCGCGTGGGCAGGCCGTGCATCTGCGGGACGATACCTTCAACGCCAGTATGTAGCAGCAGCACGCGATACGCCACCCCCTCTGTATCCTCTTCCGCGCGCCTCTCGGCCAGCGCCGCCGCGAAGTTTTCCATCACCCGCGCGGTGCTGGCGCCATACCACGGCAGGCCATACACACGCAGTCGTGCGCCATTGGGCGCGACCACCGGATCGACATAGGCGCCCTTCATCGTCTCCCCTGACCACGGCGTGATGCCCAGGCGTCCATTCTGCCAGACAGGATCGAGCAATTGCAGCAACCCCTGCCAGCTCAAAAATTGCAGCCAGGAAATGCCGTCGCGATAGTAGCTGCGGTCATGGTTGCCCTCGATGGCAATGGCCGGAATGCCAGCTGCCTTCAGGCGTTGCAGCGCCTCCTCAGCCTGGATGAGCGTCAGCGCGTCAATCGCGCGCTTATTGAAGAGATCGCCCGCGATCACGACAAAGTTGGCATGGCGGGCGATAGCGTCGTCAATGATGCCCAAAAACGCGCGGGCAAAGTCATTGAAGCGTTCCTTCAAACCATATTGCTCGTAGCCCAGGTGATTGTCTGCGGTATGGATAAATGTCACTTGCATGAATATCGCCTTTTGAGGAGTGGTGATGAATCTTTCACCTAATTGATCCCACAATCCATCCCAAAAGCGGAAATTGGCGCCTATGTCCTCCCCCATTGGTTCTATCATCTTGTTTACAACATGGTGGAGAGTGGCTAATCAACATAACAATGCGTTATGTATAAAGCGGTGGGTACTATGGTTGGCTGTAGGTGGTCTACGGGGCGCATGAGGTCGGGCGGGGGAACACATATGGCGCACATGGCGAAGAACAGGCTTGCGTTGCGGGTGGCTGGCCTGCATAGAGGAAAAGACGCCCAGCTGGACGAAGCGAACGCGCGTCAACGTGAGGCGCCGCTGGCGCGCAGGCTACGTGCGCGCCGCTGGTATGCGCCCGCGATGACGCTTATCACACTGCTGGGCATGATCGCGCTGATCGCCGCAGCAAGCGCAGGCGCACGCGCCAACGCCGAAGTGGCAGCGCAACAGCGGCTCGCACAGGCGGCCCGCATGGGAAGCGCGCTGCTCACCACCAATGGCGCTACCTTGAGCGTTGATGACAACGATCAACTGGTCGCCACCAGTGCAAACTCGTCTATCATCCTCGCACATGACGCCAGCCTGATCAACCACCTCAGCGCGCTTACAGCCGCCACTGTCGCCATCTACCAGGCAAAGGGAGATAGGCTGGTTGCGGTCGCCGCCTCGGCAGGGTCTTCCGCCACGCGCGGAACATCGCTTGCCGATCCTGCACGCTCAACGTTGCTCAGGCGCCAGCAATTCACTGGCCAGGCTCAACTGGATGGACAAGCGTATGAGGTGAGCGCCGTTCCCCTCTTCGATCAGGCCAACCTCTTCGTCGGCGCAGTCGCTGTGGCGACGCCGCTGGCCGTGGTGATGCGGGCGCCCACCCAACTGACTGTTATGCTCTCGCTGGTTGGCTTACTGCTGACGCTACTGACGCTGGCGCTTGGCCTGTGGTTCGCGGGCGCCTTTGGCGGCCAGGCGCTTGCCACCCTCAATGTGCGACTCGCCACGCTTGGCGTCGCGGCGGCGCAGGTTGAGGAATCCATTGGCGCTCACGCCATTCGCGCGCAGCGCCAGGAACGTATTGGGCGACTGCTGGACGAAGACGCATACCAACTGGCGACGCTTGCCAGCGCGCTAGGCGAACACCAGCGCGCCCTGCAAGAGGCGGTGAATAGCGTCTGGGCAAGTGTCTCGCAGCCAGGTGGCGCGCCTGACACCCAGAAGGTGCTCTGGCTGGTTCGCCAGACGGCGGTAAACGCGGCGCGCCTGGGAGCCAGCGCTGAGGAGGCCGAAAGCCTCTGCCAGCAAATGACGCCGTTGCTCAACCGACTGATCGGCGAGGATCGCGCGCTGAGCGAGAGCGCGGCGACAACTCAGCGCCAGGCGAACACGCTGCGGCAGGCTGTTGAACAGGTGGAGATAACCGTAGGAGCCAACCTGACACCGCGCCACAACAGAGGAATTGTCAGCCTGATGGAGCGCGCACACGCCGTCTCACAACGACTGCGCCAGGGAACAGGCGCGCTGAGGGCTGGTCGTCCTGGCCGCCAGTCAGGGCGTTTGTCAGCCGAGCATGAACACTCCAGACGCCTGACGCCGCCAATCGCTGAGGGTAAGCGGCCAACCCCTGGCTTCAGCGGCATTGACACAGCCCCGCTGAAGCGACCGTTTGGCGCTCCATCTCATCAGCCTCCACAGCCAAAGATGCGGCGAATGCCGTCGCCATCGCGCCCTTCGTCGTCATCACCAGCGTCTCCTACGCCGCTTTCCTCCTGGCCGCCATCTCCCAGGCCAGGTATTGGATCGTGGTCTTCGCCTAAGGATCCAAAGGCGCCGAATCCCCCCGATACACCACATACGTCCTCTTCCGGTTGGCGGCTGCGCAACCAGTTTGATGCGGCTGATAACACGTCCTCACATGAGGATGAGAGCGGCGATTGGCTGAACGACTGACTTTCAGCTTGTCACGCTCCACAGGCGCATGCAAATCTGGCCCGCCTGGTGCTAGAGTGTGACAAGCGGTTTCCGCATAGTGTGTGGGCGATACGTCCTGTACGTTCTGGCGGCGTCAGTCGCCAGATTTTTGTGCGTCTGCCATAAACGCGGATATTCCATGCGCTGCTGAGGGGGCAAAGAGCATGCACGGATTGACCGAGCAACAGTTGTTGCTGGCGCTGGTGGGCCTGGGGGTGATGCTGATCGTCGCGCGTGGCGCGGGCGAGGTGGCGCGCCGCATTGGTCAGCCGGAGGTGTTAGGCGAGCTACTGGCCGGATTTTTGCTGGGGCCGTCGGTTCTGGGCGCACTCCTTCCAGGGGTCAGCCGCGCCTTGTTTGTCAACGTGGCCACCGCGCCGTTCTTCTCAGGTGTCTCATGGATAGGCGCCATCCTGCTGCTGTTGCTGGCTGGCATCGAGGTTGACCTGACGCTGATCCGCAAAGAGGCTCGATCCGGCATGTACGCGGCGCTGGGAGCGATTATCCCCTCGCTGGCGTTTGGCGCTTTCTTTGGGCTGGTCATCCTGCGTCGTCCATTGCCAAATGCGTTTTTTGTGGGCATTGTGCTCTCGGTCACAGCGGTCAGTGTTGCTGCGAAGATCTTCTTCGAGCGCGAAGAGCTGCGCCGCACCTATGCGCAGGTGATTCTGGCGGCAGGCATCGCCAGCGAGGTCGTCGCCTGGCCGCTCGTCTCGATAGCATCCGCGCTGAAGTCTCCCTTTCCTCTGCTCGCGGGCGCACGGGCGTTACTCTTTGTCGCGCTCTTCTTTGTCTTCATGTTCACCATCGGGCGCTGGCTGACGTTCTGGGCAATGCGCCGCGTCGCCGACTTTACGGGCGTCACACAGGGACAGCTCTCGCTTGCGCTGATCCTCACGCTGGGCGCGGCGGCGCTCACCCAGAGTCTGGGGCTGCATCCGCTGCTTGGCGCGTTTGTCTTCGGCGTCATCCTTGGGCGAGCGCCGCGCGCCAACCGCGCCACCAGCACACTAATAGGCAGTCTGCAAACATTGACGACCAGCCTCTTTGCGCCGATCTTCTTTGTGCTGGCGGGCATGCGCGTCAACATCTTCGCGCTTGGCAGCGTCGGCGGGGTTGGACTGATCCTCCTGCTCTTTGTCGGCGCGACGGCGATCAAAGTCACACTGGCGGCGATTGGCGCGCTGATTGGGCGGCTGCCATCGTGGCAGGCGGCGCTGGTGGGCATGGGCGTGAATCTGAAGGGCGGCACCGATGTGATCGTCGCCATCATCGGGGTCGAGCTGGGGCTGCTCACCACGCAAACCTACACGATCTACACCATTGTGGCGCTGCTGACCGTCGTCGTCTCACCAGCGGCGCTCACGTACCTCGCGCGAAAGTCCGCCCCCACCGCCGAAGAGCAGGCGCGCATGGAGCACGAGGTGGCCGAGCGGCGCGCTTATGCCCCGCAGATCGAGCGCGCGCTGGCATTGAATGCGCCAGACCTCGCTCCCGCCTCGGTCGCCGCCGTACTCCACCAGATCGCGCTGGCAAAACAGCAGCAAGAGCAGTTCTTCGACATCACCGAACTCACATTATCGCCGGATGATCAGAAGACTGGCGTTCTGAAGCTACCGCCAGCCACTCGGGAAGGGCAATCACAGGCGGATCGTGTGATGTCAGGCGAGTACGCCGAGATGAGCCAGCCGCTCAGCCGCGCGAACGCGCTGGAAAACGTGGAGGTGACACAGCGCACCGAACGCGCCGAGGTCACACCGACCGCGCTCGATTACGCGAAGTCGCACCATCTGATCGTCCTTGGTGGCCTGCCACAGACGCGCCAACGCGCCTTCTCGTTTGGAGCCATGCAGGACGCTATCATCCGCCAGGCGCCAACCGACGTGCTGGTGGTCTCCGACCGGCAGGGAAAACTCGTCGAGCAGGCGGCTCGCAACATCCTGGTTCCCGTGATCGATCTTGAGTATTCACTGGCTGCCGCCGACCTCGCTGCATATGTCGCCAGGGGCTACGGCGCCGACCTGACGCTCTTCAACGTCACCTCCGCCGACCTTGAAGGTCTGTTCTGGCGCGAGCAAGATCAACGCCGCCTGCGTCAGCTTGCCGATGCGATTGTGGAGAAGGCGGCGTTTCGTGTGCGGCGGCTTGGCGGCCAGGTGACGACACGTATCCAGATTGGCCAGGAACCCGCGTCGGCGATCCTGCGGGAGATGGCTCGCAACTCCTATGACCTGATCGCGCTGGGCGTCTACTCGCGCGGCTCCGAGCATCACCTGCGACTGGGGCCGGTGGCGCAGAAGGTACTGACGAAATGCCAGACACCCTCGCTCACGCTGATCGCCCGCCGCACGCTGTGATATGCTAGCTCACACGCTGGCGCACCCAATAGATGGCGAACACGATCAACGCGACCGCCAGCGCGACTAAGATCGCCGACTCGATCCCCTGGAACGGCCAGAAGCGATCTGCGGGCTGATAGACAATGTTATCGAGCCAGCCGTGCGCGTGCATGCACTGGAAGAACTGCACCTTCGAGGCGACATTTTGTGGCGCGCATGTGCTGAACGCCTGATAATCGCTAATGCTATGCCCCTGAGCGTCTACCCAGCCCTCGGAGATGATCCAGTCGCCACGTCCGAAAGATGAGGGAGCCGTTGAGAGGAGGTCGCGGGTCGTCGTCAGCGGGGTCATGTAGCGTGGACGCAGCCAGAACTCGATGGGCAGCCTGACCGCCAGGAAGGCGGCCAGCGTCACCACCATCGCCAGGATGGTTCGCCTGAGCAACACGCCAGCAGCAATGCCCAACGCCAGCGCAAAGAGCATATACGCCAGCAAAACGATGCCCTCGAAGTCGAATCCGCCTGAAATGAACCGTCCCTGAAGCGCATCGAACGGTTGGCGAAACCACGTGAGGGTCACTGTCAGGATGATTGCCGCGACCAGGCCCGTGCCCAGCATGAGCGCAAGCTGCGTGGCGATCCAGCGCGAGCGGGTCACGCTCTGTGTCCAGACGAGGCGATGTGTGCCGTTTTCCACCTCGCGCGCCACCAACGGCGCCCCGACGAGGATCGCCAGCAGCGCAGGGACAAGATTGAGCCACAGGATCGCCCCATCCAGCCAGCCGTAATTCGTATCAAATCCTTCGATGATGTTCGCGCAATTTTGTGTGTTGACGGTGGGCGAATCAGTCAGGCAGTTTGCCACACCCAACTGCTGGTAGGCGTCGTGCATCTGTACGCCCTCCACCAGCAGAAAACCAACAATCAGCGCCAGCACACACGCCGCGATGATCAACTCGCCGCGATGCTGTCGCCATGCCATCCAGATCATGATAGTGTTCCTTTCGCTGACTGGCCAAGATAATCGAGCGTGATGTCTTCAAGCGTCGCGTTATGCGTGCGTTTGATCTCGTCAATATCGCCCGCTAGCTGCACACGCGAGGCCGAGAGGATGATCAGGTAGTCGCAGACACGTTCGAGGTCAGCGACATTGTGGGAAGAGAGCAGCACGCTCACGCCCTGCTCCGCGACGGACTCGGTGAGTGTGCGCAGAAAATCGCGCCGGGCAAGCGGATCGAGGCTGGCGAGCGGCTCGTCGAGCAATAGCACATCGGGCCGTTTGGCCAGCGCCAGGGCAAGCGCCACCTGCGCCTGCTGCCCACCGGAGAGCTTGTCCGCTCGTTGCTCCAACGGGATGTTGAGCGCGCGGAGCCGCCGCTCGGCCAGCGCGTTATCCCAACGCGGATTGAGATGGCGGCCCATCGTCAGCGTCTCGGCCACACTAAAGCCTTTGTAGAGCGGATGGTCTTGCGCGACGAAGCCAATATGGGGCAGCATCGCCTTGGCCTGTGTCTGCGGAGAATAGCCGCAAACGCGCACGCTGCCCGCGCTTGGCTGCGTCAGCCCGACGCACAGATGCAGCAGCGTCGTTTTGCCAGCGCCGTTCGGCCCCACCAGCGCAGCAATCTTGCCGGTGGGCAGGCTCAGCGTGCAGTCGCGCAGCGCCCACTTCTTCCCGTAGCGCTTGCCCAGTCCCTCTGTCTGCAAGGCATAGCCGGTTCTCTCCCCTGCTACGCCCAGTGTTTGGGCGCTGGATGATGTGGTGTTCATACGTCTCCTTTTCTACGACTTCTACGGCGCCTGCTGACTTTCTCATCTTCAAACTTGAGTATTGAAAGCAGTCTCGGCGTCTACGCAGACAACTCTAGCAGCCGGAGATGACGCCTCCATGACGCCAGCATGACGGAAAAATGACACGAGGGGCGTTGTCATCTGGCTGTCATGCTGGGGCGCGATACTTATGAGGGAACGCTGGATGTAGAATGTTGGAGTATCCACATATGAAACACAGCCAGCGCCGATACATCTGGCGTGGAAATGGAGAGTGAGATGGCGCGCATCCTGCTGATCGAAGACAATCATCGGTTGAGCGCGGCGCTGGCGCTGAGCCTGGGTGACGCCGGATATGCTGTGGATGTCGTCTACGACGGGGGCGAGGGGCAATCCTTCGCCGAGGCGACTGCGTATGACGCGATCATCCTCGATGTGTTGCTGCCGGTGAAGGATGGCTTGGCGGTCTGTCAGGCGCTCAGGCGGCAGGGAGTGAACACGCCGATCATCATGCTGACCGCACGCGACGCCGTGGAAGATCGCGTGCGTGGGCTGGATAGCGGCGCCGACGATTATCTGGTCAAGCCGTTTGCCTTCAGCGAACTGCTGGCGCGGCTGCGTGCGATCTTGCGGCGCGAATCGTCTGAGCGCAGCGTTATCCTCGAAGTGGGCGACCTGCGGCTCGATCCGGCGACGCGCTATGTCGAGCGCGCCGGGCAGACGATCACACTGACGGCGCGGCTGTATGCGCTGCTGGAATACTTCATGCGCCGCCCCAACCAGTTGCTCACCCGCGAGATGATCGAGAGCCACCTGTGGAACTATGACTACGAAGGCACGTCAAACGCCGTAGATGTCTATGTGCGTCGCCTGCGCCAGCAGATAGATGACCCATTCGCGGTGAAGCTGCTGGAGACAGTGCGCGGGGCAGGTTATCGGATGCGTGTTCCCCGCGCGACGCCCACAGCCACGAGCGCAGATGACGAGAGCCAGGAGTAACTTCCATGCCAGCAATCTTCACCCAAACGAGCGCGCCAGCAAATAAAGCGGCTCACACTATCGTAGCCACCCGCGCGAGAGGCTCAAAGCAGCGGGTGAGGAGCGCCATCGGTTGGCTGGGCAGCGTGCGCGTGCGCCTGACGCTATGGTATCTGGCGATCCTGGCGCTGGTCTTCCTGGTGTTTGCCAGCGCCCTGACGGTGACGGCGGCGCAAAACGAAGAGTTTCAAGAGCATGCGGAGCTTCTCACTGCCTCACAGGAGCTTGCCTCCACCTATAGCGCCTCGGATGGGCTGCTTCACCTGAACACGCTTGTCACTGTCTCTACACCGACAGCAAAGAGACTCCTTGTGCATGGGAAAAACGTGGATCGTGTGTATCCTCTTGGCCCGCAGGACATCGCCATCCTACTCGACGCCCAGACCACTGTCAGGCAGCAGATTGGCCCGCTCACCCCTCAGGCGACGCTTGCCCTGCAAAAGCCCGTTCTGTTTCCGTCCACTGGGCAGATTGCCACTCCTGAGTATTTCTCCACGACGCTTCCGGTGTATTTGCCCAATGGCAATGTGACCGATATTCCCTATCTCATCTACCTGACACGGCTGACCACGCAAGGGCAGCCGGTGTATCTGATCGTTGGGCGACCAAATGAATTTGACCAGACGGTGAAGCGATATATCCCGGAGATGACGCTGATCGGCCTGTTGACGCTGATTGTGGCGGCGCTTGGCGGCTACTGGCTGGCTGCACGCGCTATGCGGCCCGTCCGCCAGATCACCCGCGCCGCCCAGACGATCAGCGCGACCGACCTCAGTCAGCGCCTCGTCATCAGGCGGCGCGACGAGCTAGGCGAACTGGCCGCCACCTTCGACAGCATGCTCGACCGTCTGGAATCCGCCTTCGCACGTCAGCGCCAGTTCACCGCCGACGCCAGCCACGAGCTACGTACTCCCCTCGCCATCATTGACCTTGAAGCCAGCCGCGCGCTTGCCGCCCCACGCACACAAACGGAGTACGAACGTGCGTTGGCGACCATCCAGGCTGAAAATACCTACATGGCGCGGCTGGTGGGCAATCTGTTGACCCTGGCGCGCGCCGACGCAAACCAGGCGATCACAGTAAGTGAGCGCATTGACCTGAGCGACGTGGCGCTGGAGGTGGTGGAGCGGCTTGCCCCGCTGGCGCATCAGAGCGAGATCACGCTTCAGGTGGGCGCGTTGCCTGAGGCGCCCATCTGGGGAGATCGCGGGTTGTTGGGGCAGGCGCTCAGCAATCTCATCGAGAACGCGATCAAGTATACAGTCGGGGTGGGCAGCCATGTGACGCTGACAACTGAGATTGCTGAGCGCGACGGGCGCGAATGGGCGGTGGCGCGAGTCTGCGACAACGGTCCAGGCATTGCGCATGAGCACCTGCCGCACCTCTTCGAGCGATTCTATCGCGTTGATAGCGCCCGCGCCCGTTCGTCATTGGATGAGGCCCAACCAGCAAAAGATGGCGCCGGCCTGGGGTTGGCAATTGTGAACCGGGTGGCGCAGGCGCACGGCGGCGAGGTCTATGTGGAGAGTAGCAAAGGGATAGGGGCAACCTTTGAGGTGTGGCTGCCCCTTCACTCGTGTTCTGGCCAATGAGGCGGAATAGTAGTATCTCCGCCTCATTGGCTTTTCTCTATGGGCGCGAGATGATCCGCTGTGGCGCGGGTAGACCAGGGCCAGCGATCCCATAGATCAACATCACAAAAGGCGCAAGCGGCAGCAAGAGGTCGAGCGCCGCGACCCAGAGCCACCGGTTGCGCTTCACCGACTCGACGACCGCCATGCCCCACAAAACAAGTGTTATCAGCACGCTAATGACAAACATAGCGAGGCCGACGAAGCCTAACAGACCATGATACACGAGCGGAAGTGGGCCTCCATAGATGAAGAGAATCACTGCAACGGCCGCCAACGTGATTGCCATGCGTCGTGACATGATGCTCTTTCCTTTCTAACAAACGGCGCTTGCTGTGATGGGTGAGCGATTTTTGCGACATTTGCCATTTTGGCAGCTTTACACCTTGACAGTATATACCTTATCGTGTACACTCGTTATACACAACATAGAGGCTCTTGTTGTTTTATCTGTTTGAACGTGTACGGATTGCATCTGCTGACGGAAGAAACCGTAGCAGACTTACAGGCGTCTGACGCCTTGTAGACACATTGTTGGCGTAGCTCTATCCTGGCAAAGAAGTCCATCCAGCCCTCCGTCCTCATAGAATGAGGAACATCGAGGGCCAGGGAGGATGTCGCCAGGGAGGATGTCGCCCTTATGCGTCGTGATTTCCATCTTCGTCGTCGTCTTGTCGCTGGGTGGTTGCTCGGCGCTCTGTTCATCGCGCTCAGCTGTCTTGCCAACCTGCCGCTCTCGGCTCAGGCTGGATCACCTCCGCCAAGATGCCCAACGGAGATTCCTGGCGGAGCAAGTTGTCTTCCACCAGTGTATTATGGGCATAGTTACTACATCACCGATCCGACCAAAATGTCAACATTGGCCGCACAGGACGCCTCCTATTACAGCAACCAGTGTACCTACACTGGCCAGCCGTTCCTGACCCTGCTCGACTTTGGACGTCCAGGATTCTACAATGGCGTCTACTCAGTCTATAATTGGGGTAATAATGGGGAATGGCTCTCGTACACCCTAGTGGTAGGTTACTCCGAACAGTACGCCCAGGACTGGTATCGTGACGCCACATCCTGCCCCTCCTTGTTCCTGGTGGTCGGCACGAACAACAGCTATGAGTGCTTCCTCAATGGCAGCTATGATCCCTCCTGTAACGTGTATACTGCTGGGGTTCAATGGGATGAGGGCATTCACGGCATCATGAACTTTACCTCCAAGTATGGCTATAGCGCTAGAGAGACTGTGTGGGGCGGCGACGATATGGAGGCCGAGTGGGATCAATGGCTGACATGCGCTGGCAAACCTGCGAATCCTCAAACGTATGACTTCGCGAACGGCGTTGCTCAACAGGAGAAGACCTATTTCACGCATGCCTGGCTGGCCGATTACGGGGACGCTGACTACGAGATCGCAAATGAGGAAGGGCAATGCAACTGGAATACCGGCGCCACCGATGATACCTACACCTATGACGCCTCTTGGGGTATTGGGTGGGATGTGCCGTTCCCAGAACTGTACACCGCTTATCAGGGACAGAACTGGGTCAACGTCTACAACGACTTTAAAAGCACCGGTTATTCGTTCTACGGCTCCATCACCCAGTGTTCTGAAGCCGATCCGTTGCCAACAGGTGATTGCTACGTCGCCAGAAACGGCGATTGTGAGTTCAGCCCCACCGAAGCCTTCCACAACTACGCCATCTACTTCAACCCGAACAGCGCGCTGTACGAGCAGGATACCAACCAGCAGTGGCAAACTGATGGCCACACCGGCAACGGGACTTGTTAGTGACCCACTCCCTCCATCAACAGTGTGTCTTCTCTGCCATCACCCCAAAGGAGCGTCCTAGATGAGTAAACGTCGATCATCGTCCACATCGTCTTCCTTTCGTCCGCCACATAGCCCGTTGAGCCAGCGTGCCAAGCGCGTGCTGCTCGGCATTGCTATTGCGCTGGCTGTGAGTTTGGCCGCCACTGGCACAATTCTGGCCGCCAGTCAACATGGTCGTCCTAGCGCACCACCACTGACCACCAAGCAGCAGAAGGAGAACGCCTACGCGACACAGTTGGCGCAAGCGAAGTTGACCCCTGCCGCGACGCCAGGGGCGCCCGTTCCGACACCAGCTTCCTGCCCAGAGACCTTCACAACCAAAATTACCAACGATTTGGTCACGCCCACTATGAGCGCGAATGGTGTTCACGTTCACCTGGTGAATATGGGCGGGACGCGCCTTGGACTCTATAACTACGGATTCGATGCAGGCTGGGATCTTGCCAATCCCCAGCAAGGCGTGATCATCGTCGAACGGGAGTATTATGACTCCTGCTCAACAAAGGCGCACAGTCCACAGAACATCAACTACCTGACCCCCTACCTGACGCCCTATCAGAAGGGCGGCATACGAATGACAGCCATACAAGGGCCAAACATCCTCTTCACTACACAGGATGGCGCAACAGGCAGCTTCAACTTCGTCACTGGCCAGTTCTCCTAGCAAACCTGAGGAGCGGGGGCGCCTGTCCAGATCGGCCAGGTGTCCCCGTTTGCCATTAGTTCCGCACGGCGAAGTACACTGCCTGCGGGTGCGGCGTGATGATCGCGGCGGTGGATTGCTCCGGCACAAGCTGGTACGACTCTGTGAGCGTCACGCCGATGGCTTCGGGCACGCCCAGTAGCCGGAAGACGCGCTCGTGGTCGGCAAGCTCAGGGATGGCGGCGTAGCCCCAGCTATAGCGTTTGCCCGCGCCCTCCGGCAGCTTCAACTCCTGGCGCACGCGGTCGTTCACATAGTCAGCCATCGCCTCGGCCATCTGCACGCTTAGCCCATGCAGGAAATACGCGGCTGTGTAGTCGCCCGCCGCCTGCAACTTCTCGATCTCCTGCGAGGCGCGGTCGCCCATCGTCACCACCTGCAAGGCCACCGTCGTTGGCCTGCCATCCGGCGTGGCAAAGTAATCGGCCAGGCAGAGCCGCTCGCCCTCTGGCTGGCGCGGGAAGCTAAACCGCTCGATCTCGCGCGATTGCGTCTCTACGTCCAGGATCACAATGTCGTCGCCCTCTGCGCGGCAGGGGAAGTAGCCGTAGACCGCCTGGGGATGCAGATATTGCTTCTGGCGCGCCTCGCGTAGCATGCGTTCCAGCCGGGGGCCAAACTCCTCGCGCACGATTCGGTCGTACTCCTCGCCATGCGCCACGCCACCCCACCGTCCACGATAGAGCGCGTTGTGATCCAGGAAGGCCGCCACATCTTCGACTGCTACGCGATCAAGCGCCCGCGCGCCCCAGAATGGCGCAACCACCGCAGGAGCAGGAGCCACCTTCGAGCGAGCAGGAGCCGTTGCTGGTCGCGCCGAAGCCGCCTGTTCGCGTTGCGCCTGCTTCGCACGTGCCACCTCGGCCTCGCGCGTCACCTTCTCCACCAACGCCAATCTGCGGTCGGGATCGGTCAGTTGATCCATAAGTTCAAGCCCCTCGAAGGCGTCGCGCGCATAGAAGACGCCGGACGCATACGGGCGCTCATGCTCAGGCTCGCCTACGAAGAGCGTGCGGTAGCCATACGCGCGATTGATCGCAGCGCCACCAATGATCACCGGCACACTCATCCCCTGGCGGTCAAGCTCCTGCACACAGAGCGGCATCTGCTTCGACGTGCTGACCAGCAGCGCCGAGAGGCCAATCGCGTCGGCGTTGACCTCCTTTGCCTTCGCGATGATCGTGTTGATTGGCGTCTGTTTGCCCAGGTCATAGACAGTATAGCCATTGTTCGAGAGGATCGTATTGACCAGATTCTTGCCGATGTCATGCACGTCGCCAAAGACGGTGGCCAGCACCACGCGCCCCTTTGTGTACCCTTCCGCCCGTTCGAGATAGCGTTCCAGATGCGCAACCGACTTCTTCATCACCTCAGCCGATTGCAGCACAAACGGCAGGATCAGCTCGCCAGCGCCAAAGCGGTCGCCCACGTCTTTCATCGCGGGCAACAAGACGTTGTTGAGTACCTCGACCGCCGCCTGTGAAAGCTGCGGCGTGGTCTGCCAGCCTTCCAGCGATTCGCCAGGCGCGGGAACGCCCTCGGCGCGAGCATATAGGCCATCCGTAGAGAAATCGTCAGGCAAGAGTCCAGCGGCGCGTCCGGCAACGGCGGAGTCAATTAGCGCCTCGATGCCCTCTTTCTTACGGTGCAAAATCTGATAGTGGATGCGCTGATCCACGTTCAGCCCCTCGGTGGGGTCAGCCTGCTGCGCCTTCTGCGCGGGCTTGCCGTGCTGCTCATAGTAGGCGATGAAGCGTGGCAGCGCCTCTTCGTCGCGGTTGAAGATCAGGTCATCGCAAAGGGTACGCTCCTCGGTTGGCACCTCCGCGTAGGGCGTGATATGCGCCGGATTGACGATGGCGGCGTCAAGCCCGGCCTGCGTCGCGTGGTACAGAAAAACGCTGTTGAGCGCGGCGCGCGCATGGGGCGCGACGCCAAACGAGACGTTGCTGACGCCGAGCACCGTCAACGCCCCCGGCAGTTCTGCCTTGATGCGCCGGATGGCTTCGAGCGTCTGCACGGCGCTGTCGCGTAGCTCCTCCTGCCCAGTGGTGACGGGGAAGGTCAGCGCGTCGAAGAGCAGCGCCTCCGGCTCAATGCCATACTCCTGCGTGGCGATCTCATAGATGCGTTTGGCGATGGCGAGCTTGCGGTCGGCGGTCTTGGCCATGCCCTCTTCGTCAATCGTCAGCGCCACCACCGCCGAACCATGCTCCACCGCCAGCGGCAGCACCGCCTCGACACGCTGACGTCCGTTCTCCAGGTTGATTGAGTTGATGATCGCGCGTCCCGGATAGGTCTCAAGCCCCGCCTGGATCACGTTCGCCTCGGTGGAATCGAGGATCAGCGGCGCCTCGATGCCCATCTCAAGCTTCTTGACGGCGTTACGCATCTGCGCGGCCTCGTCGGCGCGTTCGGTCAGCGCTACACACACATCCAGCGTATGCGCGCCGCCCTCCACCTGGTCGCGCGCCACCTGTAGCAGCGTATCGTAGTCATCGGCCAGCAAAGCCTGTTTCACCTTGCGGCTGCCCTGTGAATTGACGCGCTCGCCGATGATCATGGGGGCGGGGTCTTGCTGCAAGGTGACGGCGCGTACCGCCGAGGCCACCAGCTTGCGTTCGCGCGCACGAGCCTCATCATCAAAGTCGGCAAGCCGCTCCTGTGGGCGCGCACGGCGATTGGGCGGCAACGCATCCAACGCGGCGCGGAACTCTCGAATGTGATCGGGCGTTGTTCCACAGCAGCCACCGATGATATTGACACCAAACTCGCCGACGAACTGCGCAAGCATCTCGGCCATTGGCGCGGGCTGCATAGGATAGACCGCGCGTCCTCCCACGTTCAGGGGCAACCCGGCGTTGGGGATGGTGGAGATGGGCAGGGCGATGTTTTCGGCCAGGTAGCGCGCCGGTTCACGCATGTAATCCGGGCCGGTCGAGCAGTTCAGGCCGATCACATCCACCTTCAGCGCGCGAATGATGGCGGCTGCCGCCGCGACATCTGTGCCCAGCAGCATGCGCCCGCTCGTATCCAGTGTGACCTGCGCCTGGATGGGCAGTGTGCGCCCGGTCTGCGCCATCGCGCGGCGTGCGCCAGTGATGGCCGCGCGCACCTCCAGAATATCCTGGCTGGTCTCGATCAACAGCAGGTCAACGCCGCCCTCGATCAACGCGGCGGCCTGTTCGGCGTAGACGGCGACCAAATCTTGATAGGTAATGGCGCTGAGGGTAGGATCATCCGAGGAGGGCAACATGCCCGACGGCCCCATCGAACCGGCGACGAAGCGCGGGCGTTCGGGAGTGGAAAACTCGTCAGCCGCCGAGCGAGCCAGTTGCGCCGCCGCTTTGTTAATCTCATGCGTGCGGTCGCCAAGCGCGTAGTCGTCCAGCTTGATGCGCGTGCCGGTGAAGGTGTCGGTCTCGATCACATCAGCGCCGACGGCCAGATACGCGCGGTGAATATCGCGAATGGCGTCGGGGCGCGTGATCGCGAGAATCTCCGGGCAGCCATCCAGGCGTTCCTCGCCATAGTCGGCGGCGGTCAGGCCCAGGCTGTGGATCATCGTGCCCATCGCGCCATCGTAGACGAGTACGCGCTCCCGCGCCGCATCCAGATACCGTGATATTGTTGCCGATGATGGTGTCTTCTCGCTCACCTGCTTACCCGCCCTTTGCCATTGATGTCGTACAATCGCTGTCTTTGGAGTATATCACGCTTCCAACACTGCCCCACATTCAAGGGGTAGCTTGCTCGTTCAACGCCGCGACCAGTTCGCGACAGAAGTCGGGGATGTCTTCAACGACACGCCCCCAGACGACGCTGCCCACGCGGAAGGCTGGCGCGTCATCCCAGACGCCGCCCGCGTTTTCCATGTCGTCCTTGATTCCACGCGAACCGGTACATCGCATCCCGCGCACGATCCCAGCCGAGGCGGCTACCCAACCGGCGTGGCAAATAAAGCCGACAACTTTGCCTGCCGCATGACACTCGCGTACCAGGCGCAACACATCGGGGTTCCGCCGCAGCTTATCGGGCGCCCAGCCACCAGGGACAACCAATCCGTCAAGCGTATCCGCCTGAACCTCGCTTGCCACAGTATCCGGCGTGGCGGTCAGGCAATGTTTGCCTGTCACGCTATCATGGCTCAGGCCGATGATCAGTGTGCGCGCGCCCTCCTCGCGCAGTCGCATCACCGGAACCCAAAACTCCAAATCCTCGAACCCTGGCGCGACAAAGACGCCGATGGTTTTGCCTTGCAGCCGCATATTCTCTGCTCCTTCTCTGCTGGCAGCCACCCGTCAACCTCTCTACTCTAAAGTTTAGAGGGCCAGCGCCAGCCAAAAGTTGCAGCAGTTTATGGCATGTTCAGACCTGGTTTGCCCCTCGTTTCAGCAACGCTTCCTCATACCGCCGTTTGGAGGCCGGGATGCCAGCCGCCAGCAGGAGGCCAAACACCACACCCACCAGCGCCTCGGCAATCACCACCGTTTTGACGCCAGGATCGTTCCACGATACCGTGTTCAGAAACACGCCGATGGTATAGCCATAAGCGATGGTGAACTCTACCAGCCCCCAGAGAACCGCTCCTATTGTCATAATCACAACTAATTGGGCCGTGATTGCGGGCATTTTCTGGCCTGCTGTGGGATCGCGCCGGGGGATGCGTCCGGGAGGGTCGCCTCGCATGACCTGTGGAGTGTGGGTGAACACAATACCCACGAGGAATCCCGCGATCACCACAAAACCGAACCATGTCAGCCCTGCCACAAAAAAGGGCAGCGCGCAAATGGCGCACAGCGTCATCTCGGTAGCAAGGGTGAGGAGAATCGCCGGGAGAAGCTCAAGCAGCCTGGCGCGATCAATGTTCATGACAATTCTCCCTCAAATGAGCAAGGGTAAGCTAGAGGATATAGCCCACCGCGTCGAAGAGGACGTTGGTGGTGGCGCCGCTGGCCATATCCACCTGGAACTCGATCTGCCCGCTGCCATTGAAGCGCACCGTCACCCCATTGGCGAGCGTCTGCCCGGCGGCAAAGTTGATGCTGCTGGTAGGGGGCAGCGCCGGACCGGGGAAGAGTCGCAAATCGCCACTAGAGGTGGGGCCGACCACCGTCACATTGCCCACCACACCCACCGAGCCAGTAGGGACACTGATGCCATCCACCACGACGCCCGTCACTTGCAAGGTGTGGGTTGAGCCAGCAGTCCAGGGCGAGCCGGTGCGGGTGTCGAGCAGGCGGATGGGTTCGGGCAGGAAGTTGAACGAGCCGCTGTGGCCTGGCGTACCTGCCGCCACACGCCGCCATGTGCCAGGGCTGCCACTGGCGACACAGATATACAGGTCGCCCGCGTTGTCGCGAATCTGCTCGCCGACGTTGTATGAGCCGGTGGTAGGCGCGCCGGTAAAGCCGGAGAGATTCTGCAAAAAGCGCCCAGCCCCTGACGCCCAGATATCAATACCGGTACTGCTGAATCCGACGACGCCGTAGCCTGGAGCACAGAAGCCAAAGACACCATAGCCAGCAGCGCCTCCAGTGATGCCATAGGCGCCAATACCATTCGTTCCGCCCAAACCATACAGCGCAGTGGAGTTGTCAGTCGCCGAAGCGTTAACAGACACACCGGTGCTTGCCGTAGTGGTCAAGAGGGTAGTTGACGAGGCGGTGTTGTTCTGGCCAAGAATCAGCGCATCGCCGTTGGCGGCCTGCGCAGTGGCGTGGCCCAGTCCAGCAATACCGGCGGCGGCCAGCACAGCGGCGGCGCCCAACCCGCCCCATTTCAGCAGGCCGCGTCGGCTGGTCGTTGTGGGGGGAAATGCTGCTTCATTTGCGTCTGTCGTATTCATATGGGCGGCGCCCTCGGAATGGAGGGCGCCCGATTCTATTCCCAAGACAGGCGGCGCTATTGGCGCCTGTGGCTGGCTCAATCGCTGGATAAGCGCCTCCATCTCAGTCTGGCGCTGGGTGAGCGTGGCAATCTGTGTCTGTAGCTCGGCGATTGATGGCTCACCAACTGACGTGGCGCTGCGGTCGCCCGCGCGAGGTCGCTGCCTCGAGGGAATGCGCGTGGAAACAGTAGCCATACGAGTTCCTCCTGGTGGGGCTGCCCATCTGTTCATAGATGGCCCCTCCTACTCGAAATACCAACACACATAGCGGCGCCCCGTTTGTCTCAATCCAGATCTTTGTTCTGGGGCGCGGCAGAAGGGGCCATAGCCTCGTTCTCTCTGGTACTGCGAATCTTCTTGCCAGATAGCGGGCCACCGAGTAAGGCGCTGATGTAGCATATGTCAAGCGCCGCAGCGCTCAGTGGGAAAAAGCTCCACACCAACGACAAGACACCGAGCGGATAGTTCCAGTAGACAAGGCCGACAACGAGAAATCCGATGCCTGCAACCAGACGAAAGACGCGCCCAGCAGGGCTGTTGATGAATCGCGAGAAACCTGAGCGATTGAAGGCTGCTGCGAGACTGCTCATGAACTACCTCCCGGAGTTGGTCGTCGAGTGGCCCATCAGAAGGCCTGGGTATCGTGGAGACGATAGAGCATGTCGCCGTGCGCGAACTGTTCGCGACGCAGCGCGTAGAACGCGACTATCGGATCATCCATGACGATAGCATCGCTGTCCGTCATCTCGTAATAGTTCACGTCTTTTTCGTAGACAAACCCGAGGTGGTCGAGCACGCGGCGTGAGGCAAGGTTAGCGGGTACCACAGCAGCCACGATGCGCTGCCACGCGGTGTGCTCAAAGGCAAAACGAATCGCCGCGCGCGCCGCCTCGGTCGCGTATCCCTGACCCCAATACGGCTTGCCCAGGAGATACGCCAGCTCCACGTCGGTTGTGTCAGGCAAGGTGTCAATATTGCACTGCCCGATGAATTGGCCGTTGGACTTGAGCGTAATCGCCCATCCCATCGCGCTCAGTGGTTGCTGCTCCCAGAGTCCTTGTAACGCGCGAATCGTGCGCTCAGCGCGTTCGTGAAGCGTCAGGTTGATCCGAGTCTGTGGGACATAGCGGATGAAATCAGGATCGCTGATGAACGCGGCCCAGGCGTCAACATCCGCGCTCGTAGCTCCACGCAATAACAAACGCTCAGTTTCAATCTTTGGGACGGTGGTTAAAGCCATGCGATTCCCCTCGTTTCACGGCGGCGAGCTGGCGGGCTGGGCGCCAGCCAACTTGCCTCAGTTTCTCGCATTCGGCTGATCATCTGTTGATCATTTATAGAAATACGGATCGAGCACACTCACCTCGGTGATGCTGTCTACCGGAAGATTATTCCGGCTGGCGGCGCGCCGAACGGCCTCAGGCGTTGGCCCATCGTAGATGCAGAATGTCTTTGACTTGTCAGGCGTAACATACGAATGCACCCAGGTGACAAGCTCCTCGGCATTGTTCGCGACGACGGTGCGACAGGTCGCGGCTCCCTCGTCGTTCATGGGAATAATGAGACCTTCCGGGAAGGTGCGCTCGACGAGATAACGTGGCATGGTAACTCTCCTTCTTAAATGCGCGCCTCGAAGATGCGGTTGATCGGCGTCTCCAACACACGGCGGAAGCGGTTCAGTCCACCCTTCTTCACGACAGCCGCCAGCGCGTCGTCGGTCGCTACCGTGCCGAGCGCCTCTGTGCCAGTGGCGAGCGCGTTGGGCGTGCAGACCAGCACCGACGCGCCGGAGTAGAACTGCCCCACCGGATTGAAGTTATCCTCAATATGCTTGCCAGCCGCCGGTTCCACCAGTAGTACGGTTCCGTCGGGCGCGAGGGCGTCGCGCGTGTGGCGGATGGTGTTCGCTGGATCGCCAATATCATGCAGGCAGTCGAAGAATGCGACGAGGTCGTAGTCATTGCCAGGATACGCCGTACTGCTGGCCACTTCGAAGGTCACACGGTCGGCCACCCCAGCATCCTCCGCGTGTTTGCGCGCCTGCTCAATGGAGGCGGGATGCGCGTCGAAGCCGAAGAAATGGGAGTTTGGATACGCCTTTGCCATGATGATGGTGGAGGCGCCGTGCCCACAGCCAATATCGGCGACCTTCGCGCCGCGCTCCAACTTCGCCTGCACGCCGTCGAGCGCGGGAATCCAACTCTGCGTCAGGTTGGCAAGATAGCCAGGCCGAAAGAGCCGTTCGCACCCCTCCCACATATAGGGGTCGTGCTCGCCCCAGCGCATGCCCGCGCCCGTGCGGAAGTTCTCACGGATGCGTGGTTCGGCTTTCGTCATGGCCAGGGCAATCATCAGCGCGCCACCCAGATAGAACGGGCTGTCTGTGTCAAGCAGGGCCGCTGCGCGCTCGTTCGGCAGCGAGTATTGCCCGCTCTTGGTGTCATACTCGATGTAGCCAGCCGCCGCCTGGTTGATTAACCACTCACGCACGTAGCGCTCGCTGGTGTGTGTGCTCTTGGCAAGTTGCGCTGAGGTCACGGCGCCCATATCCGCCAGTGCGCGATACAAACCCAACTGATCGCCAATCACGGCCAGCGTCACGCTCACTGTGGCCGCGCAATCGGCGACCACCTTGTGCATGAACTGTTGGGCCTTCTCGATGTCAATCTCGGCTGTCGCCGACGCTACGGTTTTCTTCGTCTCGACTGTCATAGTGCTGCTCCTCACTGGCTAAGGGAAGACATACAACCGCACGCGATGCCGACAATCAAACCCGCTCGTGAACTACTGCTGAGCCTGATCGGTAGCCGATCCCATATCAGCTCACGGGGCGTCGGTGCGCTGTATCAAGTGTGCTAGAATAGGCTTGGGTTGTACAGGAAGTTTCGGCAGTTTTCCCTCCACGATCATCGGCAGAAATGTGGGGAAGCTCTCTTCGTTCGTGTGCTATCATGCGTTCAGACGGCGGAGATGATGGAGGGAGCGCCGTCAGGCTTGCTACTCAGAGGCCAGGTGTAGACGGGGAGGCGCACGATGGCGGCTCTACAGACAACCGAACGCGTTACCGAACTGGGCACGCTGCTCAGGCGCTTCAGGAGGACAGCAGGACTTACCCAGCAGGAGCTGGCCGAGCGCGCGCAGATAAGTGTTCGCGCCGTTGGCGATTTGGAGCGTGGCGTTCGGCGCATCCCCCATAAAGATACCGTCACCCTGCTGGCAGAAGCTCTCGGTCTGAACATGGAAGATTCCGTGCTCCTGCACGAGGCGGCGCGAGCCTCACGATGGCCGGAGCGAGCAGTACACCCAACTCCACCCGGCGCTCAGTCGGCTCCCCTACCCACAACGATTCATGGCCCATTGACCCCCCTGATTGGTCGGCAGCAAGAACGAGAGGAAATCGTCCGCCTGCTTGAACAACCGGATGTGCGTCTGCTCACGCTGATCGGCCCGGCAGGCATTGGCAAAACGCGCCTTGCACAGCAGATGGTAGATGATCTCCAGGGCATATGTGCCGATGGCGTTGTGTTCATCTCGCTTGTTCCTGTGAGCGATTCCGCCTTCGTTCTCTCGGCCATCGCTCAGGCGCTGGATGTGCGCGAGGAGGCGGGAAAGCCGCGTATCGAACAGATACAGGAGCGCCTTGCCAACAAGCAGGTGTTGCTCATACTTGACAACTTCGAGCATGTGGCCGATGCGGCGCCTGATATCGCGGCGGCGCTCAGCGATTGTCAGGGGGTCAAGGCGCTCGTCACCAGCCGCGCTCCGCTGCATGTGCGGGGTGAACGTGAGTTTGCCGTACCTCCGCTCGATACCCCAGACCTCAGCCAACTGCCTGCGCTCCCCGATTTGGCGCGTTATGCTGCGGTTGCGCTCTTTGTGCAACGGGCGCAAGCGGTTCGCGCATCATTCGCGCTTACTCCTGAGATCGCCCGAACGGTCGCCGCGATTACCGTGCGCCTCGATGGATTGCCGCTCGCGCTCGAACTGGCGGCAGCGCGCTGCAAGGCGCTCTCGCCACAGGCGCTTCTCACCCGCCTTGAAGCCAGCCTCGCGCTGTTGACCCACGGCGCGCTCGATTTGCCACCGCGCCAGCAGACGATGCGCAACGCGCTCGACTGGAGCCATGATCTGCTCGATGAGATGGAGCAGCGGCTCTTCCGGCGTCTGGCCGTCTTCGTCGGTGGCTGGACGCTTGAAGCGTCCGAGAGCGTCTGCGCCGATGACCCGGAAGCGACGCCCAACATCCTTGATCTGCTCACCGCGCTTATTGACAAATCGCTGGTTGCCGCAGAGGTGAACGCCGAGGGTGAAACACGTTTCCATTTGCTGCAACTGATCCGCGAGTATGCGCTGGAACGCCTGACGGCAGCCAATGAGCGGCAGCTTGCCAGTCAGCGCCATGCTGAATACTACCTGGCGTTTGCCGAGGCTGCCCAGTCCAAACTCTTCGGAAGGGATCAGGCCGTGTGGTTTGCGCGACTCGCCCTGGAACATGACAACCTGCGTGCGGCGCTTGCCTGGGCGCAGCATAGCGGGGAGATCGAGCTGGGGTTACGGCTGGCCGCGAAGCTCTGGTGGTTCTGGCAGGTGCGCGGCTTCTCGCAAGAGGGGCGCGCCTGGCTGCACAACCTGCTTGCGCTTCAGCCGGAGCCACAGAACGAGCAGCAGATGGCTGTGCGGGCGGAGGCGCTCAGGGCGGCCGGAAATCTTGCCTGGGATCAGTCAGACTATGAGACAGGGGAAAAACTGCTGGAAGAAGCTCTGTCGCTCTATCAGCACATCGGCGACACCTTTGGCGAGGCGCACAGCCTGAACACGCTTGGCTTGATTGCGGATGAGCGTGGACAGCGAGAAATCGCAATCAAGCTGTTTGAGGAAGCCCTTGCGCTATTTGAGAAGCGATCTGAGATACTTTACGAGGCGATGGTTTATGGGAATCTTGCGACAGTCTGCACGCGAAAACAGGAATATGAGAAGGCAATAGAGCTGTACGAAAAAAGCCTCGAACTCGTACGACAGGTTGGTGACAAACGCTTGATTGCTTCCACTCTGGGCAACCTCGGCTATGCCAGACATAAATCCGGCGATCTGGCGCGCGCCGCCCAATTGATGGGCGCCAGCCTTGAACTCTTTGAAGAACTGGGCGACAGGGATGATATGGCCTATATGCTCAATAATCTCGGCGACCTTCAGCGCGAACAGGGGCATCTGAAGGTCGCCTTCCAGCTTTTGCGCCGGAGCTTCGCTTTTGCGCGCGAGACGGGAGTACAGCGGGAGATGTGTAATATTCTCGACAGCATAGCCGAACTGGCGAACGATTTGGGGGCGCATAGACAGGCGATACGCTTCTTTGCGCTGTCTTCCAAAGAACGCGCACGATTGCAGGCGCCCCGGCACGACGAAGGCCAACGGAGCTATGCCGCGCAGGTTACTCTTGCACAGGCCAAACTTGGCGAGGCGGCGTTTCTCGCGGCAGAGGAAAGCGGGCGTGTGATGACATGGGAGGAAGTGGAGGCTGTGCTGGCTGGGTTGGAGGACGCAGTAGTGGAACATCAGTAGTGAGGTCAGCGCGTTGTGGAGCAGGCGGCCTCGAAGTCTACGCCTACTCCGAACCCGCCTGCGCGGTCTCCCCTTCTACGCCATAGCGTCGCTATATTTCCTCATTCAACGGGCGCTTGCCCCAACTGTTCCAGCCGCTCAGACAACATGCGCGCCAGATCAGCCGGATATGGCAGCCCATGCGCCTGCGCCAGAGACAGCGCCACCCCCTGGTAGAAGTTGACAATGACCTGGGCAGACTGGATCATCGCTGTACGCTCCAACGGACAGAAGGTCGCTTGCAATGGCGCTAACTGTTCGATAGGGAGCGCCTGATCTATCCGCTCATAGCCTTCCGCCCTGGCGTTGAAGTCCTCTTTGAGGCGCACCAGGTTCACACAGGCAAGGCGCATATCTTCCAACGCGCCATACGCCGACCAGAGTTGTCCCCGCGAGATCGGTGTGATGAAGTGATGCAGCAGGTTATGCCAGAACCAATCGATCAGGTCATGCAACGTCTCGGTTTGCTCGGCCTGGGTCGGTTGCTGCCCGGCGAACACTGCTCCGACAAGACAGCCCGTTTTATCGAGCAGCGTTTTATATGGCCCGACATGAATATGGGTGAAATTGCTCGCGCGGCCCAACGCAAGATCACTCTCTGTGTCGTTCGACAAGATGAAAGAGAGGTTGTCGAAGCCGCCCCCGCTGTATGTGCGCAGGAACAGCGGCTCACCCAGCCGCCTTACAAAAGCTTCGCGTCCGGCAAAGAAGTCACTATACGCTTCATCTGCGATGATCACGCCAAGATCAAGATCGGAGAAGATGTCAGCCGTTCCCTTTGCATATGAACCTCCAAGAAAAGCGGCCACTACCCGCTCATCGGCCTGGCACGCAGTGATAAAGCGGCTCAGAATGGTTCGCTGGTGTTCGGGTAAGTGTAACTCCGAAGCATCCATCGTGTGGTTCCTCCTGATGAACTCTTTGTCTACATGGCGTATACTAAACGCAAGTGGCTGCTATAGTGTGAAGCCATATCATTATTAAGGCACACCAACCGCCGTAGCGAATATCTCAGACGCTCGAATGAGAGGAGCATCTCTGCAATGTCGTCACCCGAACCATCGAGCCTCCCACCATCCCCTGAACAGGCGTCTGCTCCACCACCTACAGCGCCTGCCGAAAGCGCCGTAGAGATTCGCCCTGCGGCGCTTGCCGACCTCGAAGCCGTCGTTGCGCTGCGGCAGGCGCTTGGCGAGACAAAGTTTTCTCTGGCCGAGGCGCAATCGCTCTGGCAGGCATGGAATCTGGATGGAGCTTCCTGGGTGGCTGTGGCGCCTGCTGGCGCAATACCTGCGCTTGCTACTGAGCTTGCGGCGCCTCAGGCCAATCAGCCTGCGCCAACCGATGCCGGTGGTGAAATAATCGTTGGCTACGCCGAACTGGTAGCGCGCGCCCCTGGTGTCTTCACTCCGCAGGCATGGGTGGCGGCGCCCTCTCAGCGGCATGGAATTGGCGCGGCGCTGCTTCGCCAGGCCGAGGCGCTGGCTCTGGCGCGTGTGGTGGGCAGGGGAGGCGTCTTGCTGGCACAGATCGTCGGGCCTAATGAGGCGGCGTGGTCGCTGCTCAATCGCTGCGGCTATACCCTCACTTCCACCTTCCAGACGATGCGCCTGAACCTGGCGGAAGCCCCTGCCGCGCCTGCCGAGATTGACGGCATCATCGTGCGCGCGTATGACCCGGCGCAAGACGAGCAGAACGTGTATGCAGCCGACGAAGAAGCCTTTCAGGATGAACGGGGCAAAACACCACGCACACTGGAGGTCTGGCGACACCGACTCGGCGCCGATAGCGACCGCTTCGATCCCGCACTCTGGTTTGTCGCCTGGGAGGGAGCGCAGGTGGCGGGCGCGGCGATGGCCGAACAGCGTGGCGAGGTGGGAGAGATCATGCACGTTGGCGTACGTCGTCCCTGGCGGCGGCGTGGATTGGGCCAGGCGCTTACGCAACGTCTGCTTGGCGCGCTCTACGCCAAGGGCGCGCGGCTCGTCACGCTCAACGTGGATGGCGAGA